>OMGN01001549.1_pt1 | contig 12348 bp, 11 predicted proteins | sample 1674111 | NCBI WGS metagenome assembly OMGN01 (sample SAMEA103958143, study PRJEB25191) | human gut metagenome | biome: human-associated habitat [ENVO:00009003]; feature: intestine environment [ENVO:2100002]; material: feces | place: Germany | collected 2013/2015
TGCCGGGCACCAGACAGACCTCTGCGCCCAGGCTCTTGGTATTTTCCACCTTCATAATGGGGGCACCGTCCGGCATACAGACGATGCTCCTGATGCCCCGGCGGGTGGCGGCCAGAGCCACGCCCTGTGCGTGGTTTCCGGCAGAGCAGGCGATCACGCCCTTTTCGCTCTCCTCCCTGGAGAGCTGGCTGATCTTATAATAGGCTCCCCGCACCTTGAAGCTGCCGGTCACCTGCAGGTTCTCGGTCTTGAGGTAGAGGTGGCAGTCCTTGGAGAGCTTGGGCGCTTCAATCAGGTCGGTCTTGCGGGCAACGTCCTTGAGCACAAAGGCGGCGTGGTAGATCTTATCCAGAGTCAGCATGACGATACTTCCTATCTTCTATCCTTGATTTTTGCATGTGAATATGCATTCCAGTATAAATTAGCAAAAGTATTTTGTCAAATGAACGTATTTCAACATTGCGTTTGCTGGGGTGACTACCAATGGTTACGCCCGGGCAGGCGGCAGCCCTGCGGCCCGATGCACGCTCCACCTGTGCCCATTTCCCCTGACCCAAAACGCCCCTCTCCGGCATCTGTAAGACCGGAGAGGGGCGTTCTCGTTTTTAGCCTTTCATCGGCACAAATCCGACCAGATCCTTCACGACCTCGCCGCCGATGATGAGCCCGGCCACCGAGGGCACAAAGGCGTTGGAACCGGGGACCGAGCGCCGGACGGTGCACTTGCGCTGGGTGCCCGGGGGGCAGATGCAGTGGTTCTTGCAGCTGATGGAATCATCCTCGATGGGGGTTATGACAGGTTCCTTGGAGTAGACGACCTTCAGGTGCTTGATCCGCCGCTTGCGGCACTCGGTGCGCATCACCTTGGCCAGCGGGCAGACGGAGGTCTTGTAGATATCCGTTACCTCAAAGCGGGTGGGGTCCATCTTGTTGCCTGCGCCCATGGCACAGATGATGGGGGTACCGGCCTCCTTGGCCTTGACCACCAGCGCGATCTTGCCGGTGACGGTATCGATGGCATCCACCACATAGTCGTACTGGGTGAAATCGAACTGATCCTGCGTTTCCGGGGTGAAGAAGATCTTGTAGGTGGTGACCTTGATGTTGGGGTCGATCTCGTGGATACGCTGTTCGGCCACATCCACCTTGTACTGGCCCACGGTCTTGCGGGTGGCCACGATCTGGCGGTTCAGGTTGGTCAGGCAGACCTTGTCATCATCAATGAGGTCCAGCGCACCCACACCGCTGCGTGCCAGCGCTTCCACCGTGTAGCCGCCCACGCCGCCAATGCCAAACACCGCCACACGGGAATTGTGCAGCTTTTCCATTGCTTCCTTGCCCAGCAGCAGCTGGGTGCGGGAATATTGATCCTGCATAGATACTTGCTCCTCCATTTTACACTGCGCCGTTCGTTTTACCGGTTCGGCACAGCTGCTTCTGTTTTACTTTATCACTTTCCTGCAAAGCGCCTGAGCGGTTTATTCGACCGCCACAATCGTGCCGCCCCCCAGCACAACATCCCCCTGATACAGCACCACGGCCTGACCGGGCGTGGGAGCACGCTGGGGCTGGTCAAATTCCAGCCGGAACTGCCCCTCTCCTGCCGGGTAGACGGTGGCAGCCTGCTCGGTCTGGTGGTAGCGGGTGCGGGCCGTGACCCGCAAGGGCGCGGTCAGCTCCGGGATGGCGATCCAGTTCACCTCGTCGGCATAGACGATGCGGTCAAACAGGTTCTCCTCCGGGCCCACCGTGACGGTGTTGGCCTGCATATCCTTGGCGCAGACATACACCGGCGCACCCATGGCAAGGCCAAGGCCCTTGCGCTGGCCGATGGTATACCGCACCGCGCCGTTGTGGGTGCCCACCTTTTTGCCGTTCTCGTCCAGAAAATCGCCTGCCGGGTAATGCTTGCCGGTGAAGTCCTCCATGAAGCGGGCGTAGTCGCCGTCCGGCACAAAGCAGATATCCTGGCTGTCGTGCTTGCGGGCGTTGATGAAATGCTGCTTTTCCGCGATCTCACGCACTTCGGCCTTGTGCAGCCCCCCCAGCGGCAGGCGCACATGGGCCAGCTGCTCCTGGGTCAGGTTATAGAGCACATAGCTCTGATCCTTGCCCTCGTCCAGCCCCTTTTTCAGCAGCCAGCGGCCGGTGGCCTCGTCCTGCTCCACCCGGGCGTAATGGCCCGTGACTACATACTCCATGCCATGGCTCTCAGCCCAGCGGAGCAGGTGGTCGAACTTCATATACCGGTTGCAGTCGATGCAGGGGTTGGGCGTGCCACCCATCTCGTATACCCGGATGAATTTTTCGATGATCTTCTCCCGGAAGTCGGCGGTGAAATCCAGCACCTCATAGGGGATATCCATCGCAAAGGCCACCTCGGCGGCATCCTCGATATCCTTTTCGGAGCAGCAGGTGTGGAAACCGGACTGCCCCAGCGTCTCGTTGCGGGTGAGCCGCATGGTGATGCCGGTGCAGTCGTACCCTGCCTGCTGCATCAGCCATGCCGCCACCGAGCTGTCCACACCGCCGCTCATGGCGATGAGTGCCCCGGGGCGCTTCGTGTTCTGTGCTTCTGTCATATCGTCCCTCATTCAATAACACACTAAAGCAGTAGTATAATACTACCGCAGCTTCTTTCTCTTGTCAAGACGCAGAAAATTGGGCCGCCGCAGCCAGCAGCGCGTCTTTTTCATTGGGTGTCTGCCCGGTGATGACGGCCTCCAGCAGGGCGTTCAGCACCTGCCGCAGACCCGGGCCGGGTCTGACCCCCGCCGCCATCAGGTCACGGCCATTCACGGCCAGCTGGCTCACCCGGCAGCAGGCATTTTCTGCTGTCAGCCGCTCCGCCTCGGCCCGCAGGGCAGCAAAGGCCCCGGTCTGTTCCGGATGCCGGGCACTGCAAAGGGCGGTCAGGCGCCGGATCGTCGGCAGCTCATAGCGGCCTAAAAGACGTTTGGCTGTAAGCTGCATCTCGGAGCCGGGCGTACCGGGAGCTTCCTCTTCGGACACGGTTCGGGCCATTCCATCGCCCGCCCTACTGCCTGCGGCAGCAGGGTCCCACCCCAGCGGACGGTCCTCAGAGGAACTCCCGGCCCACCTTTCTCGGCTCCGGGGCAGGAGAAAGCTCCCGGCACCCCCTCCAGCTTCCCTTTCCAACGCTGTCACCTCATCTGTGAGCGCGTTGGAGCATTTCAGTTTGCGCAGAGCTTTGCGGGCACCGGCTTCTCCCAGCGGACAGAGAAGGGCCGCCAGCCGGGCGGGCACGTTCTCCGCTGTTGGTTCGATCCGGTCGATGGTACGGCAGAGTTCTGCAAACCGTTCCGGCTGTTTTTCCGGTTCCAGCTCCGGCAGGACAACGGCCAGAACGGCGGGTTCCAGATAGCTTCCGGGCCGGGGTGCTGCCAGCAGCTTGAGCAGTTCTTCCTGGATGCGCTCCGCCGAAACGCAGTCCAGATGCGGCCCCAGTGCCCGGGCAGCAGCACCGGTGGCTGGGTCGATGGCAAAGCCGAACCGGGCCGCGAACCGGTAGAGCCGCAGGATGCGCAGCGCATCCTCCTCAAAGCGGCGTTCCGGCTCCCCCACCGCCCGCACGAGATGGGCGGCAAGGTCGTCCCGCCCGCCAAAGGGGTCGATGAGCCCTTCCTCTGCGCTGTATGCCATGGCGTTGAGGGTGAAATCCCGCCGGGCAAGATCCTCCCGCACATCCGGCACAAAGCAGACGGCATCCGGGTGGCGGCCATCGGAATAGGCCCCCTCGGTGCGGAAGGTCGTTGTCTCATAGAGCCTGCCGCCCTGCTTCACCGTCACGGTGCCGTGCTGCAGGCCGGTGGGGATACACGTTTCCTCCCCGAACAGCGCCATCACCTGCTCCGGGCGGGCGCTGGTGCAGAGGTCCCAATCGTGGGGGTCCAGCCCCAGCAGGCTGTCCCGGACACAGCCGCCCACAGCGTAGGCCGCATGGCCCGCCCCATGGAGCGCATCCAGCAGCAGGGCTGCACCCGGGTCAAGTTTGATCGTTGTCATGTTGCTTCCTCGTCATATTGCAGGATGATCTGTTTGCCGTCAAAACCGCACTCCGCCGCCGGGAATACCGCCTGCGCATTGGGCAGGGCGGCTTCCGGTTCAAGGATCATGGGCGAATAATGCATCAGCCAGAACCGGCGCACATCAGCCTTTTTTGCAATGGCCGCACCCTGCGCAAAAGTGCTGTGCCCCCACTGCTTTGCCTGCGCCTCCTGCTCGTTGTCGGGGTAGGTGGCATCGCAGAGGAAAAGGTCGGCGTTCTGCGCGGCCTGTTCCAGCGCCGGGCAGGGAGCGGTATCACCCGAGAACACGAACCGCAGACCCCGGCGTGCCGGGCCCAGCACATCTGCGGGAGCGACCACCGCCCCGTTTTCCAGCGGGATGCTCTGGCCCCGCTGGAGCAGCTTCCATGCAGGCACCGGAACGTTCAGTGCCCGGGCCTTTGCAGGGTCAAAGCGGCCCGCCCGGGGCAAGTCGAGCCGGTAGCCCCGGCTGGGCACCCGGTGCCGGGTGCGGAAAGGCGTAAGCTGCGCCCCCGCAGGCCAGCCGGAGGAAAGGGTGGTCAGGTCGATGGGGTCTGTGTCCAGCTGCACAGCCCTGACCGGATACGGCAGCGGCCCGGCCAGGGTGCGCAGGGCGGGCCAGACCTCTCCCAGCCCATCGGGGCCGTAAAGGGTCAGCGGGCGCTCCCGGCCCTGACAGCCCAGCGTCTGCAGCAGGCCCGGCAGGCCGAAGATATGGTCGCCGTGATAGTGGGTCAGACAGATGGCATCCAGCTTCATCAGGTTGACCCCGGCGCGGCGGGCCGCCGCCTGCGTGCCCTCGCCGCAGTCAAACAGCAGGGCATGGCCCCCGCATTCGGCCAGCGCGGCGGTCAGGGCACGGTCCGGCAGGGGCATGGTGGCCGCCGTGCCCAGCAGTGTAATGGTCAGCATAACAGTTCCTCCGTGATTTGTCGGTAACAGTGTACCACATTTTGCGCCCGCACACAATCGGCACAGCCCGGCATAGGATGGCGCAGAGCTCTGATACAAAGGGAGGTTTGACCATGCAGCGCAAAAAAGTCCCCGCCGGGCACCACCGCTTCGGGCTGGCCCGGCTTGTTCTGGTCCTGGCACTGCTGTTTCTCGTCGTGGCGCTCACCGCCGGGCTGGCGGGCTGCCTGTTCCAGCCCGTACTGGCCACCCGGGGCACGCTGCTGTTTCTGCCGGGGGCGTAAATTATTTTGTGAAAATCGAAATCCCCCCGACTTCAGGACAATGACGTGATAAAATCCAGCCAAACCAGTGAGAAGGCATCCTGCCTGCCCCCGAGAGCAGCCACGCCATCCGCGCCGCCATCGACGAAGCCCTCAAGTGCAAGGAGACCGGCGAGGAAAAGACCATCGTCTTTGGCCTGACCGGCACCGGCTACTTTGACATGGTGGCCTATGAGAAGTTCCACGATGGCCAGATGAGCGACTGCATCCCCACCGATGCCGACCTGCAAAAGGGCTTTGACGGCATTCCCCGGTTCCCCGGCAACGAGATCTGAGCCGATACTATAATTACTACTATAATTACTATATAATAAAGGAGAAGCGCGCTCCCGATCCCGGGAACACGCTTCTCCTTTTCTGCGCACCATCCTCTGCAAACAGAAAACCGCCAGCGTATCTCTACACTGGCGGTCTTTTTATGGGCGCGGGTGGATTACGCAAGCCGCGCATCTAAAAAAGCCCCGCAGGGGCTTTTTTCCCCGCCGGACTGTTCGGCGGGTCGATGCTGTTCGAATCCACCCGCCTAGCCTCCGGGAAGGTTATTACAAAACAGAAACTCCAGTACCCGGTTCGGATACTGGAGTTCTTGGTGGAGCGAAGCAACCCAAATCCGAACCATTGCCCTCTGGGGCATCTTTGGCGGCGATTTCATCGAAAGTGATGGTTTTTGTGCCGTCTTTGTAGTTGAATGTAATCAAAACTTTTTCATCATAGAGATAAACAGCATTCACGAATGTATTGATAAGCGTTTCCCGGTGGCTTTTCACGTTCGGGTCGAGTTTGCGGAACCGGGTCAGCCAGAACCGAACCTGATTTTCACTCAACCGAGGCCGAGCGATTTTTTCTTCGGCAATCCGAATCTCAAGTTCTTTCTGCTGGGCTTCCAGCTTTTCCAGCCGCAATTTGGTGGAGTTGGTCAGCACACCTGCTTGAATAGCGTTCAGCATATTCTCAATGCCGTTCTCTACCTCGCGCATCTGCTTTTCCAGCAAAGGGAGAGTGGTGTTTTCCTGATCCTGCAACTCCATCACTTCCGCAACGATGGCATCAATCACGGCATCGTCCTGAATCAGCTTCATGGTTTCAGCTATGACCAAATCTTCCAGCCACTCTTTACGGACGGTCTTTTTCTTGCAGGTCTTGAAACGCTTCGCGGTGGCGCACTTATAATAATGATGAACGACCTTGTTTCTACCCGTACCGCACTCGCCGAACATCATCGCACCGCACATTCCGCAGAACAGCTTGGTGGTGAGCAGGTAATCATCCTCGGCCTTGTGACGGGCAGGAGCGCGGCTGTTCTTTTTGATTTTCAGCTGCACTTCCTCAAACAAGTCCTTGTCCACGATGGCCGGGATGCTGTCCGGCATTACGATATCCTTGAAGTGGTTTTCACCAATGTACCGTTTGTTCGTCAGCAGCGTCTGAACACTGTTGTAGGTGAACTTCTGGTTGCGGTTGGTGGTCACGCCACTGTCGTTCAGCCAGTTCATCAGTTCTTTCATAGTTGCACCATCGTTGTACCGCTGAAAGGCTTCTACCACAAAGGGAGCTTTCAGCGGGTCGATTTGAAAGAACTTCTCCTCGTCCACCTTAAAACCAATGGGAATCGTGCCGCCGTTGTACTTTCCCTTCAGAACATTCTCGGTCATGCCGCGCACGACCTTTTCAGAAAGTTCTGCGGAATAGTATTCAGCCATGCCGGTGAGCATACTCTTGACCATGATACCCGCAGGGCTGTCAGAGATAGGCTCCGTGGCAGATACCAGCTTGACATGATTCCGCTCCAACTGGTACTCATAGTGGGCCGAATCATAGCGGTTTCGGGCAAAGCGGTCGAGCTTCCAGACCAGCACGATGTCAAACAGCCGTTTTTCGCTGTCCTTGATCATCTGCTGGAAATCCGGGCGGTTGTCGGTTTTGGCGGAAAGGGCGCGGTCAATGTAGTGCTTGACCACGGTAATGCCGTTCTTTTCGGCATAGGCTGTACACTCGCGAATCTGACCTTCGATGGATTCTTCACGCTGGTTGTCGCTGGAATAGCGGGCGTAGATCACAGCGGTCATGCGAACACCCCTTTCACTTCATTCTCCGCAAGCGGCGTACAAGGTCGGATGCACTGTACAGCACACGGGCCACCGACACGGCATCCTCACCCACAATGTAGAACACCGAGTAGTTATCCACCAGCATCTGCCGCAGCCCTTGGGTGCGCTCTGGTTCACTTTCCACCAGCGCGCAGCGTTCCGGCAGGATGTTCAGCGATTGGATAGCTTCTGCAATGCGGTTATACTGCCCCATGGCCGTGTCAGGCTCCAGCAGACGGTCGGCAATGTAGCTGTAAATCTGCTCCATATCACTGAGGGCTGCATGGGAAATTTTTACGTCATACTGCTTCATCTGTGCTGTTCCCTGAACTGTGCGAATGCGCTTGCGGCATCCACGGTATCACCGTTCTGGATTTCCTTAATGCCTACCTGCAAGGCTGCATGAAGCTGATCATCGGTCATGGTGTCAGCGTTCAGTGCCACAGGAGCCTTCGGCAGGGACAGAGAGAAGGGAATGCCGCCAGTCAGGGTGATCTGGCGCAGGTACATATCAATGGCTGTTGCCATTGGGATGCCGAGCTGCTTCAACACATCCTCGGCCTGCTGCTTGACGGTAGGGTTGACACGAAGATTGAGTGTCATCGTTTTTTCCATGGTTATCACCTCGACTTTATTGTAACGTATTTTGCGTTATTTTGCAACAATGTCCATTAGTTTCTGCGGGTTGCACAGAATTTGCCAAAAATTTTTGGTACTTGCCCAGATGGGCACCGTTCACGTCCACCTAATTTTAACACTGCGATTCTCGTCCTTCTGATAATTGCTTATTCCTCCCTTCCATTCCGTAAAAAAACGCAAAGGCGGCCATCTGCACCCATGCAGACAGCCGCCTTTGGTTTTATGCTGTATTCTATTTGTCAGTCTCTGAAAATCTTATCCAGTGCCCTTTCCATGGTGCCCGCCTTGGCAAATTCCAGCGTATCCGCCTGACGGATATGGTGGGCGGTAATGCCGTGACCCTTTGCAAAGCCCAGAATGTAGCTGATGGCAATGCGGTAGATGATCTCGGTGGGCGCAAGGCCATAGACCTGCTGGGCAAAGATATGTTCCAGCCGGGCGTTATCGTCCGGGAAGGCTTGCCGCATCTTCTCGCTGCGGTAAAGGCGCTTGACGATTTCCGTAATGTACAGGCCGGACTTCATGTAGGGGTCGAGGAAGGTCTTGCCGGGGTCATCGAAGCAGCCGGGGTTTTCCTGTTCCAGCAAGTCCACCATCTTTTTCACCACCCACTTGGGGGTGAAGATCTGGTTGGTTTTCTGGGGTGGGATGTAGTCGAAGATGTCCTCGGTGCGGCTCTCGTCAAAGTAATCCGCCAGCTTGACCTTCAGGTTCAGGAACTCCTTCACCGAATCGTCAAACACCACCGGGTCGAACAGGTGGCCTGCAAAGTGCTCCTCCTGTCCGGTGGCTTGGTTGATGTACGGCCCGCCGTCCCGCAAAAAGCGGAACTGTTCCAACGTGATGCTGGTGACCTCCTGAAAGACCTTGTCCGGGATGATTTGGTCAAAATTCGCCAGCGTCACGGTCTCGTCGCCGTAGGCCATGAGGAAGGACGGGATGGTGCGGGAAAAGCCCCGGAGATGGTCACGGACGGTGTCCTCGTAGCCCTTTTTCTCCTGCTCCTTCTGGTTGGTCTCCACGGTGCGCACGATGGTCTGCTGCATTTCCTGCGCCGTCTGCTGGATGGTGGATTGCAACGTCTCCATGAGGGCGGCGGTGCTCTGCTGCTGCTTTGCATCAAACTCCCGGTTCACCTGCTGGCGCTGCTGGGCGGTGGCGCAGCTTTGCAGCTGCTGGGTGCGCTGGGTCTCCAACTGGCTCTGGTCGATGCGGTAGTTGTCCACCACCTTGTTCACCGCCACGTCCATCTTGGCTTTGGCGGTGCTCTCAAACCGCTTCTGGTCGGACAGCTTTAGGTCCCGCCCATACTCCTGCTTTGCCTGCTCCACCATAGGAGCGATGATCTCCTTGGTGATGCTCTTTTTCAGGGGTTCCAGATGCTCTTCTTTGGCAGGAGCCGGGGCATCGGTCAGGTCTTGCAGGGCGGTGTCCAGTGCGGGGGTGTTTTCGTAGATCTTTGCCCCGAACACATCCGCTGCCTTGCCGATGACGTAGCCCTCGTCCAAATCCACCTCGCCCTTGTCGTTCAGGGAGAGGTTTGCGCCGGTGTCCGGGGTGATCTGGATGGGCTTTGCCTTAGCTTCGCTGATGGGCTGGAAGTTTTGCAGAATGTCCAGCACCTCCTGCGGCGCACTGAACACATTGGAAATGTTCTGGAACAGGAAGTTGCTCTGGAAGCCCATCCGCACCACTTCCTTGGACTTGATCTTCCGGGGGATGCTGAGGACTTTTTCTGCATCCAGCGGGATCATCTCCCCTTCCTCGTCCTCACCAATGACCGGGAAGAAGTTGAGCAGATTCTGGATGTGCGCCTTGCGCTCCTCGGTGTCGCCCTTGCCGCTGGCGGTGTCCTGTGAAAGGTCGTTGGCGAACTGCTCGTAGATCAGCAGAGTGCGGGCGGGGTCAAAATCGAACACATAGGCGTTCTCTTTGCGGCGGAAGGTGCCGTTTTCGTGGAAAAGGCAGGGGTTCTGGGCACGGAACGCCGCCTGCATATACAGCGCCGGGCTTTTCAGGTTGGAGAGCATCAGCACCGCCGACCACTCCGGGATGGTGACACCGGTGGTCAGCTGCCCCACCGACAGGGTGATGGTCTTTTCGTGGTGGGCGATGGCGGCTTTTACCCGGTCAAAGCTCTTCTGGTTCTCGTCCGTGTCGTCCAGCTTGCCGTCACCGGCGGCAAGGATCACCTCATAGTCCCGGAATACCGGGTGCGCCTGCAGCTTTTTCGCCAGCGCTCTGGCACTGTCCACCCGGTTCAGCAGCCAGAAGGTGTGCTTCAACTCGGCACGCAGTTCCGGGGTGGAAAACGGAAACTTGTTCTGGGTGGTCATGGCATCCAGAAAGCGGTCCACCTCGGCGTCGTGCTCAAAGCTGCCGCTGGGCTTTACCTTGAAGAACTCGTTCAGGTCAAAGGCAAATTCCTGCGTTTCGCCGTCGATCTCCACGCCCCGCTGAATCTCGTCCCGGATGATCTCGGACATCTGGTAGGTGTAGAGGTTGAGCATGGGGAGGTTTGCGTAGGGGTTCTGCTGCCCCGGTGCGCCCTGCCAGTTCCGCTTGGCGGCCTGCTCGTCGGCGTAGGTCCAGTTGAAGATGGCATCCCCGGCAAACTTATCGTTCGCCAGTGCCTTGAAGGGCGTGCCGGACAGGTGCAGCGTGAAGCGGCGGCGGATGCGGTCAAAGGCAAGGTCGGTCTTGTAGGTGTCCACGCCCTCGTGGGCTTCGTCGATGACCAGCACATCCCAGTTCAGCTCGGTCAGGTGGCGCAACTTGTCGTACTCGCCGCCGAAATACTTGGAGCCTTTCATATCCTGCAGGCTGACGAACTCAATGCGCTTATACAGTTTCTCGCCCTGTGCGGCGGCATCCAGATAGCCTTGCTCGTCCAGCACATGGGGCTGCCCGGCAAGGGCATCCACATGGCTGACAAACAGATAGCCGGACTCCCTGCCCAGAAAGCGCACATAGTCGCTGTACCAGCTGTTGGCGATGGCAGGGCGATTGGTAACGATAAGCACCGTCTGTGCATCGACCTGCTTGCAGAAGTCGTAGACGGAAAGAGTCTTGCCAAAGCGGGGCTTGGCGTTCCAGAGGTATTCCCCGCCGGGGTGGCTCTGGTAATAGGCCTTGGTGTCATGGACAGCCCTTGCCTGTTCTTCCCGCAGGGTGTAGGCGATGGCGGCATCCAGCTGCACCCGGCCCCGGTTCATGCGGAAATCCTGAAAATACCGCCGGGACTGCTGCCCATCCAGATGGAACCACTCGTTTTTGCGGTCGTTCTCCACGTTCAGCTTGCGGAGGTAGGCGTGGAAATCGTGGTCGGTGAACACCTCGCCGCTGCCGTCATCGTAGACGGCATTGCCCCGCCACTCCTCGTGGAACAGCACATCGGCGGTGTGGGTCTGCTGTTTCAGGCGTTTGTCCACCGACTGCTCGGTGTAGCCGATCTTCGTCCAGCCGTTGTGCCGGGCAATTTCCGGGGTGGTATAGGCGTAGATCATGGGCACCACCTGCCGGGCAGTGCGCAGGGTTATGCCAGCCATTATGCCATCTCCTTTACATGGGTCTCGATAAATTCGATCTCGTCAGCAGTCAGGTCATACTTGCGGTAAAACTGCTGGTCAATCTCTGCCACCGACTTGCTCCAATCAATGTCGGAATGAGCGGTAAAGTCTTGAAGGGGGACGTATTTCCATGTAGAAGGTGGATTATGTTGCGTAGCCTTCAGTATACCCAGCATAGTTCGTGCAAATTTAGACTTCACATATTTTAAGCAATGCTCAGCTTCTTGTAGTGTTTCAAACTTACCAATGCTTAAGAAAGTATCTGTATGCCCGGTTGCAGCTAGCCCAATTACAGGCGTGGACAGTGTCTCGCCTATCGTGCCAGAGCCATTCGCTTCAGGAACGAACACATTGTATGTGTCAATAAAATCATTATCTAGCACATATTTTCGCGCAATATAGCGGTATGCTCTAGCGTTGTTCGCTCTTCCCAAAAGCTTAATGTAAATTTCACCATCTTCTGGTTTCTTTTCAAAAAATGCTTCGGGGATCTTCTCAAAGATATTGGAGACAACCATGTTCCCTGAACCTGCTCCCATTTTCTTTGAAGCGCTCGGAAAATCCCTGAAAAATCGCTCTGAAAAACGATAACAACCTCTTTGTGAAATAATATCGTCCAAATAACTATCGCAGACTGCTGTTACCTTTTTCAAAATGTTATTAAGTTCCGGGTATGAAGTAAACGCTTTGATTGCACCAAAGTTTTTTGTTTTATCGTGATATGTAATCACAATACCGCCCTTTATATCCGTGTTTGGAAAAATTTTAG
>OMGN01001551.1_pt1 | contig 12344 bp, 7 predicted proteins | sample 1674111 | NCBI WGS metagenome assembly OMGN01 (sample SAMEA103958143, study PRJEB25191) | human gut metagenome | biome: human-associated habitat [ENVO:00009003]; feature: intestine environment [ENVO:2100002]; material: feces | place: Germany | collected 2013/2015
GAAGTAAGTTGCGATAAACAACGATAACTACAAATAGGAATATAGGGTGTAGCTCAATGAGTTATACCCTATTTCTTTTTATATCACTTTTCTTTGACTTTATTTCTATGTCATCTTCATGCGGTGGCAATCACGATAGTGGATGGGGAAAAGACAAAGACGAGGATGAACTTAACTGAGTAATCCGTTGTGCAAAAATGGCAAAATGGCTTTGCAAGCCGATTAAGAGTGGCAAGGGCAGATAGTATCTTATTTGTAATCATATAGAGCAATGCGTAAAGTAAATTTGACCAAACATCTTTGTTAATGCAATAAAGTGATAGACAGCTTTACATACGCCCCATTATCCCTACTTGCTACCTAATAGATGGTGTTTGTCTACTTTAGGTGAGGTGTTTACGCTTCAAGCAGGAAAAAACATAACAGCAAAAGATATTAAGGATACCACCACAGAATTACATCCTTACAAATGTTATGGCGGCAATGGCGTTAGGGGATTTGTTGCATCATATAACAGAGAAGGAGATTTCTCAATCATCGGAAGGCAAGGAGCACTTTGTGGAAATATCAATATTGCTAAAGGAAAGTTTTACGCAACAGAACATGCTGTTGTTGTGGAAAGATATTGTGATGTAGATTTAATGTGGGCATATTACACATTGACAGCTTTAAACTTAAATCAATATGCCACCGCTACTGCCCAACCTGGACTTTCTGTTGCTGTTATTAATGATGTTTGTATTCCGATACCTCCACAAAAAGAGCAAGAGAGAATATCAAAAGAAATAGAACATTGGTTTGCTTTAATAGACCAAATAGAACAAGGAAAAGCCGATTTACAGACTATAATAAAACAAGCCAAAGCCAAAATCCTTGACCTCGCCATTCACGGCAAGCTCGTACCGCAAGACCCGAATGACGAACCAGCCATTGAACTGCTGAAACGTATAAACCCCGACTTCATACCTTGTGATAACGGGCATAGTGAGAAGTTGCCTCAAAATTGGGTTTGGGTAAAAGGAAAGAATATCTTTCTCCCTATGAAATCGACAAAACCCAAGTACAACGAATTTCAATATATCGATATTGATTCCATTGATAATAAACAGCAAATAATAAACGAAATTAAAACAATAAAAACGGCAAATGCACCAAGTAGAGCCAGCCGTTATACTCAAAAGAATGACGTTATATTTTCGATGGTTCGTCCTTATTTGCGCAATATAGCAAAGGTCGTTACTGATAATTGTATAGCATCGACAGGATTTTACGTGTGTAGTGCTATTCCACAAATTCTAAATTCTAATTATTGCTATTATCTTATGGTTTCAGACTATGTGGTAAATGGATTAAACCAATTTATGAAAGGAGATAATTCTCCCTCTATTAGTAAAGGGCATATTGATGAATGGTTATTTCCATTGCCTCCATTGACAGAACAACAACGCATTGTTCAAAAGATAGAAGAACTATTCTCTGTTCTTGATAACATTCAAAATGCCTTAGAAGTGTAAACGAATACACTTCTAAAGGCTGATGCGATTTTACCAGTTAACCACTTTATCCACAATCTTCTGCTGTTCGCTAGCAGTGCGACGTAGATAGATGCGTGTAGTTTCTATGCTTTCATGCCCCATTAGGTCGGCTAGTAGAGCAAGGTCATTAAAGCGGTCAAGGAAGTTTTTGGCAAAACGGTGACGGAACGAATGAGGATAAACTACCTCCTTGTTCATTCCGTATTTTTCTGCAAAATGCTTGAGTTGGGAAGCGATTCCGCGAGTAGTAATACGCTGTCCGAAACGATTCAGGAAGATGTAACCGGATGTCAAGCCTTGGTTTTTCAACCATTTTTCAGATTCTGTCCGTAGATTCTTGGGGATGTATAGTCGTCGAATCTTTCCGCCTTTACTATATAAATCAAGATAGCCCACTTTAATGTGTTCCGCTTTGATGTGGAGTAATTCACTAACACGTGCTCCGGTAGCCGCCATAAACCACACAATAAAATACCACTCCTCATAACCATCTACTTTAAGTTGGGCTTTAAGAAATTTATAATCAGCATCGCTGATTACATTTTCCAAGAAGTTCTTTTGCTGTACTTTTACGAACTTCACTTTTAGTTTTTCTTGTTTCGTAAACTCCAGATACTTGTTAATTCCTTGCAATCGCAGGTTAACCGTCTGTGGTTTGAAGTTCTCCACCAAATACCCCTTGTATGCCAAAAGGTTCTTTTTGTTTACTTCTCCATAATGATTAAGGAAATACTGCACCGCCCACACATAGGAAGTGACGGTGTTCTTGGCAAGATTAGTCTTTGCCAAATGATTTTTGAATTTTGTTACCATATTACATTGATTTATAATGAATACAGTAACAATATAGCAAAACGTATCGGGCATTATACGCAGTTACCTGAAGGATGGGCTGTTTGCAGGCTTGAACAAATTACAAACTATGAACAACCTACTGCTTATATTGTAAACTCAACAACTTATGATGATTCCTATTCAACACCTGTTTTAACAGCAGGTAAATCATTTATTATAGGCTATACCAACGAAACTGCTGGTATATACTCAAATCTTCCTTGTATAATCTTTGATGATTTTACAACTGATTCAAAAAAAGTTAATTTCCCCTTTAAGGTAAAATCATCAGCAATGAAGATTCTAAAAATACACACTGATATTGAAGTTGATTATGTGGCAATGTTTATGAGCATTACCAAATTGGTAGGTGGCACTCATAAACGATATTGGATTTCTGAATACTCAAAATTAGAAATACCCATACCACCAAAGGCTGAACAAAAACGAATTGTTTATACAGTCCGTGAAATCTTTACACAATTAAATGAAATAATGGAGAGTTTATAGGCTCTTCATTATCAAATCCAAAGATATAAAAAACTTATTTATAGCCTCTACAATCCTTTGCTGCTCTTTGTAAGGTGGAATAGGTACATCAATCGCCTTGAACAGTTTCTTATTCAAATGCGGAATGGCAGAACCAACCTTATTCTCTCGCAATATCTCCCTATGCAAGTTGATAATTTGCAGCACATACTCGGTATTCATATTCTCATTGATAGATAACTGTTTAAAAGTGCTACCTTGATAACCATCTATTGGGGTTCTGAATACCTCTCCAGAGTTCTCTCCGTCAACTAAAATCAAAAGAGAATTTGCTGCTATATATTTACCAGAAGTCAAAGTCTTGGCATTATGCTTACCACGCAAATATTTGACATCAAGATTTATTCGTTCTATACCATTTTGCTTATCACCATCAATTAACGAACATAACATTTGCATGGGTACAACTGTCCATCCTTCAGGTAACTGCGTATAATGCCCGTTATCACAAAGTGTGAAGTCGGGATTTATGCGCTTCAACAATTCGATAGCAGGTTCATCGTTTGGGTCTTGCGGTACGAGCTTACCATGAATGGCGAGATCAAGAATCTTGCTTTTGACCTGCTTGATTGTAGCCTGTAAATCAGCTTTGTCTCGCTCTATTTGGTCAATTATAGCAAACCATTTCTCTATTTCCGTTACGATACGTTGCTGTTCTGCTAATGGAGGTAGTGGTATTTGCAAGGATAATAGCAACCCTCGTTTTAATCCAGGTATTAGTCCATTTGCTTTTGATACTATGCTCTCTATGTTATTTTTTACAACAATTTTTATGTATCTAATATTGGTACAATTTGTATATGATCTTACTGCTTGTATTTGGCGAGCTATATGAACTGTGCCAATATTATTAATAGCCATCTTTCCAACCCCTGCACCTTTACATACAACAAGCAAGTCATTTAAATGCGAATAAACAGATGGGAATTCAGTCCATCTGTTTATGACAAGCTGTTCGTTTTCGATATTACTCGCTCCAATAATATATGGGATACCAGCAATATTGGCATTATATTTTTCTGGTGGAAAATCTTGACCAGAAACAAGTTCTAAGGTTTCCTCTAATGTTGTCCATACCCATCCCTTTGGTACCTCAAACGGCACGTTCTCATAATGGGGCGTATCGGAAGTTTTTACCGATTTCTTACTCTTTTTAATTTTCCCCTCTTTTATCAATCGTCCTTTTTCAGCCTTGATTCGTTCAAGCAATACAGATGCAGGCTCATCGTTTGGGTCTTGCGGAACGAGTTTGCCACGAATAGCGAGGTCGAGTATCTTTTGACGTAATTTCTTTGTATCCATACCGATTAGTCTTTATCTAAGAAAAGGTTGCAAAACTCATTTAGTTGTTGTTGCATACGCTCCTGTGGAATGAGGATACGTTTGTATTCTGCTATCATTGTTGGACTCATGCTTCTGCTCATTGCGTATTCCACCACTACCTTGTCGGCTTCCGGGCAAAGGATAATGCCGATAGAAGGGTTTTCGTTAGAACGCTTTACATCTCTGTCGAGTGCTTCCAAATAAAATTCCAACTGACCGAGGTCGTGCGGATGGAATTTTGTCTTTTTCAATTCTACAGCTACCAATGCTTGTAAGCCACGATGGAAGAACAGCAAATCAGCCTTAAATGTAGATGCACCTATATTGAGACGATACTCTTGGTCCATAAAGATAAAGTCCTTTCCAAGTTCAAGAATAAACTGCTTCATGTGTTCTACCAAGCCTTTTCTAAGTTTGGATTCGCTATGTTTCTTAGGCAAGTTCAAGAAATCAACGAACAATGTGTCCTTAAACATTATAGGGGCATTGGGGTAAGCACCAAGTAAGCCTTTCGACATATTGTCTTTACTGCTCAATAAAGCTGTATATGTTTGATTCGATATACAACGCTGAAGTTCTCGCTTCACTAAATGTTCTTTATTGGCATAGAGTATATAGAACATCCGCTCTTCATTACTTTGGCATCGGCAAAGAATCTCTATATGATTGGTCAATGTGGTCAACTCCAATATTTTGGGCATCTGTCCAAATGTTGAATGGATAATTTGGGCAGATGTTGGCTGCACAATTACAGCCACCTCTTGTGTAGGTTGGCTTGCTTTTATTTGTGCAGTTCTTGGCTGCACAAATTCAGCGTTCAAATACTTCTCTACAGTGGAACTGAATGTTTCCGATGAATATTCATCATAGAACATCACCATATTGTAAATGCTTCTCCGACTATAGCCCTTGATGTCTGGACGCTGGGAACGGATATATTCGGATAACTGCGTTACAACCTTGCTTCCCCATTCCTCGCTTTTCAATTTGGCTGATACATATCCACCAACATACCACGCTGTAAACAATAGTTCGTTATTTACGGCTCTTGAAGCACGACCTTTATGTTGGAGAATGATGTCTATAACTTCTCCAAATTGCTGTTCCATTGATATGATTATCTTATTGTTTTCCATGCACTCAATCTTCATTTATGTTTGCGAGCAATTTTTCAAGTTCAGCTACAGCCACACTTATCGTTTGGCTTTTATTTTTAATGTCTACCATCAATTCTGCCAATGAACGGTCGTCCACCTCACCGCCTTGTTTTATCCATGTGATGTCGAGGCTTGTTTTGTCTCTGGCAATGATCTCATCTACCGAGTATTTGCGCCAACGCCCTTGCGGATTATTTTCTGCATCGTAGGTTTCTACCCGATTATTGTAGCAGGAGACAAAATCATCTAAATGATGGCGTTCCAGTTTATTGGTGGCAAGCGTGTGCTTTACATCGGTACGATAATCATAAAACCATATTTCTTTGGTAGGTTGCCCTTTGCTGAAAAACAGCACATTGGCTTTTACACCTTGGGCATAGAAGATGCCTGTGGGTAAACGTAATATAGTATGCAGATTGAAATCTTGCAATAAGCGTTTACGGATTGTTTCACCAGCTCCAGCTTCAAAGAGAACATTGTCAGGAAGCACCACGGCAGCACGTCCTCCGGTTTTGAGCATAAGCATCATGTGCTGGAGGAAGTTCAACTGGTTGTTCTTGGTTTCTACATAGAAATCCGGACGGTTGATGTCCACAGAACCAGCAGGGCGAGTTCCAAAAGGTGGATTGGCGAGTATCACATCAACAAGGGTTGATGGCTCTTTTTCCAAAGAGTCCTCACACACAATCGGACTACGGTCTGTGCCTATACCATGTAAATAGAGATTCATGGAAGCAAGTGTTACTACTAAAGGCGTATTATCCACACCATGCAAAGCTTTGTCACGCAAAAAATCACGCTTTTCTTTACTTGCAGACTGCCCTTTCATATAATCATAAGCAGTAAGCAGGAATCCACCTGTACCGCAAGCGGGGTCACAAACGGTTTCGCCCATTTGCGGATTGATGCAATCCACCATCGCTTGGATTAGCGGACGTGGCGTAAAATATTGTCCGGCACCACTTTTCTTGTCTTGTCCGTTCTTTTCAAGAATACTCTCGTAGATAGCACCTTTCACATCACCATCCATGATGAGCCATTGCTCTTCATTTATCATAGTGATAACCTTTTTCAGATAAACAGGCTTGTCTATCTTGTTTTGTGCTTTGGTGTAAATAGTGCCTATTAAATTGTCCTGCTCGCTAAGCAGTTTAAGTGTTTCTTCGTATTGCCTGACTAGTTCTAATCCATCAAGAAAAATCAAATCGTTCCATTGATACCCAGTTGGAATTGCCGATTCCTCTCCGAACATTTCTACATTCTCGGTATCCATCTTCAAAAACAAAAGATAGGTCAGTTGGGTGATATAATCGGTAAATCCAACACCTTGTCCGGCAAGAGTTGTTGCCAGATTCCAGACTTTTTTGGTGAGCGATTGCTCTGTTGCGTTATTTGTTACCATAATTTATGCTGCTTTTCTTAATACTACAAATGTATAAAGCGACCGAAGTGCTTCATCTGCTTTCTGCATATTACCAAACGCCCGAATCATTTGGGCTGCATGGGTTGCATCATCTTCACGAATATCTCTGACGGTACAAGCTCCGTTAGAAGCTATGTAATCCACTATACGACTGATTACTTCACGCTGCTTGTCGGTTATTTCACGTTGATTTTGCCCTAGCCATAGATTGAAATATTGCTTGGATGTAGTGACTACACTGTCCAACCTCTCAATTTGGCGGAAAGCAAAGCGTACCAGTTGTATGATGTTTGTCAAAGCATCACTTTCTTCTTTTGTTGTAGAACGCTTTACTTTGCCCGGAGAAAGAATGGCATACGAATTCCAAATTTGTTTTGGAGCAAAATGATTGTTTGCCATTTTGAGTTTATGTTCCAAATCTTTCAACATTGAATAAGTTATCGGTTCGCCTTCATTGTTATAGATGATACGAAGAGCCTCTATCTCATCGTAGTATTCTTTACAAAACTCCTCAAATGCCTCTGTCGTGTTTTTAGCATCCTCAATGGAGAACCCTTTTGATATAAGCGTATCTTCTCCTGGCATTAGCGTATTGACAAATCCAGCTGCAAGAATGAGTAAAAACCTCCGTGCATCGGCATGATTAGCAAGTGGGGAAACCAATCCTTTGCGCTCCAAATTAGGTTCTTCGGTGTTAACAAACGGTGGAAGAGTACTTTTTTCAAGCGCATCGTATATTCTGGCAGAAAGTTCTTTCATATCATCATGAGACAAACGAGTAAATTCTTTTCGCTGCGAGTCATCCGCTTTATTGTAGATTCGGGCAAGCGTAGCTGCAAGCCGTTTGAGATATTCGTCAGGAATATAACCATGACTGATACGCTCTAAAAGTTCCTTTAGAGTGATAGTCTTTGTTGTTGGATCGTCATCTATGGGTTTCACCGTTTTCATACTTTCCGTTACACCTACTGCATCAACCAAATAGAAACAATCTTTACTGAAGGCATTCGGAGTGACATTACGCAATTGCTCATCGCCAATAGTACGCACTCCACGCCCTTTCATCTGAATATACAAAGGCAATGATTCCACATCACGCATGAACATTACTACTTCCAACGGTTTCACATCTGTTCCGGTAGCAACCAGCGTACAAGTCACGGCAATGCGGAAATCTTTGTCATTGCGGAATTGGCGTATCAGTTCATTGCTATCACCTGCCGAATAAGTAATTTTCTGTACGAAGCGATCGTCAGTTCTCCCAAATACCTCTTTAGCAATCTGCACTATATTGGTAGCATGGGCTTCATTGAGAGCAAATATCAATGTTTTGGGCAAATAATCAATATTCGGCTCACGTTGTGGATCGTTGAACAATTCGGTGTAAACAGCATCTCGATAAGTTGAAAGAATTAACTTTATCTGTGCCGGATTGATGACACTCCGATTAAGTTCTTTGTTTGTGTAGGTTTTGGTTTCTTTGCTACTCACCATCTTAACCTCACCGGTGTATCGCGTTTCTTCTTTGAATTTCTCACCCTCTAATATAGCACCACCTGTTTCTGTAACCTGTGTTTTTATTCTGTACACCCGACAATCCACATTCACGCCGTCGACGATACTCTTTTCCAATGTATAGTTAACAATAATATTGTAGTTGAAGAATTTCTTTGTCTCTTCAATCGGGGTTGCAGTCAAACCGACCAATCTTGCCGTATCGAAATATTCCAGTACTTTACGCCAATTTCCATAAATAGAACGGTGACATTCATCTATGATAATCATATCAAAGTAGTCGTGTGGTAAGTTCGGATTGGGTGGCAAGGTTACTTCTTCTATCGGTTCGTTCTCGTCATCATCCTCATTATCCCCAATATCTTCTCCTTTCAAAAAGGAGAACAGACGTTGTATTGTCGAAATAACTACGTTACTATCAGAAGGAATGTAAGAAGAGCGAAGGCGATTGACCGTAAAAATAGTATTGAAAGCATCTCCGTTTTCGGTCAATCGAAAAGTACCGAACTCCCCTTCAGCTTGCTTGCCCAGATTATTTCGGTCAACAAGGAATAACACTCTGCGCATTGAAGTATAAGAAAGCATTCGGTAGGCAGTGAGACAAGCTGTATATGTTTTACCTGCTCCGGTGGCAAGAACCATCAATGCTCGATTTTGCCCACTACGGAAGCTCTTTTCAAGTTCTGTTACCGCCTCGTATTGACAATCACGAAGCCCTTTCTTTTTCAATGTCGGTAGTCCTGCAAATGTATCTTCAATTCCTAACTTCTTAACCAACTCATGTGGCGTAGGGATAGACATTATCTGCTTGAAATATGAATCTTGTTCACGGAAATCGCAAAAATATAAATCTTTACCATTTGAAGTAAAAATGAAAGGCAATGGCTTTTGATAAGTTTGATAGATATTAGGAATATTTCGGGCATATAAGGTAGCCTGTTCACATACTTTATTGGAGAAAGCGTCTATATCTTCCCTTTTTGCTTCAAGTACCCCAACTGCCTTTCCGTTAACAAACAGAAAATAATCAGCTTCAAGATTACCTTTTAGTAGCCCCTCTCTTATAGCAACTGCTGTACAAGTTGGTTCGTAGTCTTCTCTATCAACCACCTTCCAACCTGCATCGGCAAACCATTGGTCAATCTTTATTCTCGCTTTTTCTTCAGGTGTCATATATTCCTATATTTTTGTATTATCAGAAGTTAATAGCATTATTCGTCATTCGTGTTTATGGGACTATTTATTGTTGAGACAACATGAATGTCTTGTATTCACGGACTATCAATTTTTTTATATCGAATTCAAGTAAGTCTGAAATCTTTAAAAGGCAAGCCAAGTTTGGTTGCGAAGTATTGGTGCACCATTTTGAAACAGTTGATGGATTTACATTCAGTTACTCTGATAATCAATTACTTGTTCGTTTCTTTTCGCATAAGACGATCTTCAGTCTGTTTATATCTTTCATATCATCCTTTTATAATGAGCGAAGATAGTAATTTTATTTCATTTATTTTTCATAGCTGAGGTATTTCGATAAGATATTCTTGTCGATTTCAATCTTATGCTTTCCTGTGGTTGTACGCAGATTCTTTCTAACGGTGTCAAATGTGGAGTTGGTATACCATTCGGCAAATGTAGCCATTACAAATGAGGTGGTCATATCTCTACCTATATTATATTTGGAAAGCAATATTCTAAGCAAAGTTTTTCAAAGAGATTTGAGTGGGGAAGGTGCGCTTCTTGATATGAATTTCGGTCACAGAAAGCACTTGGCGGTTAGTTACAAAATAGTGAACAGATTCGCAAATTTGGTCATTCTCTGTTTCGTCCAAGTCAAAACGTTTAAATGTATCTCGTATCTCAGGATGGCATTTAACTTTGCATCTTCTTCCTTTTCTCTTTGTTGTTGGTATTGTTGTTGCTCATGCTGGTATTCAGTATGAATTATCTTTGAGGAAGTGAAGTAAGTTGCGATAAACAACGATAACTACAAATAGGAATATAGGGTGTAGCTCGCTGAGTTACACCCTATTTTTATTCTCTACAAAGAAAGCCCCAAGTCTGCTAAAAGGACAGCTGTTTCCGGTTCATTCTTTTCTGCGTCTTTGGGTTTCCATGCCATTACAAATCGCACGGATGCGGATTTTACTTTATAACCTCTTTCTTCCCACTCAGACAATATGCCCTGCATTTTTGATGATAGCTTTGCCACAGGTCTATCGGTCAATGAGCTGTACAAAAAGAAATTACTGTAAGTCAATGAATCTCCCCCTCTCAATGCCAAGACCTCTTGTTTTCGTTCTTTGAAGAAGTCCAAATAGACATCTTTATGAGAGAGCTGTAATACGATTTCTTCAGGCATATCATATTGTTGTTGGTCGATAAAATATCGGTCTGTACTTAAATGATTGAAGTAATCGTCATTCGTATGTATAAACAGCCGGTTTTTCGCGCGGGTTATTCCTACATAATATCGACGCATCAGATGGGAGTCCTTTATATAACCGTCGGATACGAGCATATACACGTCGTCAAACTCTCTGCCTTTGGCTTTATGAATGGTCGATACCACGACATCGGCTCCTGATATGTCGCAAAAGTCTTCCACTGACGACTCAAATACAAATTCTTTGAAGTCACTGAAATATTTTGTCTTGTTGGTTTGTTCAAACTGCTCCACACACTGCTTTACATACATCAAACTTTGACTTCTGTCATAAGCGGAGAAGGTTGCACATTTGGCTTCCTCCCACAGTTCTTCTGTAATTAGCGGTGTGTTGATCCGTTTGTTTATATACCTCAGGAAAAATCTCATTTCAGCCATGTTCCAAAAGCGGAGGCCGTCCATTGATTGTATAAGTTTGCTGCTCACACCTTGCTTTCGTAAGAGCCCCATTAGGATAACAGCCTCTTCGTTTGTTTGGGTGAGTATACACGATGTGCCTTTGTCTTTGTGTCGGAGTAAGTTTTCGACAAGCGGCTGGTACATATACTTTGATTGATGGCGTGTCACTTCCACCCGGCCTTCCTCTTCTCTCATGGAGATGATGGGCGTACTTTTTATCCGTTTGTCAATGTTTTTTAGAAATTCGTTGGCAAAATTCACCGGGTGGTGCGCACTGCGGTAATTCTCGGTCATTTCGACAAATGTACTTCCGTTTTCTTGTGCCAGCCGATACATATAACTTGAATCGGAGCCGCGGAATTCATAGATGTTTTGGTCATCGTCTCCCACCGCTATCACACGCATTTCCTCGTTGTTAGCCATCAGAGCCTTTACAAGTGCGTGTTCTTCGGTTCCCATATCCTGAGCCTCGTCTATGACCAGCACTGTCTTGCCGATTTTATTTGGTTCTACTTCTCCTTGGTATATCATCTCGGCAGCTTTTGCAACGACATTTTTGGATTCTTCAAGATTTCCTATCCGTCCCAGAAGGTCGAAACAATAGGAATGGAATGTTTTTATTTCGACAAAATGGGCGGCGTTGCCTATCAACTCCATGAGCCTTTGTTTGAATTCCGTTGCGGCTGCTCTTGAAAACGTCAGCATCAGAAGCTGTTCGTGTTTTACATCTTCAAGTAGCAGAAGCGAGGCCAGTTTGTGGGCCAATACCCGTGTTTTTCCACTACCGGGACCGGCTGCCACCACAATGCAACGTGAGTCCTTATCGGAAATAATTTCCATCTGTCGTTTGGATAATCGCCCAAACAATTGATTGTATTTCTGTGGCGTTAAGTTGCGTTGTATCTCGCTTACTCTGTCTCCTTTGAAGTATTTTGTGACAAACTTCTTGTAGTCCATTTGGAAATAGTCTTGAACATATTGTAAGGCCGCATGGTAATTTCTCACCATCAGATTGGCATATTCGCCTACAATATGCACTTGCTGGATTTTCAACTTGTAGAATTCGTTGAGCATCCGATAGTCGTCTTGCTTGTATCTCGACTTGTTGTCCTTTATTCTTTGGATATTCATGGCATTATAAAGTACCAAAAATCCGCCTTCAA
>OMGN01001568.1_pt1 | contig 12233 bp, 9 predicted proteins | sample 1674111 | NCBI WGS metagenome assembly OMGN01 (sample SAMEA103958143, study PRJEB25191) | human gut metagenome | biome: human-associated habitat [ENVO:00009003]; feature: intestine environment [ENVO:2100002]; material: feces | place: Germany | collected 2013/2015
GCCGCCCTGGCGACCGTCGATAGTGGGACGAATCCCGATTTTCGGATACTTTTTCATGGTTTCTTAATTTTTTTATTTAGTGGTTAATATCTGTGCTGAGCTGTGCTGGTTATGTGGCAAAAAAAATCATAGGGAGTTTCGGAGTCTTACTTCTGTAGGCAGGTATTTTTGTATCGGTACATTGTTCAGAACAAAATTTGCCGCCTCATTTCCCATCATTTCCCAATCAATGCTCAATGAAGTGATTCCTTCGTCAATCACTTCGTAAGAAGGAATATCATTGTATGCCAGCAGACCGAAATCTTTTCCGCATTTCAGTCCTTCCAGTCTTCCTTGTTTTACAACCTTCACCACATCCTGTTGTTTAATGGCTATATAGGCCACTCCTTTACGTACGGTCAGGTTATCAATATCTTCCTGTATTTCACATAAAAATCCTTGTTCCTCGCAGAAACGGGTAAAATACTCTTTACTGCTCTGAGGATGTTTCAGGTTTTTAGAGAATAACAGAACAAGTTGAGGATAATGCCGCAATCTTTCCTTCAGCATAAGTAATGCCTGATAGAAAGCTTCATCAAAGTCCTGGCAAATATAAGAGTACTTTTCTTTCTCGAATTTGCCGAAGTCAAGGAGCAGTAATCTTGTAGGATGGATTTTATTGAGAACTGTACTGAATTTCTCGTTATCGAAATTCATCACTATGTATTTATTGTATTTTCCTATAGATTCGCGGATAATGGTATTGAAAAGCCGTTCATTGTATTGATGAAACAGCAAGTCTACCTTGTAATTAATAGGCAGATGTTTAACGAAACTATTGTATAGGGCTTCTTTGAAAGGAGTATATTGGTCAAGCAGGAGCAGGATGTTGGTTACCTGACTGGTTACATAATATCCTTTTCCCGGAGTAGAGTCGATCAATCCGCGTTCGCGAAGATCGAGAAAGGCTTTGAAGACCGTATCACGGGATACTTCGTATTGTGCACTTAACTGATTGATGGAAGGCAAAGAATCTCCTTCACGAAATTCTTTCATGGAAATAGCCTGACTAAGTGTGTCCGCCAATTGCGTAACCTTACTGGACTGTTGACCAAATGTTTTCTTTTTACCAGTTCGTCTCATACTGTTATAAGATAAATGACTGTGCTGAGCTATGCTGCTGCAAAGAAAGGAAATTAATTCATAAGTCGAGAACTAATTTTATATGTTCTATAGCAGGAAATAAAAAAAATCCCCTTCGGCGAACCGAAGAGGATTTATAGCTTTTTCCAAATTTCTTGTTAGGAACCTGCCGAAATTTATTCAGCAGCAGCTTCTGTTGCAGGAGCTTCTTCAGCCGGAGCCTCAGTTGCTTCTTCTGCAGGTGCTTCAGCAGCAGCTTTTTCAGCAGCTTCAGCAGCTTTCTTTTCAGCGAGTGCTTTTGCTTTCACTTCGTTGATTTTCTTTTCTGCTTCCAGACGCGCTTTAGCTTCAGCTTTCTTAGCTTCGTCTTGTTTAGCTTTCAAAGCAGCCAAACCTGACTGTTTGTTGTTTTTCCAAGCTTCGAATTTAGCTTCTGCTTCTGCTTCTCCGAATGCGCCTTTTGCAACACCGCCCAAAAGATGTTTCTTCATGTAAACACCTTCACGAGAAAGGATATTACGTACAGTGTCACTTGGCTGTGCACCTTTCAGTACCCATGCCAATGCAGCGTCGAAATTCAAATCTACTGTAGCAGGATTGGGGTTCGGGTTGTAAGTACCAATCTTCTCAATAAATTTACCATCACGTGGTGCTCTGCTGTCTGCAATTACAATTGAATAAAACGCGTAACTTTTACGTCCGTGTCTCTGCAATCTGATTCTAGTTGCCATTTTTAATAATTGTTTTTAATGATTGATTTGAATTATGCCATTATCTCGTAATAGCGGGCACAAAGATACGGCTTTTCTTTTGATTGACAAACATTTCGCTATTTTTTTACGAATATCGTTTAGGGTAGCGGAATAGGATGGCTAGCAATGCGCAGGCTCCCATTGTAAAAGGATAATAGAGATTACCGATGATACTGATAGGGGAAATATTGGCAAGTCCTGCAGCTATCAACATTTGAGCACCGTATGGAATAATGCCCTGTATCAGGCAGGAGAAGGTGTCGAGAATACTGGCGGTCTTCCTCCGGTCGAGATGGAATTTCCGGGCGATATCTCTTGCTATCGGTCCTGTTGTTATGATGGCAATAGTATTGTTGGCGGTACACAGATTGGCGATACTTACCAAAGCGGCAATGCTTAGTTCCGCACCCCGCTTGCCGTTGACGTGGCGGGTAAGTTTCCGGATAATAAAATCAATGCCTCCATTGTAGCGGATTGTTTCCAACATTCCTCCTGCCAGTAGGGTGATGATGATTAATTCTCCCATTCCCGTTATTCCTGTTCCCATAGCTCCGAACCAGTCGAATATTCCGAAACTTCCGGTGGCAATGCCGATAATGCCACTTGTCAGGATACCTATAATTAATACAAGCATCACATTCATTCCGGCAACGGCTGTTCCTAATACTATTATATAAGGTATCACTTTTATCCATTCGATCGTTTGGATCTGAGTGGGGGCGGTGATGGATAATCCTTGAAAGATATAAATGCCCAATACGATGATGGCTGCCGGGACAACGATCATGGAGTTTATCCGGAACTTGTCACGCATGACGCATTCCTGTGTTTTCGTAGATGCGATAGTAGTGTCGGATATAAATGATAGGTTATCTCCGAAGAAAGAACCGCCGACTACCACTGCCACCATGAAAGGAAGCGCTATTTCCGTTTTTTCTGCTAGCCCCACAGCTACAGGGGTGAGGGCTACGATAGTACCCACGCTAGTTCCGATAGACAGGGAGATAAAACAAGCTGCAATAAATATACCGGCTAGCAGCAGGTTATCCGGAAGAATATGTAATGTCAGATTGACGGTGGCGTCAATCGCTCCCATCTGTTTGGCACTGTGTGCAAAGGCTCCGGCAAGAATAAATATCCATATCATCAGTAGGATATTCTTGTTAGCGGCTCCTACGGAAAACTGGTAAATACGTTGATCGAGCTTCAATCCTTTGGTGATAGCGATTGCATAGCAGGAGGAGACCAGAAAGGCCACTGTAATAGGCACTTTATAAAAGTCGTTGACCAGGATAGATGTTACCAAATAGAGGCATAAGAATACAAGCAAAGGACTTAATGCCCACCAACTTCCCGTCCGGTCTTTATGTTTTTTTTCTTCAGTCATAAATTAATATTGCAGTATTTATTTGAGCTGCAAAGATAGTAATGAAACATATAAGTACGATAAAAGGCTCAATATTTCATCTCTTCTTTTTCTGTTTCATCCCTGCCTTTTCCGTCTCAGAAACTTTAAAACGGCTGCTTTTTCTTTTTTCGTCTATTTTCGTGTCGTTGATAACATAATTTATTTTTAGAACAGAATGACAACGACTAGATTCTCATTATGTATTTTTTGCCTTTGCCTGTTTGCTTCCTGTGGAAGAGGAGAACAAAAGGCGGATGAACCGATACGGGTGAAAGTGGCAGAGGCGGAAACTTTGGTTCCTTCTTCGGAACGCGAGTTTTCGTTTATTTCAAAACCTTTTAAAGAGACGGAGCTTTCTTTCAGAGTTGGCGGACCGATTGACCGTTTTGAAGTATATGCCGGGAATTTTTATCATCGTGGAGATATCATTGCAGAAATAGATTCCCGTGATTTCCGTATCCGAAAAGAACGCGCGGAAGCTGTTTACAATCAGGCGAAAGCAGAGTTTGAACGGGTAAAGGCGCTGTATGAAAAAGATAACCTATCGGCCAGTGCTTATGAAAAAGCGCGTGCTGACTACACTTCAGCCAAGACAGCTTTTGAGACGGCGACGAATGAATTGGACGATACCCGGTTGATTGCTCCTTTCGATGGATATGTAGGAGAAGTCTATATCGAGAAGTTTCAGGATGTAAAAGCTACTCAGCCGGTGGTGTCTTTTATTGATATTACCCAACTGAAAATAGAAGCCTATGTCACACAGGACATAGCGCTTCAGGCAGAAAAAATAAAGGAAGTGGGTGTCCGTTTTGATGTCTGTACAGAGGAAGTATATTCGGCAAAAGTAGTGGAGGTTTCCAAAAGCACTACCCGGAATAATCTGTCTTTCTTGCTGACGGCATTGCTACCGAATAAACAGGGAAAATGGCCTGCCGGTATTTCGGGAAAGATGTTGTTAGACTTTCCGGCTTCTTCATCTGTCGCAATGGTGACTGTACCTCAAACTGCCCTTAGTTACCGGCCTACTGAAGGGGATTATGTCTGGACAGTGGACAATGCTACGAGAAAAGTATCAAAGAAGAAGGTGATATTGGGTGAGTTACTCCCGAATGGAAAAGTCGAAGTAAAAGGTGGATTGCAGGCGGGAGAAACGGTGGCTGTCAGCAAACTGCGTTTCCTGTCGGAAGGGACTCCGGTAGAAATAATGAATCGGGAAATGCCGGTAACTGCTCAAAAGTAAGAGGAAAGTATGAAACTCGTTAAATATTTCTTGCAGAAGAAGTCGGTGACTATTCTGCTATTGCTACTGGTATTGGGGGGTGGACTGTTCTCCTATGTTAAGATGGGAAAGCTGGAAGATGCTCCGTTTACTATCAAACAAGCATTGGTGCTGACGCCTTATCCGGGGGCTTCGCCTTCCGAAGTTCAATCACAGGTGACGGATGTATTGGAGGAATCTATACAGTCATTGGGAGAACTGTATTATCTTAAAACTGAAAATCGTGCGGGACTTTCTAAAATAACAGTCTATGTAAAGAAAGAAATCCGTGCGGACGAGATGCAACAACTTTGGGACAAACTGCGTCGAAAAGTCAATGATGTGCAATCTAAATTGCCTGCCGGTGCAGGTCCGTCGGTGGTAAACGATGATTTTGGCGATGTGCTGGGAGTCTTTTACGGACTGACCGGAGAAGGATACTCATATCGGGAACTCGAAGATCAGGCGAAACTGATTAAAAATGAGGTGCTGAAGGTGAAAGACGTTGCAAAAGTGGAAATCTACGGCGTGCAATCTCCTACGATTGATGTAATCCTCAGTCCCTCCGTCATGGCGAGAAGTGGTATTACTACGGCTGATATTTCCCGTGCCTTTGAAGCTCAGAACCGGGTGGTGGATGCCGGAGGTATCGACACGGAAGTCAACAGAATACGTATCGAGTCTACCGGAAACTTCTATTCGTTGGATGATATTCGGAATTTGACTATTGTATCCCGTACAGGAGAACATTTCCGATTGGCGGATATTGCTGAAATAAAAGAAAGTTATCAGACTCCGCCTAGCAATAAAATGCGGATTGACGGAAAACCGGCGATAGGAATTGCTATTTCCACTGTACCCACAGGCAATGTAGTCGATATGGCAGATGCGGTCAAAGTGGAGATAAAACAATTTTCGGAGACAATGCCCGAAGGTTTTGAGTTGCAGTCAATTTATGATCAAGGATATGAATCCGCTGTAGCGAATAAGGGATTTATCTTGAATCTGATTGTTTCCGTAGTGACGGTCGTTGCTATCCTGTTGTTCTTTATAGGGGTCAAAAATGGTATTCTGATTGGTAGCGGATTAGTGTTTTCTATCTTTGCCACATTGATAGTCATGCTGGTGCAAGGAATAGCTTTGCAGCGTATGTCATTGGCGGCTATCATCATTGCTATGGGAATGTTGGTGGACAATGCTATCGTAGTTTCCGATTCGGCATTGGTCAATATGCAGCGTGGAATGCGTAAACGGATAGCTATATTGAGAGCCTGTTCTTCGACTGCATTGCCGCTACTGGCAGCTACTGTGATTGCGATTCTGACTTTTTTACCAATATATTATTCGCCGCATATTACCGGCGAGTTATTGTCATCCTTAGTTGTAGTTATCGGCGTTTCGCTGATGTTCAGTTGGGTCTTTGCGCTGACACAAACACCTTTCTTTATTCAGGAGTTTGTTCGTCGGCCAAGACCCGACGAACTAAAGACGGCACTTTTTTCAGGTAAATATTACGATAAGTTCCGCTCTTCTTTGGGATGGGTAATTCATCACAGGTATGCTACTGTAGGATGTATGGTTATATTGTTGGTGTTGTCCGCCTGGAGTTTTAAATTTATCCCGAAAGTATTTGTGCCGGCATTGGATAAACAATATTTCACGCTTGATATGTGGTTGCCCGAAGGGACACAGATAGAAGAAACGGATAAAATGGCGACAGAGATGGCGGACTTTATTCGCGGACAAGAAGAAGCGGAAATGGTATCTACCTATATAGGGAGGACACCTCCGCGTTATTACTTGTCTAATGTGGCTTTCGGACCTCAATCCAATTATGCGCAGATATTAGTGAAGTGCAAGACTTCGAAACTTTCCCGCCAATTACAAGCACGCTTACAAGATTCAATTTCGATCAAGTATCCCGAACCTCTGATTAAAGTGAATAATTTTGAATTGAGTCCATTGACGGAAGCGGTTATTGAAGCTCGTTTTCTCGGACCAGACCCGGCCGTACTCGATTCGCTGGTAGGTCAGGCGATAGAGGTGATGCGACGGAATCCTAAAGTAGCGGATGCGCGAAATGAGTGGGGAAATATGGCAATGGTTATCCGTCCGGTTTATGATCCGGTGAAAGCCGGAGCTTTGGGGATTACGAAAGCGGCTATGATGGAGTCAGTGAAATCTATTAATGACGGCTTGCCTGTAGGCATTTATCGGGATGATGAGAAGAAAGTTCCCGTACTTCTGAAATCGGGTAATGTGAACATCACCGATGTACATTCCTTAGGCGACTTCTCTATCTGGAACGGTGAAAGGTCGGCTCCGCTTTCACAAGTGACGGAACGTATAGAAACGACTTGGGAATTTCCACAGATACGGACTTACAACCGTCAGCTTTCGATGGCTGCCATGTGTGGCGTGAAGCCGGGACATACAATGGCGGAAGTACACGGAGAAATCAGGGAAGAGATTGAGAAAATGCAACTCCCTGAGGGATATACTTTCTTCTGGGATGCGCAATATAAGGACCAGGGAGAAGCGATGCAGGCCATTGCTAAATATTTCCCGTTGGCATTCCTTGCACTGGTGCTTATTCTGGTTGCTTTGTTCGGCAATTTCCGTGAACCGATTATTATCATCTGCATCTTGCCGCTGTCGCTCATTGGTATTGCTGTGGGGATGTTGCTGACGGGATTTGACTTCGGTTTCTTTCCGATAGCCGGCTGGCTGGGACTTCTCGGAATGATTATAAAGAATGTGATTGTACTGATTGACGAAATAAATGTGCAACATCGGAGTGGTATTGATCTATATACTTCTATTGTTGAGGCTACGGTTTCCCGAACCCGTCCGGTATTGATGGCGGCTACGACGACGATTTTTGGTATGGTACCGCTGTTGTTTGATGTCGCATTCGGCGGTATGGCTGCCACTATTATCTTCGGACTTACATTTGCTACGGGACTGACTTTGTTTGTCACCCCTGCATTGTATGCTATGTTCTACAAAGTAAAAGGAAAATAAAAATGAAAAAGAGAATATTTTATCCGTTATTCTGCTGTTGCGCTTTTCTGTCTTTACCTCTTATGGCGCAACAAAGTCCCTTGTTGGAGAAATACCGGATGATGGCATTGGATTATAATCATGATTTGAAAGCGGCTGAAAAGAATATTGCCGCTAGTGTGGAGATAGAGAAATCGGCAAAAGCGGATTTGAAACCCAAACTTTCGGGAGCTGCGAACTTTCAATATACAGGCAACCCGTTGGAGTTGACTTTGGATGCCCCTTCTATCGGATTGTCGAAGACGGTGGAAGGAAAGCAATTGAATTATGGAGGCTCTCTTTCTCTTTTGCAACCGATTTATACGGGCGGACGTGTATTGGAGTCTATCCGTATGGCGAAACATCAACAATCATTGGCAAGCAATCAGGCGGAGGTACTGAATGACGCAGTCTGTTATCAGACGGATATGCAATATTGGAGTGCTGTAGCGCGACAGGAGGTTGTATCTGTTGCCGAAGATTTTCGTAATTCGATAGCAGCTTTGGTAAAGACCATCAAAGAAAGGGTGGAAGTGGGGCTTGTAGATCCGCAGGATTTATTAATGGCGGAGGTGAAACTGAATGAAGCGGAGTATCAATTGCTACAGGCGCAAAGTAACTTCGAGACAGGTAGAATGGCACTGAACTCTATGATCGGAGTCCGATTGGAAAATGCGACGGAACTGGATGATCAGATACCGATGGTCGTTATTGAAGATTCTGTCTGGTTGTCTACAGGTGCGGAACGTCCTGAAATCCGGATGGCCTATGACCGGATCCGTATAGCGGAGAGTACGAAGAAACTGAATGATTCACAGTTTAAGCCGCAGTTTTATGTGGGAATAGATGGTAGCTATTCTTCTCCCGGCTATAATTTCAAGAAAGATTTAGACCCCAATTACGCTGTTTATGCTAAAGTGTCCGTCCCTATCTTCGAATGGGGAAAGCGGAAAAGTGAGAAGCGTGCGTCGTCCTTTCGTGTCGGTATGGCAGAAGATAATCTGAATAAGGTGATGGATCAGGTTGAACTGGAGATAGGTGTAGCACGGAAAGCTTTGTCGCAAGCTATCGAGCGTGTTCGCTTGAGTGAAAGTTCATTGGCAAAAGCAGAGGAAAATGAAGCGAAAGCTGTGGAACGCTATAATGAGGGTAAGGTGTCTGTGGTGGAAGTAATTGATGCGCAGACTTACCGGCAAACCTCGCAGGTAAACTATGTGCAGGCCAAAGCTGCCGCTCAGGGACATTATTCGGAATTAATAAAAGCTCTTCATGGCTATGATTATCGGTAAAAAACAGTAACTTTGTATGAAAAGAACTGCCAATATTATGAATGTGAAGTTTAATACCTTATTCTATACCGCATTATTTTCAGGATTGGGAGTGTTCTCTTTTCTGTTGCTGATCAATTATGCCGCCTTTCCCGATAAGGTTGCCGATATTTTTCATTCTGTCGGTACATTGGCTTTCTTTGTGCTGGCATTCAACGTGTTGGGATATGCGACGATGCGGTTGAGTACGTGGGTGGATAATCAGTATGCACTGAATCTGCATCGTCGCTGGAAATTGATATCTGTCTATGTCGTTGTGATGGGGATGTTCTTCCTGTTGAATTACGGTTTGCTGGTAACAGCCAAACTGCTGGCCGGAGCTTCCCATCCGTTCATGTTTCCCAATGGAGGGTGGCGGATTCTGATTACGGTATGGCTGGTGGAACTGGTCATTCTAGGTTTGCTGTTGGCCAACCGTTCCATACGGAATGCCTTGAAACTGCAACAGGAAGCGGCTGCCTTACAAAAAGAAAATAATACGGCACGTTACACAGCCTTACAGAATCAGTTGAATCCTCATTTTCTGTTTAACAGTCTGAATACATTGATTTCTGAAATTCGTTACAATCCCGCTAATGCGGAATTGTTCACCCAACATCTTTCCGACGTATACCGTTATACGCTCCAATGCCAAAACCAACGGCTGACAACCTTACGGGAGGAGTTGGACTTTTTGAATTCTTATGTCTTTCTACATCGGGTGCGGTTGGGGGATTGTATTTATATTGATAATCGTATTCCGGAGTCTTGTCTGGGATGCCAACTTCCACCACTGACTATACAGCTGCTCGCTGAAAATGTGATAAAACATAATGTTATCCACATGGGAAAGCCGATGACGATTAAACTTATCTATATGGAAAAGGAAAAAGAGCTGGTTGTTAGAAACCGGATACAGGCGAAAAAAAGTGCAACAGCTTTCGGTACGGGATTGAAGAATCTTTCTGTCCGGTATAAATTGTTGTGCGGTCGTGATATTGTGATAGAAAATGATTCGCAAGAGTTTACTGTAAAAATACCTTTGCTCTATGAATAAGATTAAAGCTGCTATAATAGAGGATGAAATTCCGGCTGCCCGTCTGCTTCGCGACACTTTATTGTCTCTGCGTCCTGGTTGGGACGTAGAGTTACTTCCGGGTAATATAGAGGAAGCGGTAGAGTGGTTTGCCCAGCATCCCCATCCGGACATTCTTTTTCTGGATATTCAGTTGACGGATGGCAACTCGTTTCTCTTTATTGAACAAGCCCATCCGGAAAGCATGATTGTGTTTACTACTGCCTATGATGAATATGCCGTACGCGCTTTTACGGTCAACAGCATTGATTATCTTCTAAAACCAATTCATGAAGAACGTCTGTTGCAGGCTATCCGACGTTTTGAGGGACTGACTAAGAAAAATATTCATGATTTCAATTCGGAAAGCCGGATGATGGAAGTTTTGCAGCAGCTTTCTGTTGCACAGGAAGCTTTATCGTCGGTGCATAAAAAGTATCGTACGCGGTTTCTGATTTCCAGTGGAGAGAAACTTCTGACTTTGCAGGTTAGTGACATTGCTTATTTTTATTCGGAGAATAAGTATACCTTTGCGGTGACACATAAGAACCGGGAATTTCTTATTGATTTGGCTTTGGATAGATTGTGCGAGCAATTGGATCCCGACCGTTTTTTTCGTACGAATCGTCAGACTCTTGTCTGTATTGATGCAATTCAACGTATTGAATCCTATTTTTTAGGGAAAGCAATCGTACACGTATTGCCTCCCTTCAAAGATAAAATTATTGTCAGTAAGGATAAGATGGCTTCTTTCAGGATGTGGCTGAATTATTAGAAGTTTACCTTACAGTAAGACAATGCGTTTCTGCATGATGTCTTTTAGCTGCGTCTTCAATAAGTTGGCATTGATGGGTTTAGGCATATAACCGTCAAAGCCGTTTTCCATTACCCTCTGTTCATCTGAGGCAAAAGCAAAGGCAGTAATGGCGATGATAGGTACTTTGGCCGAATATTTGCGGATTGTACTCCTTGAATAGGTTTACAGCCTCTTGTCCATCCCATGCGTGTATCAAGCGGTCATCGTATTTCAAAATAGACTCAAACAGTTTATAATCGCTTTCGTTATCTTCGGCTACCAGGATAATCAGTTTGTCTTTTTCTATCTCAATGGTCTGGATTTCTTTTTGGGGAGCTTTTTCTATTATGTTACTCGCTTCTTTATAAGGTAATGTAAACCAGAATGTAGAACCCGAATCGGATGCTGCCTTCGGTTGTGAATTTGATTGCATTTGTTACAAAATTGATAATCAATTGGGATAGTCTGTTTTTCTCTATATATGCGCAACAAGGTTGTTCGGGAGCGATGAACTCCAGTTTTACCTTGTCCGATTTTAGTTTCAGTTGGCAGCTGTTTTTTAAATCACTCATTAAATCGTTAATCTCTACATTGGAATAATTAAAGTCCAATGTCCCGGCTTCTATTTTTGATAAGTCTAAAATATCACTTATAAGTTGTAATAACAAGGTGTTATTATTCTCAATGATACTTACATATTCTTGTTTTTCCTCTTCCTCCTCGGTAGAAGCCAATATGCCGGAGAAGCCGACAATGGCATTGAGTGGAGTATGTATCTCATGACTCATGTTTGCCAGAAAAGCAGATTTCAGACGATTTGATTCTTCGGCACGGTTTTTGCATTAACCAATTCCTACTCCATCTTTTTTCGTTCGGTGATGACTAATGAAGAACCTACTAAGGTCAATGGAGTGCTATTCTCATCTCTAGTCTCAACTGCCGCCTGAGCTTCTACCCAGTCTATTCTGTGAAGACCTTTGTGAGGGTTGACGATACGATATTCTTCTTTTACTTTGTCCGAACGACCTTCTATCAAATCTTTGTAAGCCTGCTCTACCCGTGTACGGTCTTCTTTGAATATTTTGGCGAAATATTGATTATAGGGCACTGCCAATTGTTCTTCAGCTACGTCTTTCCCGGATGCGTTAAGCTCTATCGGCTTATTTATATCGCATAAAATAGTGTGGCTCTGTAAGTTCCATTTCCATGGTACGATATTAGCCACTTCGATCGACATGGAAAGTTTATTGTTGATTGTACTTAATTTTTGTTGTGCCTTGTGCAGTTCTGTGCTGTCCAGACAGAATACGTCAATGATATTGTTATGTTGTGTTCCTTTAAGTATTACACCATAAAACGTATTGCTTTTCTTAAAACACATAGCGAAAAAGTAAATTTGGGCAAAGCGTAGCGAATTGGCTGATAGAGCGTTCGTTACGCTTTGTTTTTCTATGGGGCAGAGCCAACGAAATA
>OMGN01001569.1_pt1 | contig 12230 bp, 4 predicted proteins | sample 1674111 | NCBI WGS metagenome assembly OMGN01 (sample SAMEA103958143, study PRJEB25191) | human gut metagenome | biome: human-associated habitat [ENVO:00009003]; feature: intestine environment [ENVO:2100002]; material: feces | place: Germany | collected 2013/2015
AAGCAGATCAAGTGCGATTATTAACCATTTTTCAGAATCTGCAATCCGTACCTTGCATTTTTTCCTCCAACCATTTGCTTTCACGAGTGCATTCCGCGGAACTCTCTGCTTGGCTCGAATCCGAAAAGGATTAACCATAGAAGCGCCTCATAGACTGCTGTCGACATAACAATGGTCACGCCCGTTACTTTGCATAAAAATACAACCGTACTTTATTTTTTATTCAAAGTAGACTTGCCGTTTGATGCAGAATGGAGAGGCGCTCGTGGAATACAAAACCAGAACCCTTGAAAAGGAGATTCTTCGAGCCTCCGAGCGCTTTAAGGCCGTGATGGTGAGCGGCATGCGCCAAGTTGGCAAAAGCACGATGCTTCAGCATCTCTGTGCTGATGGGCGGACGTACGTCACACTGGAGGATTTCGAAGCGGAAGAACTTGCTCGGAACGCTCGAAACCTCTTTTTCAAGCAGTTTTCCGCGCCCGTCCTCATTGATGAAATTTCACGCGTTCCAGCGCTCTTCCTCGAAGTGAAAGTTCTGGTGGACAGTTCTGACAAACGCGGCCAAGTCTGGCTCAGCAGCTCTCAAAGGTTATCCGGCATAAAAAAACTACCGGAATCGCTGGCCGGGCGCCTGGCTTGTTTCGAGCTTCTTCCTCTGAGCTTGTACGAGCTGCAGGACAAAGCGTTCGAGCAAAAAGCCTACATGCCGAAAGGAGACCTGCCGCACGGTGGGCTTTCATCGAGAACACCCGAAGAAACCTGGAGGATCATCTGGCAAGGCAGTTGGCCGGAGGTTGCCAAAGATTCGCCGAAAAACCGCAACATCTTTTTCCAAAGTCTTCTTCAAACCTATATCGAACGTGATGTGATCCTGACCGGCATCCGTAATCTGTCGGGGTTTCGCAAGTTCCTTACTGTGCTTGCCTCTCGCATCGGACAAGAGTTTCAGCTCAACGCCGTTGCCGCGGAAGTCGGTATTGCCACTCAGACGGCAAAACAGTGGCTGTCCGTTGCTAAAAGTTCCGGCCTCATCTATCTGCTGCCGCCGTTTTTAGAAAATGTCGGTAAGACTGTTATCAAGCGCTCGAAGCTCTATTTCGCCGACACGGGTTTAGCGGCCTGGCTGTGCAAGATTCCGTCTCCCGAGGCTCTCACCAGCGTCTACAACAGCAGCAGCTTCTTCGAAAACTTCGTCGTGATGGAACTCTATAAAAGTTGGATTCACAACGGTGAAGAACCGCATTTCTACTACTACCGTGACACGCGCTTCAACGAAATTGATCTCTTGATTTTCGACGGAACGCATTACCATCCGATCAAAATCCAAACGACCGAAAGCCCGCAGACCAGTATGATCAAAGCTTTTGACTGTATCAAAGGCAAAACGGTCAAGCGCGGCAGCGGAGCACTGATCTGCTTGACTTCCAAAGCTCGATATCTGAGTTCAGATGTCGTCGCCCACTCAATCTGGGACATTTGATTTCCGACGTCCGCCGTATCGTTTGTACATCATCCGTCGAAAACAAGGCGCAAGCAAACGGCGGATTTCTCAAACAAAATTCTCACTTATGTTGGCTCATCGGAAACTCTCTTGCTCTTGTCCCAGCCTTTTAGCGTTCTGGGCCATAGTTTTTCTGTTACCTTGAAAATAACAAAATTACTGTAGTCTTTCAGATACGTTATTCATTTTAAGAATACCCATTTTTACTCCGTCACTTCTGTCTCAGCGTTAACCTGCTAATCAGATATGGTTTCGCCTCTGTATTCGTGGAGCCGTGTCCGAACCACCCCACAAGAACACTGCGACAAGACATTCCGATGCCGCCTCTCGGCCGTCGAAATTACAACAAGCAGATTCTTTGAGCAGGAGATCGTTATGTCAATTTGCAACCAAGGCCTGAGCCGTCGGACATTTTTGCAGTCCGCCGCAGCAGCAGGCGTTTTGGCCAATTTCTCTCTAACACCGCTCAGTCAAGCCGTTGCAGCGGCCATGGATGATATGGAAACCGTTCGCTGGACTTCGTGCGTTGTCAATTGCGGCAGCCGCTGCCCGTTGAAAGCCATCGTCAAAAACGGTCAGGTGATCCGCATTGAACCGGAAAACACCGGCGCCGACTCCACCAAGATGCCTCTGGCTGTCCCGCATGTCCGAGCCTGCTTGCGAGGCCGCTCCATGCGTCAGCGCTTGTACTCTCCCGAACGCCTCAAGTACCCGATGAAGCGCGTGGGCAAGCGCGGCGAAAACAAGTTCGAGCGCATCTCCTGGGACGAAGCGCTTGACATCGTCGCCAAGCAGCTCAAATACACCATCGAGAAATACGGCAACGAAGCCATCTACCTGCAGTACGGCTCCGGTTCCTATCAGCTCGTTTCCACGCGCCGCACGGCCGATCGTCTGCTCAATATGTTGGGCGGTTCTCTGGGCTGCTACGGCACCTACTCTTCGGCTCAGATCAACGGCGCCTTCCCCTACACCTACGGGCTCGGCGCCGGCGGCTCTCAAATGACCGAAGTCGGCAACGCCAAGCTCTACGTGTCCTTCGGCAACAACACGATGGTCACGCGCCAGTCGGGCGGCGGCCAAGCCTGGGAGCTCGATTGCGCTCGTCAGGGCAAGGATCGTCCGCGCATGATCATTGTTGATCCGATCTATACGGACACGTGTCTGGGCAAGGAAGACGAATGGGTGCCGATCCGTCCGGGTACCGATGCGGCTTTCGTTGAAGGCATGGCTTACGTCATGATCAAGGAAAACCTGGTCGATCAGGCCTTCCTCGACAAATACTGCGTGGGCTACGACGAAAAGACGCTGCCCAAGGGCGCCCCCGCCAAGAGCGACTACAAGAGCTACATTCTGGGCGAAGGCGAAGACAAGACGCCAAAGACTCCGGAATACGCCTCCCGCATCACCGGCATTCCGACGGAAACCATCATCCGGTTGGCCCGTGAAATGGCAAAGACCAAGCCTGTTTTCTTTGCTCAAGGCTATGGCCCGCAACGTCAGGCCAACGGTGAACAGACCTGCCGCGCCATTGCCATGCTGCCGATTCTGACCGGCAACATCGGTCTGCCCGGTACGAGCCACGGCGGCCGCGAGGGCGACATCGGCCTGGGCGACGTGGGCCTGCCTTCCGGAAAGAATCCGGTTAAGACGCTCATTTCGTTCTTTACTTGGACCGACGCGATCGATCACGGCGAAAAGATGACCGCCACGGCCGACGGCGTGCGCGGCAAGGATAAGCTCGACGTGGGCATCAAGTTCCTGTGGACGCAGTGCTCCAACGTGAACATGAACCAGCATTCGGATCACAACGGCACGGCCAAGATTCTGGCTGACGAAAAGAAGTGCGAGTTCATCCTCGTCGTCGACAACCAGATGACCTCCACCGCCCGCTGGGCTGACCTCATCCTGCCCGACGTGATGCAGCAGGAACTCAACGACATCGCCGCCGACGGCTACGCCACGGGCACGAGCAACTTCATGGTCGCTCTGCAGAAATGCGTTGAGCCGCAGTGGGAACAGCGCAGCGGCTACTGGATCTGCTCTCAGATCGCCAAGCGCTTCGGCATCGAAGACAAGTACACCGAAGGTCGCACGCAGGAAGAATGGGTACGCTGGTGCTACGAAGAAACTCGGAAGAAACATCCGGACGTCATGCCCGACTTCGACACTTTCTGGAAGCAAGGCATCGTCAAGGTGCCGGGTCTGGGCAAGGGTAAAACCGTTGTCATGAAGGCCTTCCGCGACGATCCTGTAAAGAACCCCCTGAAGACACCCTCGGGCAAGATCGAAATCTATTCCGAACGTCTGGCCAAGCTTGCCAAGGACTGGACTTTGCCTAAGGGCGACGTCATTTCGGCTCTGCCCAAGTTCTGCCGCACGTGGGAAATGCCGGGCGATCCGCTGCAAAAGAAGTATCCGCTGCAGTGCTTCGGCTATCACGGACACGGCCGCACCCACTCCACGTATCACAACGTGCCGTGGCTGCGTGAAGTGCAGCCCGACGAACTCCTGATGAACCCGATCGACGCCAGAGGTCGTGCGCTCAAGACCGGCGACATGGTGGAAGTCTTCAACGACCGCGGCCGCGTGCAGCTGCCGGTACACGTCACGCCTCGCATTTTCCCGGGCGTGGTGGCGTTCCCGCAGGGCGGTTGGTACACGCCCGATGCCAAGGGCGTGGACAAAGGTCCTTCCATCAACACGCTTACATCTCTTAAGAAGAGCCCGTTGGCCAAGGCCAACCCGCAGCACACCAATCTCGTCGAAGTCCGCAAGATCTAAAGGAGGCACATCATGGCAAAACAATACGGCTTTCTGATTGACGCCTCCCGCTGCACCGGATGCAGAACGTGCGAGGTCGCCTGCAAAGATAAGAACAATCTTCCGGTCGGTCGCAACTTCCGACATGTCCTTTGCTTTGAGGGAGGCGGCTGGAGACAGGACCGCGCCACCGGCGCCTGGCGCACGGATACGTTTGCGTATTACGTCTCGGTAAGCTGCAACCACTGCGAAGATCCCGCCTGCGTCAAGGTCTGCCCCACAAAGGCTCACTTCAAGCGCAAGGAAGACGGTCTGGTTCTGATTGATCGCGACAAGTGCATCGGCTGCGGAATGTGCGCCAAGGCTTGCCCGTACGGCGCGCCGCAGCTCGATACGGTCGCAAAGAAGATGACCAAGTGCGACGCCTGTCAGGATCGTCTCGCCAAGGGACTCAACCCCGTCTGCGTGGACTCCTGCCCGCAGCGCGCCATCGAGTTCGGTGAAATGAGCGAGCTTTTAAAGAAGCACTCGGATCGCAAGCACATTGCACCGCTGCCCGATCCGTCCGTCACCAAGCCCAACCTGTTGGTGAAGGCGCCTCGCAACGCCAAGCCCGTGGGCGACAAAAACGGCACGGTTTTCGGAGCAGATCGTTAAGAGCTCCGGCTGACCGCTAAGGGCAACAACAGGACGCGGATTTCGGTTCGCGTCCTGTTTTTTGTTTGCGCACAACCTAAAACCACACAAGGTTGCTGTGAGATCGCCTTCTCAGGGCGTACCCGGACACAATCCGAGTCCGTGTATCAAAAGACACCGAACCTACCGCACACCTGATGACGCTTATTCATTGCGAGCATATCAAAGGTATCTGCGTGTGCTCAGTTGGGCAGACGGGCGACATTCCGTCCGCTGTCTTTTTGTCTGTCCCGCTACCCATCCTCTGACCTACTTTTCACACCTCCCGGTTCCTGCAAAACCGACGAAATTGCAAATTCTCCCGATAATCATCCAAACTGCGAAGCATTCGAATACATCCATGTCATTCTGTCACACAAAATCAAATATTCTTAAAAACATCAGAGACTTAACTACAAGAAATCCAACACTATCTCCTTCAAAATGTTGCCTTCCGGAGTAGCTGAATAGAATTAGTATCACCAAATCAAAACCACTGCCCCATCGGATATTTAAAAGCATCACCACTCCGACACTTTCTCAATTGTCCACAACGGACATATTGGTCACAGATCAATTTGACTTCAATATAAGAGCGCATAGCAAGCAAAATTTCCTTTAGTTTGTTATCGAATTGAGTAAAACCGTCTTTATTCGCTTGACGCTCAAAACCAAGTCATGCAAACTCGCGACTTTCGCAACCCACAAACGGAGTAACACATGCCCCGCTTTTATTTGACCGCCGTGGCCGCAGCTGTGATGGCCGCAACGGTTAACGCCGCCGAATTTCCCGCAATCCCGACTGATCAAACGGATTACAACGAAATCATCTATCGCGACGATGCAAACGATCCGACAAGCTATGAACAGTCTTCCTGGAATGGTATCGGCCTTGTCGCTTCTGGCGAACCGATGAGTTCCGGCTCCAAAGCACCCGCGTTCCTCAGCACGGCAAAGGGTGACATCGTCACTAACAACGGAAGCATCTGGGTGCTTGCCGACCGCATTCCTGACAACAAACTCGGTCAGTACGCCTCCGGCATCCTCGCCAGCGGCGGTAAAAAAGGCGTAAATGCCGAAGGTGCCGTCATCTACGTCCACTCCGACAACAACGGCGAAGAGACCAACTACGAGGCCGCCAAAGGCATGGTTGCGGACGCAAGTACAGGCGACGCAACCACCATCATTAATAAAGGTACGATCTACGTCGAAGGCGGCACCGGCATGCTGGCCACCTCCAATGCCAAAGACCGCAAATCCGAGATCACCAACGAAGGCACGATTCACGTCATCAACAGCGGTTTCGGCATGTCGCTTGGCGGCAACGATGCCAGCGGCGTTGAGATGACCAACGAGGGCACTATCATCGCCAGCGGCAAGAACGCCTATGGCATCACGGCTTCCGACGCCAAGGACGGTACAGTGACCAATGAAGGCACCATCATTGCCACCGACGGCGCCATCGCCATTTCCTCGGGCCGCTGGGATAAAGATGTCGAATTCAGCCTGACTCTTAAGGGCAATTCGCATGTTGAAGGTGTCATTGAGCTCGGTAAGGCATCGCATTTGATCGTACAAGACCTGGCTCGCGCTGAAACTATCGTCTTGTCTTCCGGTACCTCGGAAAAGGTAAACGCTTTGGATAGCGCTCAATGCGAAGGCTGCAATGTGGGTAGCGTCCATGTGAACAACAGCAACCTGACCATTCGCTCTTCCGATGAGTCCCAGACGCTCAAAATCGGACTCATTGAGACAGTGGAAAACGGTTCGATGACATTTGAATTCGATTCTGTCGGTTCCAAAGAGAAGCCTCTTCTTGATGTGGACACAGGTGGCCAAGATGATGCTGTCAAGTTCAACTACACCGGTACGGTCAGCGATAAATTGGCTAACGGCTCGGTCAAGGCCGAAGAGCTCTTCAATGGCATCAGCCTGGACAACAACGCAACGCCTGGACGCATCACTACGTCCGACGGTTTGTGGGGCGGCGCTTCCGTTCACGAAAAGAAAGGTGACGAAATCACGAGCACCTACTCCGGCCCGAGCAGCCTGATTACCTCCACCACCGATCTCGCCTTGATGAACGGTCTGGTATGGCGCTCCCAGCTCACCAACCTTTCCGATCGTATGGGCACGCTGCGCACCATGCCGCAGGCTGCCGGCGCTTGGGCACGCTACAACAACGGTCGTCTTGACGGCCGCGGCCTCGAATACGACTACAGCACGATCGAAGTGGGCTTTGACGCTCCCGTGAGCAGCAACTTCCTCGTTGGCGTGAGCTTTGACTACACGATCGGCGACACCGACCTCAATGCCGGTTCCGCCGACAACGACGTCTACACGCTGGGTCTTTACGGCACCTACTACGGTGACAACGGCGGCTTCGTTGACTTGATGGCCAAGATCGGCCGCATCGACAACGAATACAACGTTGCCAACTCGGCCGGGTCTGAAAAGGGCGACTACATGATGACCGGCGCCATCGTCGGTGTTGAAGCCGGCCACCGCTTTGATCTCGCTCACAACATGTTCGTCGAACCGCAGGTTCAGCTCTCCTACAGCTGGCTGCGCGCCACGGACTATGCGACCAACATCCGCAGCGTTGATTTCGAAACAATCGAAAGCTTGGTCGCTCGCGTGGGCGTCATGGGCGGCATGAAGTTTGCCGAAAACCGCGGTGCAGCCTACCTGAAAGCATCCTACAACCACGACTTCCTGGGTAACGTGGACGCAACAATGCACGCTGTCAACGGCTCGAACAACTCCGCCAAGATCAGTGACGAGCTTGACGACAACTGGGCCGAAGTCTCTCTGGGCGTGTCCTACAGCGTGACCGATACGCTCAACACGTTCCTTGACGTCGGCACCGGTTTCGGTGGCGACATCGACCAGAAGTGGCGCATCAACTTCGGCGCACGCTACGCATTCTGATCAAAGCTTTAAGTCCGGGTTGATTGATCGCCCGCAGTGAAGCATAACAGCCGCGTTCTCGATTCGTCGGGGGCGCGGCTGTTATATTTCTTTCGTAAATGCTATGCCGATAGTCCTGATCTACTTTCACTGAACCGAAAGTATTTCCATGTCTCAGAGACTAAGTGTCTATCTTTTTCAAATCAACAACAGGCGATTATTTCCGCTCCAATCCATATTTGAAAAAGCTCCAACAAATAAGCAATACAAAATCAAAAAAAATTACGCACAGCGCTGAAACTTCTAGTAATACTGCGACTTGCCAATCCAACCTAAACGATTAGATAAAAAATACTGAACACCCTTTGAGTGTTTAGATTTGACCTCATAGCGAGTTCTGCGATTCTTTTGGTGCAACCCTCAACTCTCGAACTTGACTGCGTGTTCGAAAAGCAACACTCTAGTCTGTCGACTGTCCGCCTATAGCCTGCAAATTGCCTAGCTTTCAGCACGTAATATCACTAATCTTTTTACAGCTATCTTCCGAATTTCTTGTCTAAATCCAGTAAATTCACCAACACTGTAAACTAAGGAAACTTGCGGGGAAGGGTTCGCTCACACGGCCGATGTAGACCGAAGATAGCCCGGCAGACTGGTGGTCAACCAGCTTGCGTAAAAAAACAATTCCCTGAGCCGTTACATTTGGTTTGCGTTTCGAGTCGGACTTCGGTTTTGACCGACCCTGCACCTTAGGCAATCCGGATATACCTGGATAGTTCTTCACCCAATAGTCAGCACTGGAGTTCGGCACGAACGAACATTGAGACAAGCCATTTTCTGCTCTTCCATCAAGTCTTTATGTGCATTTGTTCAACAGTCCTGCATGCAAAACTCGGCGATAGAGACTGCAAGTCAGAACCGTTGCGATGAAATTGACAAACATGCTGTCGTTCACTGAAAATCGTTTTGAACGTTGATGCGTGACAAGCATTCATCGATTTTGTGAGCGTCAGAGACCGGCTTTATTTATCAGCGGTTTTTATAGCAATGATAGGTCGGCAAAAATCGGACTCGAAGACAATCAGACCAAAAAGATTGCGCTTCTTTCCTAACTCAGCCTGACTGATAACAGCAGGGTTCGGGCATTCTCATCGAACACTCGAACCCTACGTTTCGCTTCCTAGTTGTCAACCAATCAGAAGGCGTACTTCAGACCGATTCGACCACCCACGGAGGAAGAACCTTCTTTACCCGCGCCCACGGCAAACGAAGCGTTGACAAGCAGGTTATCACGACCAGCGAAAATGCCGAAGTCCATCTGAACAGGACTGGTGTCAATGACATCGCTGTCGACTCCGCCCACGGTGATTTCCTTGTCGCCGAAGGTCGGGACGTAGGCAATCTTGAAGCTAGGCGACAGCGACCAGCCGGTTTGCGTTGCAAACTCACTCGCGCTCACGCGCAGAGCAATCGGCAATTGCACGAGCGTCTGGTCCTGATCTTCCACGCGTACCGTACCAATCTGCATTGCATCGGTAGACAGCTGTGACACGCGCAGACCGATGCTCGGCACAAAGCTGAAATTGCCAGCCTTGAGTTCGTACATCGCGCGCACGCCCGCCGAGTACATCTCAGTGTCAACGCTGCCGTTCAAAGCAGCTTGGTTGCTCGTGATGTCGTTTTCACCCCAGACATAGGCGAGTTCGGCACCAAGACGGAACGCATCGGTCACGTTGTATGTGCCATAGAGCGACACGGCATAGTTGTCGATCCTGTTCTTGATATTCGAGACCGAGCTGCGCAATGTGCCCGTACCGTACTGCAGAGCGCCGCCCAAGGTGAACTGACTGACGGCTACATCAGCACCAAATGTGCCGTAGCCAATGTCGGCATTGAACTCACCGCCATTATCGAGATCGTCCATCTGGTAGTTCTCGCCGGCTACATCTACCCAAAGATTCACGCCCGGCTTGAGATCCTGCCCAAAGGACGTACGATCGGCAATGGTCGCAGCGAGCACGCTGTCTGCGCGGCGAGTTACTGCCTGCAGGCCCAGAGAGGCCAGCGAGCGCAAACCGTTTTGAGTGTCAAGCTTCCCCGTCACCGTACCAGTAGCAACATCCAGAGACCCCTCGATGAAGGGGTTATCGGTCACAACCATGGCACCTGCGTCAGTGAGATTGTCTTTGTCAGCCAGAATGAATGAGCCTTCTTTAGCGTTGACAAGACCTAGATAGCTGCCTCGATCCAGATTCACAGTTCCGGTAATGTACGCCTTGTTGTCGACCGCAGTGGCCTGATTGACCATAAGGATACCCTGCGAGGCAACAGAAACGCCCTTCTCATAGACCACCGGGGATTGTGTCAGAGATCCGTCCACAACGATGGCGCCGGTATCGGCAAACTTAACGGGAGCGTTGATGTATGCCATAGCGGTCACATCGTTCTTCCAGGAAAGTCCGTTTGCCGCCGCCAACTTCTCAAAGGCGGCCACGCTCTCGACCTGAGTGGCACCTACAGCCACCACCGCATTGCGCCCAGCAACGAGCTGTGCGGCGAACGACTCTCCCGCGTCCAGAACGCCGGCAAACGAGGCGTTAGCAATCGTATTTAGCGATTCGTCGGCATTCCAATCTGGATCCGCAAAGATCATGCCGGTAAAACCTTCGGCCGACTTCAGCGTAAATGAGCCCGCCGATCCAGCATTACCGACAGTGACATCACCCGAACCGGTCAGAGAATCGACAGTCAGCGAAGCTCCGTTGTAGACATTGAGTTGGGAACCGTCACCTTCAAAAATGATCGAGGTCACTGAGTATTCAGCTCCACCGGCAACGTTGACGGCAGACGAATCATCAACGGAAACTTCGGCGTTAAGAACACCACCCTTAGAAACAGCAACCGAACCGAGATTCAAAACACCCGAGTTGAGATCAATGGCGAGCTTTTCAGCCGACGAGCTCACGAGATCGTTGCCAGCACCCGTGCCAACCAGCGTCACTTCCTTGCCGCCGGTCACAGTGAGCGTTGAGCCGCTACCCATGTCGAGAGCGGCAACACCAAGGCTCTCGGTACGGGAAGCCTCTCCCTCGACACCCGCGCCTCCCACGGTGAGATCCCTGTCCTCAGTCGTCACGGTCGTTCCAGCAAGCACGGTGTCACCCGAGACGGTAGCAACATCTTCGATCGTCACTTCGGACTCCGTATCGCCATTGACGTCCACGATCTGACCAAGCATGACGAGTTTGGCATCATTATTGACATCCGTCAGTGCCGTCTGAGCTGTTTTAGCATAGTCCAGGGTGTACTCGGCATCGTTTAGCACAAGGGAACCGCCTTCTGAAATCGAGATCTTGTCGGACGAGTACTTGAATTCTCCCGAATCAGTGCTCAACCCCACCTCAGTCGAGGCTGCCGTCTCGAACACCTCACCCGAAGCGGTTTCAAGGCCGCCCTTCGTCACTGTGATCTTGCCAAGGTTGATCTGGGCATCGCTTTCATGCGCCGCATCGTCAAACGCAATGTTGGACAAAGCCAGCGTGCCGCCGTTGACGGTTACCAGGTTCTTGATGTTCCATGCGGAGTTGACTTGCATACGGCCTCCACTTATGGTGAGGTCGCCGTAATACTTATCAAGACTGCTGTTGACGACAAGATTGCCAGAACCCGTCTTTTTCAGGAAGGCGTGCAGTCCGTTATTGACGTTCGTCCCCTGATTGGGAATGCTCGAGGCAATGCTGTCCGTATCGCCAGTCGTCCCCTCCGCTCCAATGGTGAGCGTTGCACCTTCAGTAACATCGAATACAGCACCGGAACCACGATCCAAGAATAGGAAACCACCCGCGGCAGACGTAGGCACATGGTAGCCATACGTATCAAAGTTGGTTCCCGCGCTGTCGGACGACACAGTATTACCCGTGTAAGCAATGTCCTTCGTGACCTTGATCGTCAGATCCGCCTTGCGGTTCTGGCCCGTACCGTCGCCGTGACCGGTCGAGTAATCAACAACAATGGCACCGCCATAGGCTGCGCCGCCAACCGTGCCCTCGGTCTTGGTTGCAACAGCCGAATTGTTTTCAAAGAGGACATCCTCCAGGGTGATCGTGTTGCCTTTAATCAGCAAAGCACCGCCCATGGCGCCGTCCTGAACCTTGCCGGGATCCTTTTCATTCCCGACATACCCCTCCGAAACAGCCTGGTTACCGACGTAGCTACCTCCCGTCTGCTTCAAAATCTTCGCATAGGAATAAACCGCACCGCCGGCACCGGTCGTAGTACCGGCTTTGTTGTTCGTGAAGTTGCTGCCGCTCAAATCAAGCGTGCCGGTAGACGGAAGATCGGAAGAGCGTCGTGTAGGGAAAGAGTGTAGATCTCGGTGGTC
>OMGN01001609.1_pt1 | contig 11958 bp, 7 predicted proteins | sample 1674111 | NCBI WGS metagenome assembly OMGN01 (sample SAMEA103958143, study PRJEB25191) | human gut metagenome | biome: human-associated habitat [ENVO:00009003]; feature: intestine environment [ENVO:2100002]; material: feces | place: Germany | collected 2013/2015
ACAACGTTACTAATAACATTGAGTGAAACAACTTAATGTTTTCTTGGCGCACACTGTGACTTCATCTGATTTCTCATGGTAAACCTTTTTCGCTACAAGGGTACTATCACTGATTTTAAAGTATATTAGAATTCCTTGTCCATGAGACCTCCCGGGGTAAGACATGGGTCCTATTTCTTTCACAACGTCTTGATTTACTGTCTTGGTTTTACGTTTACCTTTTGGACTTTGATTTGTCGTGCAATCTCATCCACCATTTAGCCTAATCAAGTTTCTGTACGTACGCTCAAAAGAATTGCTACACCACTTCCTTCACCCATGACATCACTGTCAACGGCTTGTGGTTCACTACACTTGGCGGTAACTACCTGTGGTTGGTTTAACTCCAACTGAACTCATGCCATGCCCGGCACACACGAAAAAAATAGAGCTTTTCAACTCTATTTAAAATGCTCATAAGCAATACGATTGATATTTGCCATAACATCGGCACCTTTATCCCCTAAACTCGTTAAAACAACTATACTATATGATGTGTTACATTCTACAAAACCAACACTGTTTAAAGCAGAATCATACATACCATACTTTTGAGGCATACTCAATTGTGTATCCCTATCTAGATATTCACCTGGTTCTGCCTCTTCCATATTTTTAATCAAACCTTTATAGTCTTCTTTATGATCATATAAATAAGTCACCACATCATTCATTGTATTAGCCGTTGTAACATTATCCATTGTATAATAATTCTCACTGATAGTATCTGTATATTTTGTCATTGCTTCCTTATATTCTTTCCAGCCACCAAGATTTTCATATAAAATATGACCCGCATCATTATCAGAATATATTATTAAATCATTTAAAAGATCACTTAAAGGAACCTGACTACCGATACCATAATCCGAACTAATAACCCCTGCATCCTCATGCATATATCCACTATATGTAAACGTTGAATCTAATGTATACTCACCCTCATTTACTTTATCATAATATAGCATTGCCAATGGTAATTTATAAATACTCGCTGCAATAAACTCATCCTTCTCATTCATACTATATTTAATGTTATGTTCTAAATCTGTGATACAGTATGCTACTTTTTCATGATCAATACCATTCTCTTGAAAATACGCTTCTATATCTTTTGCCAAAGACATATCAATAAATTGACTATTATCTTTATTTTCAACTTCCGTATTTTGATCTTCTCCGATTTCAGATATCCCCTGATATGCCTTTTTCTCAGTGTTCTTCATTTCAACCGCAAATACACATAGTACAATTAATAATGCAGATAATAGAGAAATAATAATAATTTTGTTTTTCTTATCCATGATAGACCCTTCCAAACTATGAAAAAGAGTCTATACAGACTCTTTTATATATTAATGTTTAAAATGACGAACCCCTGTAAATACCATTGCGATGCCATGTTCATTACATTCATCAATTGAAAGTTGATCCTTAATAGATCCACCTGGCTGAATAATTGCAGTCACACCCGCTTTGATAGCTTCTTGAACTGTATCTGGCATTGGGAAGAAAGCGTCACTTGCCAATACAGAACCTTTTGCCTTTTCACCAGCCTGTTCAATCGCAATCTTAGCTGCACCAACACGGTTCATTTGTCCTGCACCAACACCAATTGTCATATCATCTTTTACCAAGACAATCGCATTTGATTTTACATGCTTAACAACTTTCCAACCAAACAACAATTGTTTGATTTCTTCTTCCGTAGGCTTACGATTTGTCACACATTTTAAATCTTCTTCGTTAATTGTATGCTGATCCATCTCTTGAACCAATAGACCATCATTAACATTTGTATATTTTAACGCACTTGAAACAGATAAGCTAGTATCTAATTTCATTAATCGAATATTTTTCTTACGAGTTAAGATTTCCAACGCTTCGTCAGAGAAGTCTGGCGCAATAATGATTTCCAAGAAAATCTTAGATAATTTTTCTGCCAATCCCTTTTCAACCTTTGCGTTCAACGCTACGATACCACCAAAAATCGAAATTGAGTCAGCCTCATAAGCTTTATCCCAAGCCGCTTCAATATTTTCACCAATACCAACTCCACATGGATTCATGTGTTTTACACCTACAGCTGCATATTGACCTTCAAAATCTTTTAAGATTTCAATAGCCGCATTTCCATCCTGAATATTGTTGTAAGACAATTCTTTACCATGAAGCTGAGTCGCATTTGCCAAAGAATATTGAGGATTCATTCCTTTATAGAAAGCAGCCTTTTGATGAGGATTTTCACCATAACGCAAGTCTTGAACCTTATCAAAAGTAATTGTCATACTTTCTGGGAATTCTTCATGTGTTTTCTTCGTTAAATAATCTGCGATCATCGCATCATAGCGAGCTGTATGACGGAATACTTTTGCAGCTAAACGCTCACGCGTTTCCAATGTTGTTTCTTGGTTTTCTCTAATTTCTTCAAGAACTTTATCATAATCTTTTGGATCACAAAGAACTGGAATACTTTGATAGTTTTTAGAAGCACTACGAAGCATACTAGGACCACCAATATCAATATTTTCAATAATTTCTTCGTGTGTTACACCTGGTTTTAATACAGTTTCTTTAAAAGGATATAGATTCACACAAACCAAATCAATATACTCAATTCCTAATTCTTGTAATTGACGTACATGATCTTGGTTTGAACGAACACAAAGTAATGCACCATGAACTTTTGGATGTAAAGTTTTCACACGACCATCCATAATTTCTGGAAAACCAGTCACATCACTGATTCCAATTGGATGAATTCCAGCTGCTTCAAGGGCTTTTTTTGTTCCTCCAGTAGAAATGATTTCATATCCACAATCTACTAATCCTTGTACAAATTCAACTAAACCAGTTTTATCGGATACACTTACTAATGCTCGCTTCATTATTTTTCCTCCTCTATACTTTTTGCGACTTGTTCAATGACTTGCCAGAACAAATCATATTCCATCGCATGTACATGCGATTCTAATGTTTCAAGATCCCAAGATGGGTCGATTGCTACTCTTTCTTGACGAATAATAGGACCTGTATCTACACCTTCGTCTACGAAATGAACTGTAACTCCAGTTTGTGCTACTTTTGCCTCATACGCATCTGCAATACTATGAGCTCCTGGAAATTCAGGTAAATAAGCCGGATGTAAATTGATGATACGATTTGGATAAGCACTTAATAAAGTGTGTCCAATAAAACGCATATATCCACTTAACACAATCAAATTAACCTTTTTTTCTTTTAATACCTCTAAGATTGCCGCTTCATAACCCGCTTTACCATCATATCCCTTTGGATTAAAATAAAACTCTTCTACTCCATGATTATGCGCACGAACTCTAGCATACGCATTTTCTTTATCCGCAATCAAGCATGCACAATTCACATGCAAAGAACCATCTTCAATATGTGACAAGATTGTTTCAAAGTTAGTACCTGAACCACTCGCAAATACCGCAATATTTACCATTGGACATCTACCTGTCCTGTTTCAGTTACTTTACCAACCACATAGCAAGGTTCATTGATTTCATTTAAGGCAGCTTGAACTTTTTCAACATCTGATGGATCCACAGCCATCACAAAGCCAAGTCCCATATTAAATACGTTGTACATTTCTTTCGTAGAAATATCTCCATTTTTTTGAATCAAATCAAAAATTGGAGGTTTTGGGAATGCCTTTGTATCAATTTCAACACCCATCCCCTCTTTTAACATACGAGGTACGTTTTCATAGAATCCACCACCTGTGATGTGGCTGCAAGCTTTTAATGTAATACCCGATGCTTTAATATGCTTTAATGCTTTTACATAAATTTTTGTAGGAGCCAATAATGCCTCTCCTAAAGTTTTACCTAATTCATCATAATATGTATTTAATGATTCTTCTGTAATATCAAATACATTACGAACCAATGAGAAACCATTACTGTGAACACCTGTTGAAGGAAGCCCAATTAACACATCTCCTACATTTAGATCCTTACCAGTAATCATATCTTTTTTATCGCATACGCCAACGGCAAAACCTGCTAAATCATAATCTTCTTCTGGCATTAAACCTGGATGTTCTGCCGTTTCTCCACCAATCAAAGCAGCTTCAGATTGTAAACAACCCTCAGACACACCCTTCACAATGTCCGCAATTTTTTCTGGAACATTCTTTCCACATGCGATGTAATCTAAGAAGAATAGTGGTTCTCCACCTGCACATGCGATATCATTCACACACATCGCAACGGCATCAATTCCAATTGTGTCATGCTTATTCATAACCATCGCAAGTTTAACTTTTGTACCACAACCATCTGTACCAGAAAGTAATACAGGCTCTTCCATATCTTTAATTTTAGATAATGAGAAAGCACCAGAGAAACCGCCAAGTCCTCCTAACACTTCTGGACGCATTGTTTTCTTAACATGCTCCTTAATCAATTCAACAGATTTATATCCTGCCTCTAAACTAACGCCTGCTGCTGCATAATGTTCTGCCATACTCTACTCCTTTACCTCATCTTTATAATCTTGTAAATCTTCTGGATATTCACCTGTACAACAAGCTAAACAGCTTGTTTCAGGCACACACTTTTTAAAGTCTTCAACACTTAAGAAACGCAATGAATCCACCTGGAACAATTGTTCCATTTCATCTACTGTATAGTTAAATGCCGCCAAATCTTTTTGTGCCGTTGAATCCGCTCCGTATAAACAAGGATATTTCAACATTGGCGAAGCTATACGTAAGTGCACTTCTTTTGCGCCTGCCTCTTTTAATAATTGACAAATTCGACGTGATGTAAAACCTTTCACAACACTATCATCTACTAAATAAACTCTTTTATCTTTAACAACCGAACTGATCGCATTTAAACGAACACGCATACCTTGCATTCTTTGTTGTTCTGTCGGACGAATAAATGTAGAACCAATATAACGGTTTTTAATCAATCCTGTTTCATATGGTACATTCAATGTTCTGGCAAAACTTGCCGCTGCACTTAAAGCTGAATCAGGAACACCAACAACGATATCCGCTTCAATATTCTCTTCTTTAGCTAAATAATAACCACATTGTTTTCTTACTTCATGAACCGTTAAACCATTATGAACACTGTCCGGTCTAGAATAATATACATACTCTAAAGCACAAGCCTTTGTTTCTGTTTCTTCAATAATCTGACTAGACTTCATACCTTCGCAATTGAAACAAATCAATTCACCTGGATTTACTTCACGAATAAATTCTCCACCAAGAATTGGGAACGAACAAGTTTCGCTACTGATACAATATCCTTCATCTACCTTGGCAATATATAAAGAGCGAATACCATGAGGATCTCTTACTACGTACAAACTGTCTTTTGTGATGACCATAAATGTATAGGCCCCACTCATCATACGACAAGCTTTCGCAATTTTTTCTTCAAAAGAACCTGGATTCAACTGAATCAAATGTGCTAATAATTCTGAATCACTTGTTCCTTGAAAGATCAATCCTTCATTTTCTAATTTCGTTCTTAAAGAAATCGCATTCGTGATCATCCCACTTGATACAACCGCAAAATATCTTTGGTGACTACGCACCATAATCGGCTGAACATTTTCTAATTGAGAATCATTTTTTGTTGCCATTCGAAGCTGACCAATCGCAATATTCCCCTCTAAAGAATTTAACGTATCTTGTTTTAAATTCTCCGACAATAAGCCTAATCCCTTTTTACAAACAACATTTTCTCCATCACTAATTGCTAATCCAACACCATCTTGTCCTCGATGCTGAATGGCATGCATTGCTAAATAGATATTCTGGGCGGCTTGTTCTACATTGAACAAGCCAACAATCCCAGAAGAATCTTGAACTACTTTTTTCAACGTCATTCTACTTCACCTGCTTGTGTGTAAAATAACGAACACCATTTGCGAAAATATCTTGGTCTTTATTTCCAGCAATATTCTGGAACAAGCCTTTTTCATAACGCTCACTGTGACCCATCTTACCAAAGATCTTACCATCTTCAGAGAAGATACCTTCGATAGCCATGCTTGAACCATTTAAGTTGTCTTTTCCATCCATTGTTGGAACACCCTTTTCATTTACATACTGTGTTGCAACCTGACCATTTTCAATCAACTTATTCAATACTTCTTCACTCGCAACAAATTTACCTTCACCATGACTAACAGCAACTGAATATACACTTCCAGCTTTCATACCTGCAAGCCAAGGAGAAGCATTACTTGTAATACGAGTACGTGCAATATGAGAAACGTGACGATTGATATTATTTCTAAATAATGTTGGATTTTCCGCATCCAATTTTTCAATATCACCATAAGGCAATAATCCAGATTTGATCAATGCCTGGAATCCATTACAGATACCTAAGATCAAACCATCATTTGCACGCATTGTATCAATCGCTTGTGCAATCTTTGGATTTCTTAATACGTTCGCAATAAATTTACCTGAACCATCTGGTTCATCACCACTACTAAATCCACCAACAATCATTAAGATTTGTGCTGTACTAATTTCTTTGGCTAAAGTTTCGATACTCTTTTGAATGTTTTCTACAGTTAAGTTATTAAATACAACTTGTTTAACTTCAGCACCAGCACGTTCAAACTTAGCTGTTGTATCAAATTCACAGTTTTGTCCAGGGAAAATAGGAATAATTACTTTTGGCTTTTCCACAACTTCCTTAGACATTGGTACTTCTGCATCATTTAATGGAGTTTCTAAAGTATCTTTTCCTTCATCCACGATCATTGGATAAATTTCACTATAACGCTTTGTCCAAGCCTTTAATGCATCTTCAATTTCAACGGTTTCATCATTTAATACAATCTTAGAATCATCATTTAAAATACCAATCAATTCTAAATGTTCATCTTGAATGCTTTCTGTAGCTTCCACGATCATTGAACCCAAATTGAATCCATATACATCTTCTTCTGTGCTGATCGCAACACCAACTTTAGATCCAAATGCCATTTTCGCAATAGTTGCACCTAGACCACCAAATTTAATTGTGCTTGCCGCAACAATTTTCTTTTCTTGCATTAATTTATGAACCGTTTCAAAATTTTCTTTTAATTGTTCATAGTTTGGAACATTATTTTTAACTGGCGTATGCTTTACTAAATATACATAGTCCCCAGGATTTTTAAATGAAGCCGAAACAATATCATCTGTTTTAGCTGTTGTTACCGCAAATGTAATCACTGTTGGTGGTACATGAATATCTTTATATGTTCCACTCATAGAGTCTTTTCCACCAATACTTGGTGTTTCAAATGCCAATTGAGCATCAATCAAACCTAATAAAGCTTCAAATGGTTGTCCCCATTTTTGTGCATCGGCACCTAAATGTTCAAAATATTCCTGATTTGATAAACGACACTTCTTATAGTCAGCACCCAATGCTATAATACGAGCTAATGCTTCAACAACTGAATAGCTAGCACCTAAATATGGAGAATATTTAGATACTTTTGGATCATATCCATATGTCATAACCGAACATGTGTTTGTCATTCCATGCACTGGTAATTTTTGTACAGAACCTTCTTCAGGAGTTAATTGATATTTACCTCCAAAAGGCATCAACACTGTACTCTTACCGATAGAAGCATCAAACATTTCTGCCAAACCAATTTGACTTGCGACATTCGCATCTTGTAATACTGTATTTAAATCTGAGTTTACTGCATCAAATGGATGTTCATCATATTCATTTTCGCAAACATCAACAATCTGGTGCTGGCGAACACCGTTCGTATCCAAGAATGCACGAGACATATCAACAATTGTTTCCCCACGCCATTTCATGACTAAACGATTTGTATCTGTTACATCTGCAACTTTGATAGCCTCTAAGTTTTCTTTATATGCTTCTTCTTTGAATTTTTCAAAATCCTTAGCCTCGATACATACAGCCATACGCTCTTGTGATTCACTAATAGCTAATTCTGTACCATCTAAACCTTGATATTTAACTGGAACTGCATCTAAGTTGATATTCAAACCATCTGCAAGTTCACCTACGGCAACACTAACTCCACCTGCTCCAAAGTCATTCGCCTTTTTAATTAATTTTGTACAAGTAGGATTTCTAAATAAACGCTGTAATTTACGTTCAATCAAGGCATTTCCCTTTTGAACTTCACTTGAACATTTTTCCAAACTTGTTTCATTATGTTCTTTACTAGAACCTGTAGCTCCACCGATTCCATCACGACCAGTAGCTCCACCAATCATAACGATAATATCGCCAGCTTCTGGTTTTTCACGTTTAACATGTGATTTAGGAGCCGCACCTACAACAGCACCAACTTCCATACGTTTCGCAACATAGCCATCATCATAAATTTCATCTACGAATGTAGTTGCCAAACCAATTTGGTTACCATAACTTGAATAACCTTGAGCAGCGGTTTTTGAAATCTTTGATTGAGGTAATTTGTGTTCTAATGTTTCACTAATTGGTTTTGTGATGTCTCCAGCCCCTGTAATACGCATAGCTTGATATACATAGCTACGTCCTGATAATGGATCACGAATAGCTCCACCAATACATGTACTTGCTCCACCAAATGGTTCAATTTCTGTTGGGTGATTATGTGTTTCATTTTTAAACATCAACAACCATTGTTCATCTTTTCCATCTACATCCACTGTAATTTCTACACTGCACGCATTGATTTCATCGGTAATCTCCATATCATCAAGCTTACCTTGTTTACGAAGATATTTACCGGCGATAGTAGCCATGTCCATCAATGTTTTTTCTTTACGATTTCCATGAACTTCCTGACGTAATTTTAAATATTTATCATAAGAAGCCTGTAACTCATCTGATAACGTATCCAAATGGAAACATACATCATCTAATACAGTTTCAAAAGTAGTATGACGACAGTGATCTGACCAATATGTATCTAACACACGTAGTTCAGTCATTGTGCAATCTCTTTTTTCTTCTTTTTCGAAGTAACGTTGAACATGCTCAATGTCCGCTTGAGACATGGCCAACCCTAAAGTCTGACGTAAAGAATCTAATTCTTCTTTCGTCTTTGTTGTAAATCCTTCTAATACAGGAACATCTTTTACTTCAACGTCCTGATCATCCACTAATACAGAAAGGTCTTTAACACGTGCTTCAACAGGGTTAACAATATAATGTGTGATTTTATTAAGTGTTTCTTCATCTACTGGGTTTGCGAACACTAATAAAGTACCTGAATGAATACGTACTGTTTGTTTGTTGTTCAAAAGCATCAAACATTGCATTGCACTGTCTGCTCTTTGATCATATTGACCAGGCAAAAATTCATATGCCAAATATGATTTACCTGTTAAATCTACAGAATCATATACATCATCTGTAACAACTTCGCTACAAACATTTTTCTTTAATAATTCAATATCATTTTCGTCGGCATCAAAAATATCATATAAATTGTATTTTGTAAGACCAAAATCTTCTTTTAAAGATAAAGATTGTCTTAATTCAGCCGCTAATGATTCACTTTCAACCTGAAACTGTTCTTTTTTATGAACAAAAATACGAGTATCCATTTCCTTCTCCTTATTCAACAATTGACTGTTCTAATACTTTTTGTGCTTGTTCTTTTTTAAACTCAACAATCTTATCCTGTAATGACTTATCATTAAGTCCAATCATCTGACAAGCTAAGATAGCTGCATTTCTTGCCCCCGATTTACCAATTGCGACAGTCGCAACAGGAACTCCTTGAGGCATTTGTACTGTTGATAATAATGAATCCAATCCACCTAAAGCAGATGTCTGAATAGGGATTCCAATAACTGGCAACGGTGTAGAGCTAGCTAAAACTCCAGCTAAATGTGCTGCTCCTCCAGCTGCCGCAATAATAACCTGAATTCCACGTTCACACGCTGTCTTTGACAATTCCAAAACAGCTTCTGGAGTACGGTGAGCACTTAATACACGAACTTCATATCCGACTTGAAAATCGTCTAATTGTTTCATGCAGCCTTCCATACTAGGTAAGTCTGAACGAGACCCCATCACAATTAAAACACGCTTTGTTTCCATAAATGACCTTCCTTTCAAAACAAAAAAAGCGCACCTATAGTAGGCACGCTTAAAAAAGCAATTCTTCTCTATCAATTGTGGTAAATCTTCTTAAGACCATAAGTAAGACCTCCAAAATCAGAAAAACACTTCTGCAATATTATAATACCTAAAATCAACTCAAATGACAACCTATATTTCATGAAAGTTGTACTCTAGGTGTTAACAATTTATATTTTCTTAAATCAAATACATAAACAATTGAACTCAATCCCCAAGTAATCGGATACAACCAATGTGTTAAATACAAGCTGTGTACGCTCTGTCCTATCGTCATTAAAACAACCACACGAACAGCACACCAACATACAAGCATGACCACCATTGGCATCACAGGACGTCCCAAACCTCTTAAAATACTAGAAACCACATGTGAAAAACCTAAAAGAACATAGAAGAAGGCACAAATTTTAGCACGATCTACTCCAATCGCAATCACTTCTGAATTTTGGTTAAAGAAAGAAATAAAGGTTGGCGCAAACAAATAGATCAAAACACCCATACACTCAATCATAAGTAGTGATGCTGCAAGTCCAAATAGGATTCCTTTTCGCGAACGTTCCTTTTGTCCGGCCCCTTCATTTTGTGAGACAAACGTCGTAAGTGCCATCGAAAAAGAAATCTCAGGAAGAAAAATAAATCCCTCCACCTTTGAATAAGCACCAATACCTGCAATAGCTGCTGCACCAAATGAATTGATATATGATTGAATCATGACATTCGCAAAATCTATCACACAACCTTGTAATCCTGTAGGCAAGCCATAGATACAGATTTGTTTCAGGTTTTCAAAATCTAAAGATAAATGTAGCCATGAAACATGTAAAATACTCTCTTCTCTTGCCAATTGCACAGCACATAAAAACATACTCGCAAACTCTGAAATAATTGTAGCCCAAGCTGCTCCTGCAACTCCCATCTTAAATACCGTAATAAATACAACATCTAAAATCACATTCAAAACCGAACTTACAATCAAATAATAAAGTGGATGTTTGGCATCACCTCCAGCACGAATGATACCCACAAGCATGTTATATAAGACTAAAGAAAAACCGCCTAAAAAATAAATCTTTAGATAAATAGAAGATAAGCCAAACACTTCTTTGGGCAAGCCCATCCACATCAACATTTGATCCGTTAATGCATAGCCGCTAACTGTCATAATAAGCCCCAGGATAATCCCGAATGTAGCTGTTGTATATACCGCTTTTTTTGTTCTTTCCTCATCTTGGGCCCCTATCGCATTGGCAACAATGACACTTGCACCTGTCGCAAAACCGTTAAAGAAACCAACAAACAAGAAAATTAATGAGCCAACACTCGTAACGGCAGCCAACGCATTCTGCCCTAAAAAATTCCCTACAATCAATGCATCCACCGTATTGTAGAGTTGCTGAAAAAGATACCCAATAAATATAGGCACTGCATAGCCAATGATTTGTTTGGCAACACTTCCTTTTGTCATTAACTGAATTGAATCTTGTTTTGCCATAAAACCCTGGTATACAAGAAAAGCCTGCACCAACATAAGTTGATACAGGACTTTACGGGAAGAGTCAGAACGCTCGTGACTTTAGTCATGAGATGAATGACGTATGTAACAGTTTTTCAACAGTTTCTATACGTGGACCATGTTATAATATATATGTAGAATGCATCGCAAAAAAAGGAGATTTCGATATGTATACAGTACGCTTTCAATTGGAACTAAGTGGATCTGAAAAACGTTTTTTGTCGAAATCTTTTCGTATTATGAAACCAGGAAGAAAAGTATTCTGGTTAATATAGAATTGTATAA
>OMGN01001644.1_pt1 | contig 11740 bp, 8 predicted proteins | sample 1674111 | NCBI WGS metagenome assembly OMGN01 (sample SAMEA103958143, study PRJEB25191) | human gut metagenome | biome: human-associated habitat [ENVO:00009003]; feature: intestine environment [ENVO:2100002]; material: feces | place: Germany | collected 2013/2015
TAAATTCGCCAAAGAGTATTGCTGCACGGACGAAGATTTCAATACGGCCATGCTCATCACCCGCACACTTATCGAACATAGTCTGCTGATGAGCACGGCGTTGCCTTCTACCGTGCATCCCCCCGTGGCTATGCACAAATATCACCGGCTGACAGGAATAATTCATAATCTGACAAATACATTTACTTTTTCGGCATTTATGCAAGAAGCAGAGAGACATGGACTCTCACTATCCTCTGCCAAGCGTTTGCTGAAAAAAGCAGTAGACTTGGAATTCATTGTAAAACAAGAGGATAACTACAAAAAGAGAAAATAGCCACGTGGTGGGTAAGGTTCATAGTGAACCTTGAACCCAGATGAACCCTAAAATAGAAAAAAAGACGGAGATTTCCGTCTTTTTTTGTAAGGATATACGAGTTACACAAGGGATAACAAAATTATTGCAAGGGCTACTGTTTTTATTGCACAGGGCAAATGCCGCACTATTATGTACTTGCTTTAGGGTTCGCCCAGCGCATCCACAATGAGCCTCACTTGCGCAGGCGTATATTGCTTTGCACAATGTTGCAACCCCGTATTCGCCAGGGCTTCCTTCAATCCAGGCTTCAAGGCAATCCACTGGTTAAGTTTTGCCACAGCAGTCTTAGGTTCAATATCCGGACAGTAGAGTTGTGCCAATTCGCTTTTACCATAGGTGCGGCATACAAATTCATCTTCTTTTTCATTCTTTTCCATACAGTAAGTTTTTATGTTTATATACCATAAAGGTACTAATAATTAATGAATTAGTATTGTTTTTGTAACAGAAATGCAGTACTAAAAGTAAAAATAATTCCGTTTCTAAAAAAGCTGTGTTTTCTCCTTTATACTTGCTTGCGGATAATCACTTGTTATCTCCTGAAAAGCTCCGGTAAGTCGTGATAAGTCCGAAAAACGCCTGTCGGCTGCCCTATCTTTGTTCTATCAAAAACAAGCTTGTTGGAGAACTGACAAATCAAGAATTAAAAATTAAAATGTTATGGGAGTATTTTTCAAGAAAGAGGAGTATGCCGATCCAACCAAAAAGGATGCGGCCAAGATGTTCTATCCCCGTCTGGTGACGCTGGGGCAAAGTGTGGGACTGGATGTACTGACGTACAAAATAAGGAATGTGAGTTCACTTTCCAAAGGTGACATACAGAGTGTGATTACTAACTTTGTAGAGACAATGCGCGAGAGCCTGTATGCCGGGCAATCGGTAAATATCAAAGATTTCGGTGTATTCTCACTCAGCTGTGAGGGTGAAGGTTCTGCCACACGCAAGGAGTGTACGGCAGAAAAAATCAAACGGGTAAACATCAATTTCCGTCCTTCCACCTCAGTCAAGGTAGACCTTGTGACCACCCGTGCCGGAGAGAAAATCGAATTCATCGACCTGCAAGCTTATCTGGAAGCGCAGAAAGAAGCCGGAAACGGATCGGGTGACGATGGTAACGGTGGAAATGGTGGAGACGGTGGACTGGATGAAAATCCGCTGGGATAGGCTCTGAAATCTTCGTTTTTTAGAAATCAAGAATGAAGGAATCACGAGAAATTAAAAGAATCAAAGGTATTAAGGGCTGCGCTGTGGGAAGCGGCGCAGCTATTGTTTTAACTAAATACGAAATGTTATGAAAAAATTGACTTGGGATGCTGTATTAAAGGTTGTAATCGCAGTGGCTTCGGCCATTTTGGGTGCATTGAGCGCTCATGCAATGCCTCTGTAAATGTAGCCTCTATAAATCTGTAAAAACGTAAAATAAGACTTGTTTCTATGAGAAAAATTAATCTGATCGTCATCCACTGCTCCGCCACCCGCTGCAACCGCCCTTATACGGAAGCTGACTTAACCGCCGATCATCTGCGACGTGGCTTCAGTGAGGCCGGATATCATTATTATGTACGCCTGAACGGAGACATCAAAAACCTTCGTCCTGTGGTGAAACCGGGAGCGCATGTGAAAGGCTACAATACTAATTCAATTGGTATTTGCTATGAAGGTGGTTTGGATTGTCACGGGATAGCAAAAGACACACGGACGGAATGGCAAAGGCATTCTCTGCGAGTACTGGTACGAGCTCTGAAAATGGATCATCCAGAGGCACAGATTGTCGGGCATAGGGATTTAAGCCCGGACATCAATGGAAACGGAGAGGTAGAGCCGATGGAGTGGACGAAGGAGTGCCCGTGCTTTGAGGTGAAGAGGGAACGGTGGTAACAAAAAAGAGAGTGTGCTTTGGGCACACTCTCTTTTTCATATAATAAAACAAATGTTTCTTATTCTTCTTGAAGAGAGAAGTTTTTAACTTCCCAAGTAGAAGCACAAGCCGTATCACTCGTATATTTAATGGCAATACGAATGTTCTGACCATTATACTTGCTGAGGTTAGCTTCCATTGTAATGAAGGTAAAGCTATCGGGCCATGTTGCAAATTCCACTTTATCCCAAGTAGCAGTAGTCACATCATTAGTATAATCCGTGGAAACACAGACACTGATATAGTCTTCCGCTTTTGCTCCATACAGATAACCTGCAGCGCCTTCAAATCTCAATACAGGAGACATAGCTTCCTTCAAGTTTATTTCCGTCGGAATAATCAACCAACTTTCAGTAACCTTATTGCCTCCCAAATATCCGGTAGCTTTCCAACCATATTTAGCGTCAAGAATCCAAACATAATCTTTTGTTCCCAAGTCTACATCCTGAATAGTACATCCACCATCCTCACCAATAAAGGTGCTTGAATAGTATACCTTCGCTTCATTCCATACACCTTTCGCTTTGATGAACAACATAGTCTTAGGCATGACATTGGCGGTCTCCGTCCAAGTTGCACCGTCATAAATGAACTCAGTTGCAGATATAGCCTGACTACTGTTACTGTAATAAACCACAGCTACCGTCAAATCTGCCTGAGCATACGGATAAGCATTCTTCAGATAAATCGGCAATGTCTCTCCCGGTTTACCAACATAGGTAGCTCCCATCTTAGCATAATCTTCAGGTTGCAATACCGCTACAGTAACATCCGGAGTGGTGTATTCTTTCCAAGTACTGGATGCTGCATCATATCGATATACAGCAGAAGTGTTGTATTTTGCAACAGCACGCGTAGAGGCGAACATCATAGCAGCAGCTACTTCCACTTCATTTTCAGGAACTTCCTTATACAAATAAACATCAGCATAATAACCAGCCTTAGGTTCGGAAACACTTACGTTTTTAATCTCTACAGTAGGAGCACATGCCGAAGTACTCTTATATACAAAGGCAAGACGTGCTTTCTTTCCAACATAATCTTTCAAATCAATTGCACCGGAATTAACAAAAGTCCAACTCTTGCCTTCCGACCATGCAGCGTTCAGCGTAGCCCAAGTAGCAGACTTAACGTTGTCTACATAATCAGTAGAAATCTTAACTTCAATAAAATCAGCCCGATTATTACCATTCAAATAGTTGATGGCAGCATCGAATGAAAGTGACGGAGCTGTAGCACCGGACAAATCTATTTCTGTAGAAACCAACCAGCTTTCAGTAGGGTTATTCACTCCATTGGCAAAAGCCGCTGCTTTCCAATAACCGTTCTGTGAATCGTATTTCCATGCATAAGTGACGCCTTCCAAATTGATATCCTGGAAAGCAAAGCCACCATCGCTTGCTTTCATTGTTTCATTCAAATAAATGCCGAATGAAGAAGGTGGATATGAACCGAAAGAATAAGAATCATTATATTCATTCAATTTCACTGTTTTCTTCTTCTCAACATTCACAATGGAAGTAGTACCATCTGCATTTTGAGAAAATTTCCAGTCTCCACCGGTTCCAGGAAGAGCTCCCACATTAAAGGTATTATACGTTCCTGACAGATAAATAAACTTTCCATCCGGACGTTGCAAAGAATAGCCTGTTGCAGTAGGAGCAACAGTCAATACATAGTTTGAAACATCACTACTGATTAGACCATCGGCAACAGTCACAGCAGTACCTGCCATATAACCATAGGTCTTTGTTTCATCCTGAAGTCTTCCCAAAGGAATAAGTTTTCCTTCTTTGTCAGGAGCTACAAACACATAATTACCTCCTTCGGCAGCCATTCCCGATACTTTTTGATAAACATTCGGAATTTCGCCACCACCACCGATACTCGGTTCTGTTTCAGAATAAGCATAGTTGACCATGCGCATATCACCGTCAGCAGGATTCTCTACAGCTTGTTTTAAAATGGCAGGAATTTTACTTACCGTAGACGGAGACAAGAATGAAGCAGTAACTGTTTCACCCCATACTGTCTTATAGTCACCAGTAGTGAGCTCATAAGCGGAAATACCGTTGAAATCAGTCAGGTATTCAGGCAATTTTTCAGCATTATTGAAGGCCACCGTCACTTTCGACCCATCGTTCAAATAAGGATAAAGGCTTTCAAGGTAAGCAGGCAGATACCATGATGCTTGTGCGTTCTCCGTAAAATATTTATTCGACCCCATAGCTTCCAAAGCTGCCACAAAGTCTATTCCTTCCGGATCTACCCTATCCGTTGCTAATTTTATATTGCTTTCAAGTCCGGCCACTTTCTTATAGTCACCGTCTGCCAGGCTCAACTCAACGTTCTGCACATCCTTAGGTATGGCAAGCTCATCATAGCCAGGAAAGTTATCTTCGTTATAGTCGCAACTTGCCAAAAACAGCAAAGATGCGCACATGCTAAATATAATATTTTTCTTCATAATCTGTCTTGGTTTAGAAATTGAACTTCAATCTTACAGAATAAGTACGGCCAAAACCGTAAAGTACACGCGTAGCGCTCTCCCAATCGTGAGCACTGCCATCACGAGCATCTGCAATGTATTCCTGATCAAGGACATTGTTTACGTTTCCACTCAATGTAGCACGTACTTTTCCAAAATCAAATGAATAACCTGCACTTATATCGAATGTACTATATGACGGAATTTTCCACGGGCTACCAATGACATAAGGTTCATTTGGCGTTGTAGTATTGGCATTAATATCATAATCAGCAAAGTTGCGTGAAAAGAAGTTCCAATCCACTCCAATGCGCAAACCTGTTATCGGACGTACACCTAAGCCCAAAGCAGCTGTTGTCTGTGCCGAACCACCCACATTAACATTATCCATATCAACCAGATATTTATACTTTTCTGCCTCTGCCATATCTGTCACAACATCTCCACGAGTGTTTTTCAACATCTGGCCTTGTGAGTCAAATAAATATCCGGTAGCTACGCCTTTCCAGCGCCAGTCACCCCAAGAAAACATACCTGTAACATCTAACCAATTCAAAGGCTTTGCAACAAAATCAAATTCCACACCCCAGTGGTCAGCATTTGCGCCGGTCATATTCATCGCCCAACGCAAACCATCGGCTGTCGTGCCACTATCATAAAGAGCTTTATCCATCCAACGGGTATAATAACCATTCAAATTGGCAGTGAAGAAACGGCTACGGTAACCATATCCCAACTCAAACGACATGATTTTCTCGTTCTTTGCATCCGGATTACGGTCATGTGAAGTCTGTGAATTGATGAAAGAAGTATCGAACATCGGCGCACGGTTGATGTAACCTGCATTAACGAAAACGTTATGATTTTCAGTCAAGTTATAGTTGGCACCTCCCTTGATGTTTCCACCCAAATAATTTTTCGTAGAAGACTTTGCATTATCTTTACTATAATACATACGGTCATAACGCCAGTAGCCAGTATTTGAAGCACCACCGGAAACAAAAGCGCTCAACTTATCTTGATTGTATTCCAATTGTGCGAATACCCCTTCATACATAACGAAACCATCATAATCACGACGCAACACATCGCCCACATTCAATTTCTCGTTTATATAACTGGAGTTACCACCCACTGCCGGATTATTTTCCGCTGTAACATTCTTGCGATTATAGGAATCAATAAAATAAGTGCCACCAAAAAGGTCTGTCAGAACATCCTGGTGCAAACCTTTATAATAACGGAAATCAATTCCTCCATAGAAATCAAAATTCTCACCGATCTTAGTGGTATATGTAGAAAGTAATCCATACCAGAGATGGTTGTTCATCATCTTACTCATTACCATTTTAGAACCATTGGTACTTGCGGCATTCATTGTTTCAACAGCATCATAGTCAAAAGTTCCATCCGGACGACGGAATTGCGTGTTTACCAAACCGTTTGTAGACCCATACCATGAGTTAGCGTAGGTACTGTCACCTGTACCTCTATAGCCGTCACCACGACCGATAGATACATAAAGAGCAGTACTTAAACTTGATTTCTGGTCAATCTGCCACAAGTGATTCAAAGAAATCTGTGGTTTGTGATAAGAGTTCTTGGAAGAGTTATAAGATTGTCCGTTGCGATAACCGAAAGTGGAGTTATACTTATAAGGGCTTTCTTCGCCCATATATTGTTTTACACGTTGCCATTCCTTAATAGAAAGACCATTCTGGTTGCTACGTTGATTATGCCACTGAGGAGCACCAAAAGCAGTCAAAGACAACTGATGATTGTCATTGAAACGTTTAGCAATACTAACAAACCAAGTATATCCTTCAAACTCTGTACCTTGTATATAGCCATCACCCCAAGTTTTGGCTCCCAACAAAGAGAATGCCCATCCGTCTTTTGACAAGCCAGAAGAGAGATTAAATAAAATTTTATTATAACCATCATTACCCATAGCATAGGATACAGAACCACCTTTTTTTGCTTCGGTAGTTTTGGTAATAATATTAATAGAACCACCTACTGCCGGAGAAGCAACTTTAGCAGCACCCAAACCACGTTGTATCTGGATACTTCTAGTAACATCAGACAAACCTGACCAGTTCGACCAATATACTTTATTATTCTCCATACCGTTCATCGGCACACCATTAACCATCATAGCCGAATTCTCACTTTTGAAACCTCGGATGTTAACCTTGCTATCTCCAAAACCACCACCGTCTTTAGTAGCGTAAATACCCGGAGTAGACTTTAAGATTTCAGGGAATTCTTGCGTACCCAACTTTTCTTCAATGAAAACCGGATCAATAGTAGATACCGCTACCGGAGTTTTACGGGCAACCGCTATAGAAGAAGTAATTGTAACGTCCGCCAGCATCACGGCATCCGGATCCATCTTGATAACCCCCAAATCAACAGAAGCACCCTTCTGTGTTATTTTCTTCTTGAGGTCTTTAAAACCTACATACTTGAACACCAATGTTCCACCTTGAGCAACACCTTGCTTAAAATAACCATCAATGTCAGTCACAGTTCCTTGTGAAGTGCCTTCTACCATAACAGCAGCGCCCACTAACGGTTCTCCTGTTTCTGAGTCAACAAGCTGACCTTTCACTGTAGTCTGGGCAAATGCCGCAGCACTGCATATAGACAGCACAGCCACCAACAGGAAATGAATTAGATGTTTTTTCATACTTCTGTTTTTTGTTAATTAAATGTGTTAATTACGAATGTTAATTAAGTATTAAATACTGTTTTAAGACGCAAATATAATTAATAAGATTTAGATTTGTATTACATTTCTGCTACAAAATTTTAGGGTATATAGGAGTTATTGAAACTTTTTATAACAAAAAAGCCCTACAAGTTTTTTGCAGGGCTTTCTATTTGTCATAAAAATATTAGTTATGCTATCAGATTCTTACTGTTATCAGTCATTCATCAGCTTTCTATAACGTACACGGGTAGGTTATTCTTTCCCTAAACGTTTCTGTTTATTTTCCTCATATTCCGAATAAGAACCTTCGAAATAGAAGACATTGGAATCACCTTCGAATGCAAGTATATGAGTGCAAATACGGTCGAGGAACCAACGGTCGTGACTGATAATTACGGCACATCCTGCAAAGTCTTCAAGACCTTCTTCGAGTGCGCGAAGCGTATTCACGTCGATGTCATTGGTAGGTTCGTCCAGCAACAGCACGTTGCCCTCTTCTTTCAGAGCCATAGCAAGGTGCAGACGGTTACGTTCACCACCCGAAAGTACACCGCAAAGCTTCTCCTGATCTCCACCGGAGAAGTTGAAACGTGACAGATAGGCACGTGCATTGATATCACGTCCACCCATACGAATCAGTTCCGTACCACCGGAAATAACCTGATACACGCTCTTGTTCGGATCGATATCGCTGTGTTGCTGGTCGACATAAGCTACCTTTACGGTCTCTCCTACTTCAAACTCACCTTTATCTACTGTTTCCAGCCCCATGATCAACCGGAACAGCGTTGTTTTACCCGCACCGTTAGGTCCGATTACACCCACAATGCCGTTAGGCGGAAGCATGAAGTTGAGATCATCGAACAGAAGTTTGTCGCCATAAGCTTTTGCCACGTGTTTCGCTTCGATAACCTTATTTCCAAGACGCGGACCATTAGGGATAAAGATTTCAAGTTTCTCTTCTTTCTCCTTGATATCTTCATTCATCAATTTATCGTAAGAATTCAAACGTGCCTTACCTTTCGCCTGACGCGCTTTAGGAGCCATACGCACCCACTCCAACTCACGCTCCAATGTCTTGCGGCGCTTGCTGGCGGTTTTCTCTTCCATTTCCATGCGCTTGGTCTTCTGTTCCAACCAGCTGGAATAGTTACCTTTCCAGGGGATACCTTCGCCACGGTCGAGTTCAAGAATCCAGCCTGCCACATGGTCGAGGAAGTAACGGTCGTGGGTTACGGCAATCACCGTACCCTCGTATTGCTGCAAATGTTGTTCCAACCAATCGATGGATTCAGCGTCAAGGTGGTTGGTAGGTTCGTCCAGCAACAGCACATCGGGCTTCTGCAACAGCAAGCGGCAAAGTGCCACACGGCGACGCTCACCTCCCGAAAGATGGTCTACAGTTGCGTCTTCGGGCGGACAACGAAGGGCATCCATAGCGCGTTCCAGTTTACTGTCGAGATTCCAGGCATCAGTTGCATCGATGATATCCTGAAGTTCTCCCTGACGGACAAAAAGCTTATCCATCTTGTCGGCATCCTCGTAATACTCCGGCAGGCCGAATTTCTGGTTAATCTCTTCGTACTCAGCGAGTGCATCCACAATGGGTTGTACACCTTCCATCACAATTTCTTTTACGGTTTTCGTAGGATCCAAGTAAGGTTCCTGAGCCAGATAGCCCACTGAGTAACCCGGTGAAAACACCACTTCGCCCTGATAAGACTTGTCCAACCCGGCGATAATCTTCAGCAAGGTAGATTTACCGGAGCCATTCAGACCGATGATGCCAATCTTTGCACCATAAAAGAACGAAAGGTAGATGTTCTTCAGCACCTGCTTATTGTTCTGCTGAATGGTCTTGTTCAGCCCTACCATAGAAAAGATAATCTTTTTATCGTCAACTGTTGCCATAAAGTTTTTAAGTGTATTATATTAATAATGTATATGCTATTCCCATTCGATGAATATTGGGCAAAGATAACAAAAAAAGAGATATTCTTTTGCATTTTCAAAAATTGTCTCTATCTTTGCGCCCGCTTAACAGCAATAAAGGATTGATTCAGTAGCTCAGCAGGTAGAGCACAACACTTTTAATGTTGGGGTCCTGGGTTCGAGCCCCAGCTGGATCACAGAAAAGAAAAAAGCCTCTGCAAGTCAGAGGCTTTTTTCTTTTTGACAACAATTTCAATCTCCACAAAAATAACAGATGCCTTTAATTTAATCCATATCCAACCAAGGAAATCATTTCGACTGGTAAAACTCGAATTTTACCATCCTTACCAAGCCTATTGCACCTTCGAAATAAAATCAGTCGTGTTGTCGGCAAAAAGTTAAATAAAGACAATCGCTCACCTTTTCCAAAAGATTTCGTACATTTGCAGCGTCTGACATTAGTGTCAGACTGATATATCTGATTTTATTATTTATATACCAAATCAGCAGAATTCTATTATGGATATTTACAAAGTCGGCCTGGATATCGGCTCTACTACCGCTAAAATAATAGTGCTGGATAAGAGTGAGAGAAATGTCCTTTTCTACAAATATGAAAGGCATCAGGCAAAAGTTCAGGAATGCCTACTGGCATTTTTCCACCAGCTGAAAGAACAGATGGGCGATGTTACTTTATCAATCAATATCACCGGTTCAGTAGGCATGGGAATCGCAGAGAAATACTCTCTGCCTTTCGTGCAGGAAGTGGTAGCGGCAGCCCAATATATTCGGCGGAATCATCCCGGAATATCTTCCATGATCGACATCGGAGGAGAAGATGCCAAAGTCGTCTTCTTCCAGAATAATCAAGCCACCGATTTACGGATGAACGGAAACTGTGCCGGAGGAACAGGGGCATTTATCGATCAGATGGCCATATTATTGGGAGTATCGATGGATGAACTGAACGGACTGGCTCTCCGGGCAACACGAGTACATCCGATAGCTTCCCGATGTGGTGTATTCTGTAAGACGGATATTCAGAATCTGATAGCCAAGAATATACCGAAAGAAGATATCGCGGCTTCCATTTTCCATGCTGTAACGGTGCAAACCATCGTTACACTTGCGCATGGATGTGATATTGTTGCTCCGATATTACTTTGTGGAGGACCGTTGACATTTATTCCGGCACTCAGGAAATCATTCGCCAACTATTTGCAGTTATCAGAGGAGAACGACTTTCTGCTGCCGGAGAAAAGTAATCTTATTCCAGCCTGGGGAGCAGCACTGGCAGAGAACTCCCGGAAAATGAAAATAACTGAGCTAACCGGACTTCTGGAAAATCTATCAGAAAAAGCATACCAGCCACAAAACAGCCTTCCACCTTTTTTCAAGGATGAAACGGAATATCTGCAATGGAAGGACAGGTTGGCACAATATGATGTGCAGCGGACGGAATTAACATCCGGAATACAACAGGCTACCATAGGAATAGATTCCGGCTCTACCACCACCAAAATAGTAGTGCTTGATGAAAATAACCGTATCCTGTACTCCTACTATCACGACAACAAAGGAAATCCGATAAAAGCCGTGGAAGAAGGATTGCAGAAACTGCATAAAGAATGTCAGGAAAAAGGGACGATCCTGCAAATCAAAGGAGGATACTCCACCGGATACGGAGAGGATCTGATAAAAGCTGCCTTCCAGATGGATGCCGGTATCATTGAAACCATAGCCCATTACATGGCTGCCAAACATATAAATAAGGATGTATCTTTCATCCTGGACATCGGCGGACAGGATATGAAAGCCATTTTCACAAATGGCGGAATTATCAACCGGATTGAAATAAACGAGGCTTGCTCATCCGGATGCGGTTCTTTTATCAGCACCTTTGCACAGTCACTGGACTACAAAGTGGAGGACTTCGCCAAAGCGGCTTGTTTCTCAAAAGCTCCGTGTGATCTGGGAACACGCTGCACCGTTTTCATGAATTCCAAAGTGAAACAAGTGCTCCGTGAAGGGGCATCCGTGGCGGATATAGCGGCCGGTCTTTCTTACTCTGTTGTAAAGAACTGCCTGTACAAAGTTCTTCAACTTAAAAAGCCGGATGAACTTGGAAAACATATCGTGGTGCAAGGTGGAACCATGCGCAATGATGCCATCGTACGAGGTCTGGAGAAGCTGACAGGAAAAGAAAAGATCAAAATGTGGATCAGTAGAGGCGGACAGGCGATAGCCGTGCTCTCCGCATTGTTGACGTACTTTCTGGTATATCGGGCTGCTTACTGATGTACGCTCGAAGTAACTACTGAAAAACGG
>OMGN01001648.1_pt1 | contig 11680 bp, 8 predicted proteins | sample 1674111 | NCBI WGS metagenome assembly OMGN01 (sample SAMEA103958143, study PRJEB25191) | human gut metagenome | biome: human-associated habitat [ENVO:00009003]; feature: intestine environment [ENVO:2100002]; material: feces | place: Germany | collected 2013/2015
GTAGCCGCCTCTTCAAGGTCAGATCGTAAGGTCTGACCTTTTTTTATGCCCCTTTCCGAGCATCCGCGTTACAGTTGCCGGAAAAACAAATCATACGTAACGGATTGGCCGCTATGGCAGCAAAAAAGATCGGGAAGATCCGAAGATCTTCCCGAAAGGGCAATCCGGCCGATCCGGATACGGGGCGCGTTGTACCTGCGGATGCCGCTTTTTGCCCTTTGCTGTTGGAGGCGTTTTGATTGCGGGGGCATTGTCGATCGCCCCCCCCCTGTTCAATTTGCAATTATCCCTGTGTGCACCGGTATTACCGGATCATCCGGTTTTATCAAAACAATAGCCCCGGTATTTCGCCAACTCCCCTGGCGGATCCTTCGGTAAAAGCGCTCACTGGACGCGTGGCATGACAATTACCCATATAGTCGGTTATTTATGCCAGTCGGTGTAGAGTCCGCACCGTTTGCAGTGGAGCCGGTAAGTGCGGCGGGTTACTGCGCGGACGCGGAGTGTCGCGTGGCGGCAACCCGGGCAGCGCATGGTGTAGAGCAGACGTTCGTAGTGCCGGAATAGGAAAAAGTTTATGCAGCTCAGGGCGATTGCCGCAAATCCGGTACCCGAATTTTCACCCGTGATTACCGGCAGCAGGCAACTTGCCAGGGTCAGGAAAAGAACGGTCAGCCCGAGCGTATGGATCGTTTGGTTGCGCAGGTGCCTCAGAAGCCAGAGCGGCAGCGTGATGCACATGCCCGTCACAGCAGGTACGCAACTGATGCCGATCAGCAGGAGATAGTTGTTCATAACAATTATCAGGATGCCTGTCCCTCAGCATAGTTAAGTGGGAGTTGTGGGGTGTGGAGATATAAAAAACGTGGGACAAAACTCTGATTTGCTCTCTGAGGCTCTGGAATAACCTGTGCAACCAAATACAGAATGAAGCCCACGTTAAAAACGTGAGCGTCAAACTTCATTCCTTGGTTGCTCTTAAAATTTTCCAGATTTTCAGAAAGCAAGGTACAAAGCTAACGCTTTTTATATGTATTTGCCGGCGCTTTTAGTGCGTGGACGGCATGAACAGTTCTTGTGGAAGGGTTAAAATACGCGCGTTAATTTCTCATAGGCTTTGGAATTTGGGATTGCACATACAAATATACGAAAAACATCCGGAATTGGCGGATGTTTTTTGTCGTTAATATTGTTATATGCCCTGGAATCACCTGGGCGGACGGGTTTTTACACTCCCGGGTTATTTGAATTCTCCGGGATGGAGGGCTTTGTATTCTTCCAGCAAGAGGGGACGGCGTCCCTGTGACCGGCGCAGTTTGTCGCCTATGACGTGGGCTGCGGCGCGGAGCGTGCGCCCCAGTTCCGTCGCGAATCCGCGGGGAGGAAAGAGTGTGCAGACCATTTCTCGATCCCATTTCTTCAGGAAGAACTTGCTGTAATATTCGTCCGTGGGGTTTATTAGGAAATCGATATCGTCTTTCCACTCGTAGCGTACGTGCATCAACTCCCCTTCGGAGAAGGGCAGCAGTTTGTAGGGGAGCGACTGGTAGGGCAGGTAGTTCAGGAACAGTTCTCCGTAATCGTTGGCGTAGTTGCCGGGTACGCGCCGCTTGTCGTAAAGAACCAGTTTGTCGCCGATGTTGAGCACGACCCAGCGGTGCGATTTCTTGGGGAAAAGCCATTCGCCGAGCAGGCTCGGGGTCTCGATGTAGCCGGCCTTGCCGACCCGCATTACTTCGCGCAGGAACTGCGCCGGGTCGTCACTGTGTTCGAGTACCTGGTTGCAGATCACGTAGTCGAATTCCTTGTCTGCAAAAGGCAGGGCTTCGGCCGCAGCGTTGACCAGCTGCTGGTGAGGGAATATGCGCAGGCCGCCGCAGCGATGGGTATCGTCGCCGAGGAATTTCTCCACGAGGACGTTCGCACGGAAGGAGGGGCGATTGCCGGGGCCTACCTCGAGTACCCGGTCACGTCTTTTGATATGCAGATACTGTCTGCTTTTGGGAGTGCTGACTTTCATTGGCGGTCGCGTATTGTCACAAATATAGAAAAATATTTTTTATTTGTTCCGGAACATGCGTTTTACATCTTTCCACTCCCCGTCGTTGGGTGCGGGCTCGATGCCCAGCAGCCTGCACAGGATGAGGTACATGTTCTGGTTCTGGAACGAGCCCTGCCGGTAGCCCTTGCGGAATGCGGGGCCCGAGGCGTAGAAGACCATGTGCATGTCGCGGTCGCGGTTGTCGAAGCCGTGTGTGCCGCGTTTGCGGACGGGGCGTGTTTCGGCCGCGTAGTCGAGCGTCCATCCGGTCTCGGGGATGACGATGATGTTCGTCAGGCGGGTAGGGTGGGGGCCGTAATGGAAACGCCGGGGCATCTGCTCGCGCCGCCAGGCCTTCATGTGCCCCGTCCTGCGGAGTATCCTGATCGCCGTGTCGGCATACTCCTCTTTCACCTCCAGCCCGAACGGGGTGCCAGGTACGGTACGTATGACCTGCGTAGTGTCGAGCAGCGGCATGAGGTTGATGTACCGCTCCGGCGAAAGCGCGGCCATGCCATGGTCGGCCGTTACGATGAAATTGATTCGCTCGAAGACGGGCGAGCGCCGTATCTCACGGAAAAAATAGCGGAGGACGGAGTCGATGTGTTCGGCCTGGGCGACTGCCTGCGGTGAATCGGGGCCGTAGGTGTGCATCGTGGCGTCGGGCTCTTCGAAATACCACATTACCAGCTCCGGGATCTCGGCTTCGGGGCGCGTCATGGCGTCGATCACCCAGTCGGCGCGTTCGTAGTAGGTCGGTTTCGACGAATAGGGAGTCCAGACGGTCGCTTGGTGTCCGTCGATCGGGACTTCGCTGCCCGGCCACATGAAGATGTTGGCCGTGAGGCCCTGTCTTTCCGCCGTGTTCCAGATCGGTTCGCCGCTCCAGAACCCCGGCAGCCGGACATCCTCCGCGTCGAACACGGAGAGCTTGCGCCCGGCCTTCCGGTCGTAGAAGTTATTGTTCACGACCCCGTGGTGGTCGGGATGCAGCCCCGTCGCCATGGCGTAGTGGCTCGGGAAGGTATTGGAGGGGTAGACCGGATAAATTTCGGCATAGGTTCCCGCCCGGGCGAGCGAGTCGAGTGTCGGCGTATGGCTGCGGCCGGCGAGATCCCAGCGGAAGGCGTCCATCGAAAGGATTACGACGTATTGTTTTCCGTCGGGTGTTGCGCTGACATGGGCCTTGCGGGACGCGGCACAGCCTGTCAGGAGGATGAGCAGCAGGAAAAACGTATATTTTTTCATGTGCGGGCTTTGTATGGTAAAGATACAAAAAAAGCGCCCGCTATTGCAGTGGGCGCCTTTCGGATGTGAAAAAATTACTTTTTCATGTAACCCTTCACATAGTGGTGGTGCGGGCCGAAACGCTCGAAGGCGGCACGGTCGAGTTCCTCCTGTGCCGACGGGTCGGCTACGGAGATGATCAGGCGGGCGCGCTCCTGCAGCGTCTTGCCGTAGAGGTCTACGGCCCCGTGCTCGGTTACGAACCAGTGGATGTGGTTGCGCGTCGTGACGACGCCTGCGCCTGGCGACAGTACGGGGGCGATCTTCGAGATGCCCTTATTGGTCATCGAGGGCATGGCAATGATGGCCTTGCCGCCCTTCGACAGCGATGCGCCGTATACGAAGTCGATCTGGCCGCCGACACCCGAATAGAACTTCGTGCCCAGCGAGTCGGCGCATACCTGGCCGGTAATGTCGACCTGCAGCGCCGAATTGATGGCCGTCACGCGGTCGTTCTTCGAAATGATATAGGGGTCGTTCGTGTAGCCCACGTCCATCATCAGCACGGCAGGGTTGTCGTCGATGAAGTCGTAGACGCGCTGCGAACCCATCAGGAACGTCGATACCATCTTGCCCTTGTCGATGTTCTTGGCTTCGCCGTTGATGACGCCGCTCTCCACGAGCGGGAGTACGCCGTCGGCGAACATTTCGGTGTGGATACCCAGGTTCTTGTGGTTGCCCAGCTGCGCCAGTACGGCGTTCGGGATGGCGCCGATGCCCATCTGGAGTGTCGCACCGTCCTCGATCAGGGCGGCGCAGTGTTTGCCGATGGCTTCTTCGGTGGCGTTCGGCTGCGTGAAGTGCGCCTCCATCAGCGGTTTGTCATCCTGTACGAAGATGTCGATCTTCGAGGAGTGGATCATGGCCTGCCCGAATGCGCGGGGGACATATTTGTTTACGACGGCGATCACGTGCTCGGCGGTCTCCACGGCGGCCAGCGTTGCGTCGACCGACGTGCCGAGCGATACGAAGCCGTGCTTGTCGGGCGTCGACACCTGGATCATCGCCACATTGCAGGGTACTGCGCCGCAGCGGTAGAGGCGCTGCGTCTCGCTCAGGAAAATCGGAATATAGTCGGCATAGCCGCTCTGGGTGACTTTGCGGACGTTGCCGCCCACGAAGAACGAATCGAGCTGGAATACGCCTTCGAACTTCTCGTCGGCATAGGGTGCCGGGCCTTCGGTGTGCAGGTGGTGGATGTGGACATCCTTCAGTTCGCCGGCCTCGCCGCGTGCGCACATGGCGTTGATCAGGCATTGGGGGGCCGAAGCCACGGAGCTCAGGTGGATGTGGTCGCCCGATTTGATAACCTTGACGGCCTCTTCGGCGGTCGTAAATTTGATCTGGGTAGTCATTTTTACTTTAAGTTTGTATTTTGGTTTTGGTTAGCGTTTCCTTTCGCCGATTTTTCGCGGACAAAGTTCCTGATGGCCTTGTCTGTGTAAGTCCAGAAAATCGGTACGTTACGCATCGTGATGATGTTCAGCGTATTCAGGGCAAGGCCCATGCTGATGTCCACGCGATCGAGCGTGTCGATACCCGGGGCAATGTTGTAGAACATGACGACGACGTGTTCGGGTTGTCCTCCGCGCATCGTGTAGACCCGGCCGTAGTGGTCGGACGAAGGATAGGCCGCGCCTTTGGCATAGGCGGCCGTGCCGTTGCGCTCGCCGCCCATATAGAGGCGGAACCCCCCGTAGAGGGGTGTGATGTCGAAACGGAGCATCACGTTGCCCGTGATGTTGTCCCCGGCGCAGATGACGTTCGAAATGCGGAAGTCGTTTACGAACGAGGGGGTACTGATCTCCGAGGGCTGGTGCCCGCGGGCGAATTTCTCGACGGTTTCATTGCGCAGGGATTCGAAATGCCGCGCTTCCCGGCGGAGTTTTTTCTTCTGGGCCTTTTGCAGCGCCTTCTGTTCCTTTGCGGTGCTACCCTCCCCGGGTTGCATGGCCGATGCCGCTCCGCACAGCGTGCAGAGCGACAGCAGCAAAACGGTCAGACGTTTCAGCATGGCGTTGCTATTTGCGTTTCACCTCTACCTGTTCGTATCCCTCGACGATGTCGCCGACACGGATGTCGTTGAACGATTCGATGTTCAGGCCGCAGTCCTGGCCGGCCGCAACCTCCTTGACGTCGTCCTTGAAGCGCTTGAGCGAACCCAGCTTGCCGGTGTAGATCACGATACCGTCGCGGATGACGCGGATCGGGGTGTTGCGCTGGAGCTTGCCTTCGCGGACGATACAGCCGGCCACGGTGCCGACCTTCGATATCTTGAAGATCTCCAGTACCTCGACCGAAGCGACGATCTCCTCCTTCATCACGGGTTCGAGCATGCCCTCGATGGCATCCTTGATGTCGTTGATCGCATCGTAGATGATCGAGTAGAGGCGGATTTCGATCTCCTCCTTCTCGGCCAGCTTGCGCGCCGCAGCCGACGGGCGTACCTGAAAGCCGACGATGATGGCGTTCGAAGCGGCGGCCAGCAGCACGTCCGACTCCGAGATCTGTCCCACGGCGGCGTGGATGACGTTGACCTGCACGGTCTCCTTCGAGAGCTTGATGAGCGAGCCCGACATGGCTTCGATCGAGCCGTCCACGTCGCCCTTGACGATGATGTTGAGCTCCTTGAACGATCCGATGGCGATACGGCGGCCGATTTCGTCGAGCGTCACGTGCTTCTGGGTCATGATGCCCTGCATGCGCTGCAACTGCTCGCGTTTGTTGGCGATTTCGCGTGCCGAGCGGTCGTCCTCCATCACGTTGAACGTATCGCCGGCCTGCGGTGCGCCGTTCAGTCCCAGCACCTGTACCGGCGTCGAGGGGCCGGCGGAATCGACCTTCTTGCCGTTCTCGTTGAACATGGCCTTCACGCGGCCCGTGTAGGTGCCCGACAGGATCACGTCGCCCACGTGGAGCGTACCGCTCTGCACGAGGATCGTCGAGACGTACCCGCGGCCCTTGTCGAGCGTCGATTCGATGACCGTGCCCTGCGCCTTCTTGTTGGGGTTGGCCTTCAGGTCGAGCATCTCGGCTTCGAGCAGCACCTTTTCGAGCAGTTTGTCGAGGTTAAGGCCCTTCTTGGCCGAAACCTCCTGATCCTGGTATTTACCGCCCCACGACTCCACCAGATAGTTCATCTGCGAGAGCTGCTCCTTGATGTGGTCGGGGTTGGCGTTGGGCTTGTCGATCTTGTTGATGGCGAAGACCATCGGCACACCGGCAGCCTGGGCGTGGTTGATTGCCTCGATCGTCTGCGGCATGACGTTGTCGTCGGCCGCGACGATGATGATCGCCACGTCGGTGATCTTCGCACCGCGGGCACGCATGGCCGTGAAGGCTTCGTGGCCCGGCGTATCGAGGAACGTGATCTTCTGGCCGTTGAGCTCGACACTGTACGCACCGATGTGCTGCGTGATACCCCCGGCCTCGCCTTCGATGACGTTGGTTTTGCGGATGTTGTCCAGCAGCGAGGTCTTACCGTGGTCGACGTGTCCCATGACCGTGACGATCGGCGGACGGGGCACGAGGTCTTCCTCCTTGTCTTCGCCCTCGTCGTTGATGGCCTCCTGGATCTCGACCGAGACAAATTCGACCTTGTAGCCGAACTCCTCGGCGACCACGACGAGCGCTTCGGCGTCGAGGCGCTGGTTGATGGAGACCATCAGTCCCAGGTTCATGCAGGCCGTGATGACCTGCGTGGGCGACACGTTCATCATCGTCGCCAACTCGCTCACGGTCACGAACTCCGTGACTTTGAGGGTCGAGCGTTCCTGTTCCTCGCGTTCGAACTCTTCGTTCATACGCTCGGCAACGGCGTCGCGTTTATCCTTGCGGTATTTGGCACTCTTGCTTTTGGCACCCTTGGCCGTCAGGCGTGCCAGGGTGTCCTTTACCTGCTTCGAAACCTCCTCGTCGCTCACTTCGGGGCGTACGATCGGCTTGGGTGCGGCCTTACCTTTGTTTTTGTTGCGACGGCCTTCGCCCGGTTTGGGCTGGTTCTGGGCGCCGGGACGGTTTTGCCCGCCCTGTCCGGGACGGTTCTGGCCGCCCTGGCCCCCTTGTCCACCCTGCTTGTTGCCGCCGCCCTGCGCATTGCCCTTCGGGGCTTTGCTGACGTCGACCTTTTCCTTTTGCAGGCGCTTGCGCTTGTGCTTGCCGCCGGCCACGAATCCCGACACGTCCATCGTGCCGAGTACCTGCGGCCCGGTAAGGGTCACGGTCTCCGGACGGAAGATGTTGTCTTTGGGAGCGGTCGGTTCCGGCGCGGGGGCCGGGGCTTCTGCGGGCTTGGCGTCCGGTTGCCCGGGAGCCTGCGCTGCGGGTGCCGGCGTGGCCGGTGCGGCGGGTTTCGCAGGTTCAGCGGGCGCAGCCTGGGCAGCCTGAGCAGCAGGCGCCGCATGCACCGGCGTTGCGGGTGCGGCGGGGCTTGCCGGTGTGGCAGGGGCTGCCTGTGACGGCCGGGCTTCCGGGGTTGCAGGCATGGCCGGTGCGGGTTGTGCGGCAGCCTTGGGCGCCTGGGCAGGTGCCGGTGCTGCGGGGGCCGCAGGATGCTGTGCGGCGGGTTTTTCCGCTTCCGCCTTCGGGGCGGGTGCCGGCGCAGCCTTGGGTTTGGGCGACAGGTCGATCTTGCCGAGGAACTTCGGCTGCTGGATTTCGTCCTTGACGCTGATTACGTTGCTTTTGATGACCACCTCTTTTTCCTCCTCGCGCTCCTGCTTCTTAGCTTCTTCGAGGGTGATGGTCGTCTGCTTCAGGGAGATACGCTCGCGGATCGACTCGCGTGCATTGCCTGCGGCGCGGTTCGCCCCGAACTCCTTCTCCAGGACGGCATAAGTCTCCGCGTCGACCAGCGTATTGGGCGACCCGTCGCTCTTGATGCCCTTCTTCTGCAGGAAGTCCGTGATGGTATTCAGTCCCACCTTGAACTCCTTTGCAACCTGAATGAGCCTTAATTTTCTTTCGTTACCCATATCTTGTGTTTTCCTTTCTTGCTTATGTTACTCTTCAAATTCGGCCTTCAGGATTTCGACGACCTTCTGTGCCTGTTCCAGCTCCAGGTCGGCACGCGCGGCGATCTCCTCTACGGGCAGTTCCAGCACGCTCTTGGCCGTGTCGCAGCCGACGTTCTTCAGAGCGTCGATGATCCATCCGTCGATCTCGTCGGCGAATTCGGTGAGGGCCACGTCCTCTTCTTCGACCTCGCGGTATACGTCAATGTCGTACCCGGTGAGCATCTTCGAGAGGCGGATGTTCAGGCCGCCCTTGCCGATGGCCAGCGACACCTGGTCGGGCTTGAGGTAGACCGAAGCGGTCATTTTCTCCTCGTCGATGGTGATGCTCGAAATCTTGGCGGGATTCAGCGCACGCTGGATCATCAGCGACGGGTTGGCCGTGTAGTTCACCACGTCGATGTTTTCGTTGCGCAGCTCCTTGACGATCGAGTAGATGCGCGAACCCTTCATGCCTACGCATGCGCCTACCGGGTCGATGCGTTCGTCGTAGGACTCCACGGCGACTTTGGCGCGCTCGCCCGGGATGCGGACGATCTTCTTAATGGTGATCAGCCCGTCGAAGATCTCGGGAACCTCCTGCTCGAAGAGGCGTTCGAGGAACTGGTTGGCCGTGCGCGAAAGGATGATACGCGGCTGGTTATTGTTCATCTCGACCGACTTGACGATGGCCTTGATGGTATCGCCCTTGCGGTAGAAGTCGTTGGGAATCTGCTCCGCCTTGGGCAGGATCAGTTCGTTCTCCTCGTCGTCGAGGATCAGCACCTCCTTTTTCCACACCTGGTAAACTTCGCCGGTGACAATCTCGCCGACCTTCTCCGAATACTTCTCGTAGAGGCTGGCCTTCTCCAGGTCGAGGATGCGCGATGCCAGGTTTTGGCGCAGCGACAACACGGTGCGGCGGCCGAACGAGGCGAGTTTGATCTCGTCGGCATATTCGTCGCCGATCTCGTAGGTCGGGTCGATGGCCTTGACCTCCGACACGGCGATCTGCGTATTGGGATTCTCGACGGCGCCGTCCTCGACGACGGTGCGGTTACGCCAGATTTCCAGGTCGCCCTTCTCGGGGTTGATGATGACGTCGAAATTCTCGTCCGTCTCGTACTGTTTCTGCAGTGCGTGGCGGAAAACGTCCTCCAGCACACCGATCATCGTGCTCTTGTCGATGTTCTTCAGCTCTTTGAACTCGGCAAAGTTGCTGATAAGATTGAGATTGTCCATTGTGTCGTTTATCTTGTTTTCAGTTTATGCTTGTTTTTGCCTGCGGCTCCCCGCCGTTTGTCCGGGGTTGTCCGGCGCGAGTGCCTATTTGAAATCCAGCCACTCCCGCGCGGACTTGATTTCGCCGAACCCGTAGCGGCGCGTCACCGTCACCAGTTGCTTGCGTTTCTTGCCTTCGACGGCCTGCTTCTCCTCGTAGGAGAGGGTGATGCCCTGGTCATCGGCCGCGTCGAGTTTCGCCAGCACCTTGATGCCCGAGGTGAGCAGCACCTCGACCGTGTTGCCGACCAGCTTGCGGTACTGGCGCAGGCACTTGAGCTCCGACCCGATGCCGGCCGAAGCCACCGTCAGCGAGAAATCCTCCTCGTCGCGATCCAATTCCTCCTCGATCGAGCGGCTGAGCCTGACGCAGGCGTCGATGGCCACCGAGGTGTCGCTGTCGATGAGCAGCTCGATGTCGTTGCCGGGCGTGCAGGTGCATCCCACGACGAACATGTCCGTCCCCTGCAGGTTGCGCTCCGCCGCCTCGATTATCTTTTTTGTGTCGATCATAGCTGAATACCGGTCGTGAATATGTATAAAATAAGGGGACTCCCCGTCCCCTTACCACTTGCTTTGTCTTTCGACATTGCAAATATAGTGAAAATTTCTAATATACCAATATTTATACGGAAATTTTACTCCTCTTTCGATACGCTTTCGTAGGGCTTGATGATGCCGCGCTTCGATTCGCGGATGAACCTCACCAGCTCGTCGCGCTCCTTGCTTTGGGGTACCTGCTTCTCGACCTCCTCGCACCCCGACATGTAGTTCAGGCCGCTCTGGAAGAGGATGCGGCAGGCGTCGTGGATCTCGCCGATGCGCTCGGGGGTGAAGCCGCGGCGCGAGAGTCCGATCTTGTTGATGCCCGCGAAGCGCATCGTGTCGTTGCGTACGATGACGAACGGAGGGGCGTCCTGCCCCAGCAGCGCCCCGCCCTGGATCATGGCGTGGTCGCCGATGCGCGTCCACTGGTGTATGGCGGCATGGCCGCCGATCACCACCCAGTCGCCGATCTCGACCTCGCCGGCCAGCGACACGCGGTTGGCGATGACGCAGTTGCTGCCCACCACGTCGTCGTGGGCGATGTGGACGTAGGCCATGAGCAGGTTGTGGTCGCCCACGACCGTCTTGCCGCGCGACGCCGTGCCGCGGCTGATCGTGACATACTCGCGGATGTCGTTGTAGTCGCCGATCTCGGCCGTCGTGACCTCGCCTGCGAATTTCAGATCCTGCGGCAGGCAGGAGACGGAGGCTGCGGTATGTATCCTGCATCCTTTGCCGATGCGCGCCCCGTCGTGGATCACGGCGCCGGGCCCGATCCAGCAGTCGTCGCCGATCACGACGTCGCCGGCGATATAGGCGAACGGTTCCACCGTAACATTGTTCCCGATTTTGGCGTCGGGATGGATGTATGCCAGATTGCTGATCATCGCTTACTTGTTGTTTTTGTTTTTAACGACCTGGGCCATCAGGACGGCTTCGCATGCGAGGGTTTCGCCTACGAAGGCCTTCGCCTCCACGACGGCCACGCCGCGGCGGATAGGCTCCATGAGGTGGATTTCGAACTGGAGCGTGTCGCCGGGGACGACCTTGCGCTTGAATTTCACGCCGTCGATCTTCATGAAATAGGTCGAGTAGTTCTCCGGGTCGGGCACGTCGCCCAGCACCAGGATGCCGCTGCACTGCGCCATCGCTTCGACGATCAGCACGCCCGGCATGACGGGCTCTTCGGGGAAATGCCCCACGAAGAAGGGTTCGTTCATCGTGACGTTCTTGATACCGGCCACGTCCGTCGCGTCGCGGTGGAAGATACGGTCTACCAGCAGGAACGGCGGGCGGTGGGGCAGCATGTGGCGGATGTCGTTGATGTCGTGGAGCGGCGGTTTGCGGCAGTCGTACTGGAAGCGGGGTTTCTCGCCGGCACGGCGGATGGTATGCTTGAGTTGCTTCATGAACTCGGTATTGGCGAAATGCCCGGGGCGGGTGGCCCATACGCGGCCTTTGATGCGGACGCCCAGCAGCGCGAAGTCGCCCAGCAGGTCGAGCAGCTTGTGGCGGGCCAGCTCGTTGTTGCAGC
>OMGN01001652.1_pt1 | contig 11666 bp, 8 predicted proteins | sample 1674111 | NCBI WGS metagenome assembly OMGN01 (sample SAMEA103958143, study PRJEB25191) | human gut metagenome | biome: human-associated habitat [ENVO:00009003]; feature: intestine environment [ENVO:2100002]; material: feces | place: Germany | collected 2013/2015
TAAGCAGCGCAAATCGAATACAGCTCGTAACATTCAGTTGGAAGTAGATTCGGGCGTCATTGCTTATATTGAACGCTTCGAAGATTATAGCAAGACGGGATATCGTTTTTCATTGGATAAGTTTAAAGACAAACAGTTGGTTTCTCATCTTACGGCACGATCTATCACTTATGATACAGCCTCCGTCCATAAATGGATTATAAAGGATTACATGATACGTGAAATGGATGGTATGAAAGAGAACATTGTTAAGGGAGACCGCATCGATAGTACTCTTTTTATGGAACCTGCCGATTTTCTTATTATGAAAAATCAACAGGAAATGATGACCAGTCCACAATTAAGCGAATATATTAGCCGGCAGCGGCAGCGCGGCTTTGCCAATATCAAAGAGTTCGAAATTGAATATCACAAACGCATTGCCATGTCGTTTGCATCATTTATCCTCACATTGATAGGTGTTTCTCTTTCTTCGAAAAAGACTAAAGGGGGAATGGGATTACACTTGGGGATAGGTTTGGCATTGAGCTTTTCATATATTTTGTTCCAGACGATTGCTTCCACTTTTGCAGTGAATGGTAATGTTCCTCCGGTAATTGCTGTATGGATACCGAATATACTCTATGCGTTCATTGCATTTTATCTGTATCAGAAGGCACCGAAATAGAGTAGCCAACTCAACTTAACAAAAATAAGAAGCCCCTCCCGCTCCTTGTGTTACCACAAGTGCAGGAGGGGCTTTTTTGTTGTATCCATTTCCTCTTTTGTCTTTGCTTCTTTTGACTCTAACGATGCTTTTTTCATCACATAAGTTTTAGAAGCAACCCCACTTTCGTCTTACAGGTTCTTTAAATCTTTCATGGCAATGTGCAGTGAAAGCTTAATTCAAGTAAGCTGAAAGTTCTGCAGCAGAGATGTTTTTGGCTATAATTACACCATTATCATCCAGTAAATAGTTAGTAAATCCCCGGCCTAAACGGTACTTTTTAAAGATGCCGGACGACTCGCCTTTAGTTTCCACGAAACAAGTGGGCGTAACTATTTGGTCCTTACGAATGGTTTCCTCGAAGATAGATTGATATTCATCAAATGATACGGAAACCATTTCCACATTATTGTTTGGAGAAGTTGAGTGAAGCGCATTGCTCAAACTTGCGTTTTGCATCCGGGATTGCGCATCATAACTTGCCCAGAAACTGAGTAACACATATTTTCCCTTCATCTTGGAGAGATTTTGAATAGGTTGTTGCTCAGTCGACATAGTTTTGATTTTAAAATCAGGGGCTATGTCACCCACATTTAAACCTCCGGTAGGTTTGTCTTTTTCTACGAAAGAAGTCAAGGAACTAATTAGTAATACAACAAAAATCCATTTTACATGCTTCATGTAAGGCGGTTTTGGTTAATACTGGTTGATTTATAGATGTTTGTCAGACGGTAAAAACAACGTCTTAGCTAACAAATATACAATCAACGTTTACTAAGATTATAGAACCACTCGTTCTAAATCGGCGACAAAGGTATAACTTTATTATTGAAAATCAAGTAAACGGTTGACTTTTTCATGTTATATAACATGTTTTGCATCTCTGGATACCTCTCTGCACAGTATTGATCCGGTGATTTTCGAATATATATTATGTGTTTTTATCATTTGTATCAAGTATGTCCTCAAGAGAAATAGGAAACATTTCATGGATATTACTGTTAAATACATATTTCTATGTTAATTGGTGTATATAGCAGGAATTTTATCTACTTTTGCACCGTGTTACTCATTAATTTAGATAAACAATTTTATATGCAACCGTTGAGCACAGAACTTATTCTTGTTCGCGTTACGGGCGAAGATCGTCCGGGATTAACTGCATCCGTTACAGAAATTTTAGCTAAATACGACGCTACTATTCTTGACATTGGTCAGGCGGACATTCATAATACACTGTCATTGGGTATCTTATGCAAGACAGAGGAACAACATTCAGGATTCATTATGAAAGAGTTGCTTTTCAAGGCATCTTCTTTGGGAGTGACGATTCGCTTCTATCCTATTTCGGTGAAAGAATATGAAGATTGGGTCAATATGCAGGGAAAAAATCGCTATATCCTTACTTTACTGGGACGTAAGTTGTCTGCCCGCCAGATCTCCGCAGTCACCCGCATTCTTGCCGAACAGGGGATGAATATTGATGCTATCAAGCGCCTGACGGGACGTATCCCATTGGATGAATGTGATTTACGTACTCGTGCGTGTATCGAATTCTCCGTCCGTGGAACTCCGAAGGATCGCATTGCCATGCAAGAGCAACTGATGAAGCTGGCGAGCGAACTTGAAATGGACTTCTCTTTTCAACTCGATAATATGTATCGTCGTATGCGCCGTCTGATATGTTTCGATATGGACTCCACACTGATTGAGACGGAAGTAATTGACGAATTGGCCATACGTGCCGGTGTAGGAGATGAAGTAAAAGCCATCACCGAACGGGCCATGCGTGGGGAAATAGATTTTACCGAAAGCTTCCGCGAACGCGTAGCCTTACTGAAAGGGTTGGATGAATCTGTAATGCAGGATATAGCGGAACACCTGCCTATAACAGAAGGAGTAGACCGATTGATGTATGTGTTGAAAAAGTACGGCTATAAGATTGCCATTCTTTCCGGTGGTTTCACCTATTTCGGACAATACTTGCAACAAAAATATGGTATTGACTACGTATATGCCAATGAACTGGAAATTGTGGATGGTAAGTTGACTGGACGTTATTTGGGAGATGTTGTAGACGGTAAGCGGAAAGCTGAACTGTTGCGTCTGATTGCGCAGGTGGAAAAAGTGGATATTGCTCAAACTATTGCCGTGGGTGATGGAGCCAATGATCTTCCGATGCTGGGTGTTGCCGGTTTGGGTATCGCTTTTCATGCTAAACCCAAAGTGGTTGCCAATGCCAAACAGTCCATCAATACAATCGGGCTCGATGGAGTGCTCTATTTCTTAGGCTTCAAGGACTCATATATCGATTTGCCGAAATGAGCTGAACTATTCCGCAAATATATTTGTTTCATATAATGACATCTATATTTGCGGAACCTCTTAAATATTAATACTATGAAGAGAATACGGAACCTTTTCTATCTCTCTTTGTTTTTGACTGTCCCTGGCCTTCAAGCCGTTGCACAAGAAAAACTTCACGTTAGCCTCCCTGACTCTATAACGACTATTGGATATGCCACAGGCCTTCGCAAGAACCTTTCAGGACTTGTAGAAAGAATCACCGAAAACCAGATGAATAAAGACCAGATAACCAATCCACTGGATGCAATCCGCGGACGGGTACCGGGTTTGACTATTCTGAAAGGTTCCAACGGACCTGCAGCATTGGATGCTGTCCGCTTGCGTGGTACCACTTCATTGACTACTGGCAATGATCCGTTGATTATTGTAGACGGTGTTTTTGGTGATTTGAGTATGCTTATGTCTATCTATCCGGCGGATATTGAAAGTTTTGTTATCTTGAAAGATGCTTCGGAAACAGCACAATATGGTTCGCGCGGAGCATCGGGTGTTATTGAAATTACCACTAAAAAAGGTGTTAGTGGGCGTACAAGTGTGAACTATAATGGTAGCTTCGGTATTGCTTCAAGCTATAAAACGGTAAGAATGCTCAATGGAGATGAATTCCGGGCAGTAGCTAAAGAACGTGGCGTTTCTATTCTTGATTTGGGAAACAATACCGATTTTCAGAAGGAAATAGAACAAACAGGGCTGCAACATAATCATCACATTGCCTTCTCCGGTGGAACAAACACCTCCAACTATCGTGTTTCACTTGCTTTGATGAATCGTGAAGGAGTAATTGTCAATGAAAAGTTGCAGAACTTCACATCGAATATGAATATGACGCAGTACGTATTCGATAATTTTCTGAAATGTGATCTCGGAATGTTTGGTTCTATACAGAAAGAGCGTAACTTGGTAAATTTACATAAAGTGTTTTATTCGGCTGCTGCATTTAATCCCACTTTCCCTAATCATAAGAATCCGGAAACCGGAAGTTGGGATGGAAGTGTTCTTGCCAGCCAGTTGTCTCATCCGCTGGCATGGATGGATGTGAATGATAAAGACGCTACTTCGCACATTAGTACGCATGCACGGTTGACATTTAATTTGTCTGAAGCATGGAAACTGGCACTGTTTGGTTCCTACACCTATAATGTGATTGAAAATTCACAGTATCTGCCGGTTGCGGTCTGGGCGCAAGGGCAGGCATACAAAGGAACTAAGAAAATGGAATCGTTATTGGGGAATCTGATGTTGTCTTATAAGAAAGAATGGCGGAAGCATTTCTTTGATGTTTTGGGGCTGGCGGAAGTGCAAAAAGACCAATATTCGGGATTCTATACCACAGTTACTAATTTCAGTATTGATGGTCTGGGCTATAACAATCTTCAGGGAGGTGCTCTCCGTCCGTGGGAAGGAACTAATTCTTATTATGAAGATCCTCGTCTGGCCTCCTTCATGGGACGTGTGAACTATACATACGATGATCGTTATATACTGACAGTGAATGCCCGTGGAGATGCCTCTTCCAAGTTTGGCAGTAATCATAAATGGGGGTTCTTTCCGGCTGTATCTGTTGCATGGGTAGTCGGCAAGGAAAAGTTTATGGAGAAACTGACTTTCATTGACAATCTGAAAGTCCGCGCAGGCTATGGTTGGGCAGGTAACCAAAATGGAATTGATTCGTACACCTCGCTGAATCTGATACGCCCGAACGGAGTTGCTCCGGTAGGTTCATCACCTGTGGTCACAATGGACCAATTGAAGAATATGAATCCGGACTTAAAATGGGAAGTGAAACAGACCTTCAATGCCGGTATAGAAATGGCTTTGCTGGGTAACCGGTTGTTACTAACCGCCAACTATTATAATTCCAAGACGAAAGATATGCTCTATCTCTATAATGTAAGTGTACCGCCTTTCACTTACAACACTTTGCTGGCAAACATTGGTTCCATGCGTAATTATGGAACAGAGCTATCCATTGGCATAACTCCATTGAAAACCAAAGATATGGAACTGAATATCAATGCTAACCTGACTTTTCAACAAAACAAATTGCTTTCCCTCGACGGCAACTATCAGGGTGAACATATTTCAGCAACAGAATACAAGAGTCTTGCCGGATTGGATGGTGCCGGATTTCATGGCGGATATAATCATATCGTTTACCAGATTGTAGGTCAACCGCTGGGGGTATTTTACCTCCCCCATTGCACAGGATTAGTATCCGATGGTAACGGAGGCTATACTTATCAGATTGCTGATTTGAATGGTGGTGGTGTTAGTCTGGAAGATGGTGAAGACCGGTACATAGCAGGTCAGGCAGTTCCAAAAACAATTCTTGGCTCTAATATCAGTTTTCGTTATAAAGATTTTGATGTATCGTTACAGATAAACGGTGCATTCGGACATAAAGTCTATAATGGTACTTCGCTTACTTATATGAATATGAATAGTTTTCCCGACTATAACGTTATGAAGAAAGCGCCTACACGGAATATAAAGGATCAGACAGCTACAGATTATTGGTTGGAAGATGGTGATTATGTGAACTTCGACTATATCACAGTGGGCTGGAATGTTCCATTGAAAAATACCCGTTACCTGCAATCACTTCGCCTGTCACTGACGGTCAACAATCTGGCTACTATTTCCGGTTATTCCGGATTGACACCCATGATAAACAGTTCATCGGTGAATTCTACTTTAGGTATAGATGATAAACGCAATTATCCTTTATACCGCACATATACCATCGGATTAAGTGTAAACTTCTAAACCTTAAAGACATGAAAAGATATTCCATAATTCGTTCGTTTTGTGTTTTGGTCACCCTCAGTTGGTGCATGATCTCATGTGATGGTTTTCTAAAAGAAAGTCCCCGCGATGCATTACCCGAAGAAGAAGGCTATCATAACATTACTGAACTTTATCTGAATGCGGTTGCTTCTCTCTATAACTACATTGGAGGAAATTCCGACAGTCAAGGATTGCAGGGAACAGGACGCGGCATATATGATCTGAATACTTTTACAACCGATGAAGCCATTATGCCTACTCGTGGTGGTGACTGGTACGACGGTGGTTTCTGGCAAGGACTGTTCTTGCACAAATGGGGAATAAATAATGATGCGATACAAGCCACTTGGGAATATCTCTATAAAGTAGTTATGCTCAGTAATAAGTCTTTGGAACAAATTGAAAGTTATGCACTTACACATGCAGATGCAGAACTTCCAGCCTATCGTGCCGAAGTACGTGCCTTACGTGCAATGTACTATTATTATCTGACGGACCTGTTCGGTAGTATTCCGTTGGTTCTATCTTCCAAAGTTGCCTCAAAAGATATTGTACTGAGTGAACGTGAGAATATCTTTAATTTCATATTCAAGGAACTACAAGAGACAGCCCCACTCCTGCCTGCTCAGTTCAGTAACCGTTCTGGTAATTACTATGGCCGCTTGACACGTCCCGTAGCCTACTTCCTGCTTGCAAAACTGGCACTGAATGCAGAAATTTATATGGATAATAACTGGGTGGATGATACCCATCCGGATGGGAAAACAATCTTCTTTGATGTGGATGGCAATACATTCAATGCCTGGCAGACCGTAGAATTCTATTGTGACCAAATTACAGCTTTAGGTTATCGTCTTGAATCAGATTATGCCGCCAATTTTGCCGTATATAATGAAGGCTCTGTTGAAAACATCTTCACTATTCCGATGAATAAGACGCTATATACCAATCAGATGCAATATCTTTTCCGTTCGCGTCATTATAATCATGCCAAAGCGTTAGGTTTGTCTGGTGAGAATGGATCAAGTGCCACTATCGAAGCCTTACAGACTTTTGGATACGAGACAAACGAACAGGACCCGCGTTTTGATTATTGCTATTATGCAGGTACTGTTTATGATTTGAAAGGTAATGTCGTGAAATTGGATGATGGAACAGCTTTAGTTTACGAACCGTGGAAGGTTAAACTGGATCTGTCTGATGAACCTTATGAAAAGACTGCCGGTGCCCGTATGAAAAAATATGAGATAGATGACAAAGCCATGAAAGATGGAAAATTGATGGAGAATGATATTGTTCTGTTTCGTTACGCTGATGTATTGCTTATGAAGAGTGAAGCCAAAGTCCGTGACGGACGCAATGGAGATGAAGAACTGAATCAGGTGCGTACCCGTGTAGGAGCACCGGAACGTACTGCTACTTTGGACAATCTTCTGGCTGAGCGCCAATTAGAATTGGCCTGGGAAGGTTGGCGGCGTCAGGACTTAATTCGTTTTGGACAGTTTACCCGTTCTTACAACAGTCGTCCGCAACTTCCCAACGAAGAAAGTGGGTATACTATTGTCTTCCCCATTCCCGAGAAAATCAGACAAATGAATCCGGAATGGGAACAGCATCCAGGGTATTAAAGGAATGGATTGCAAAGTAGCTTCATTCTTTTGTGATAATCACTTTATTTCCTATCTTTGCGACTAAATAAAAAGAAACATGAAGTTTTCCGAACTACAACTGAATGATCAGGTGCTTGATGCACTGGAAGCCATGCGCTTCGATGAGTGCACACCTATACAAGAGAAATCCATTCCCGTTATACTTGAAGGCAGAGATTTAATAGCCGTGGCACAGACCGGAACCGGTAAGACGGCTGCCTATCTGTTGCCTGTACTGAATAAACTTTCCGAAGGTGGACATCCTGAAGATGCTATAAACTGTATTGTTATGTCTCCCACACGAGAATTGGCGCAACAAATAGATCAGCAGATGGAAGGTTTTTCCTACTTCATGCCTGTCAGCAGTGTGGCAGTTTATGGTGGTAACGATGGGATACTCTTTGAACAGCAAAAGAAGGGGCTAATGTTGGGAGCCGATGTTGTTATAGCTACTCCGGGACGTTTGATAGCTCATCTGAGTTTGGGATATGTAGATCTTTCCCGTGTTTCCTATTTCATTCTTGACGAAGCCGACCGCATGCTCGATATGGGTTTCTTCGATGACATCATGCAGATTGTGAAGTATTTGCCTAAAGAACGGCAAACCATCATGTTCTCTGCTACCATGCCTGCAAAAATACAACAACTTGCCAACACCATTCTCAATAATCCCGCTGAAGTCAAACTTGCCGTTTCACGCCCTGCTGATAAAATTGTGCAAGCCGCCTATGTTTGCTATGAAAATCAGAAGTTGGGTATAATTCGCAGTCTCTTTGCTGAACAAACACCGGAGCGTGTCATTATCTTCGCATCATCCAAGTTGAAAGTAAAGGAAGTGACAAAGGCCTTGAAAATGATGAAGCTGAATGTAGGCGAAATGCATTCTGACCTGGAACAGGCACAGCGTGAAGAAGTGATGCATGAGTTTAAGGCAGGTCGTATAAACATTCTGGTTGCCACTGACATCGTGGCTCGTGGTATTGACATTGATGATATTCGTCTTGTGATTAACTATGATGTTCCGCATGACAGTGAAGACTATGTTCATCGTATTGGTCGTACGGCGCGTGCTAATAACGATGGTGTTGCTCTAACCTTTGTAAATGAAAAGGAACAAAGTAACTTCAAGCAAATTGAGAATTTCCTGGAAAGAGATATTTATAAAATACCTGTACCTGAAGAATTAGGTGAGTCACCCGAATACAAGCCACGTAGTTATGACGGAAGGGGCAAACGTAACTTCCGTGCTAAAGGACGAAATACCAATAAAGGTAGTGGAAATGCTCCGAAGAAAGGAGGTGCTTCAAAAGGAAGAGGTAATGCTCCGAGAAAAAGTGCTAACCCTTCAGGAAAAAGCAACAAATAAGAGAAGGATTTCTTTAATAGATATTGTTTGATGGTGGAGTTTTACTCCACCATTTTTATATGTAATTGCTTATCAGTACCGATAGTCAGGCTTACGAGATGATAAACGGAACTTTCCGGAATACGGAGCATGGCTTCATAGTGATAGCCTTTTCCATCCACATTTATAAAATTCATGTCGGAAAGAATGGTCTGATTTAATACTTCCTCCGGGAAAATAGTGGCGAAAACTTTTTTAGTAATATCCTTGCCATACAGTAATTTCTTGCCTTCATATACACAGATATGTATCACGTTGTCATAGTATACATTGTCCACACCTATACCTTCATCAGAATATACTGTTTTTATTACTTTCATCTTAGAAGGGTTGATATAGACATAGCCTCGATAACGCGTTCCTTTATACATAACCACACTATCTTTTTTGATTACTTCTGAAGTGCTGGGGATAACTTCCACTTCCTGAGTGGAGAATGCCAGAGTGTCTTCCGGATTATCGGACTTATATAGCTTTACGATATCATCAGATAGAGAATGAAACCAAAAGCTATATTCCGTTTGACGGTCTATTTTATAAGCTGTAAGGGTATTTCCGCGTAAATAAATCGTATCACGAAGTACCTTGAAGTAAACAGGTGCATTTTGTGGGTCAGCATAATAGATCGTATCACCGCTAATACGCATTAACGGCATATCCGTCTCATCGTCCAGCCAGACACCTTGCAGCAATTCTTTAGCGGTTAAGTCTTCCCTGTCGGAATTTTCCCCATTTTTAGTACTGCTACAGGATGATACAAGCACAACGACGAGCACCATAGAAATAGTACCCCACTTTATCATAACTCTCTCTGTTTTATATTTTTAATGTCCGATGCAATGATAGGTAAATCCTTGCTCTTCCATTTCTTTCTTGTCATAGATATTACGCCCGTCTAACACCACAGGTTTCTCCATGGTTTTCTTGATAACTGCCCAGGATGGTAAACGGAATTCTTTCCATTCGGTAACCAGCATCAAAGCATCAGCATCAAGTACAGCATCATACATATCTTTGGCATAATAAATGCTCTCACCTATCCGACGGCGACATTCGTCCATTGCAGCGGAGTCGTAAGCCCGCACTTTACATCCGGCTTTCAGCAGTTTGTCTATTAACACCAATGAAGGGGCTTCGCGCATATCATCCGTCTCCGGTTTGAAAGCCAGTCCCCATAAGGCAATTGTCTTACCTTTCAGTTCGTTGTTGAAGTGCTTGCAAAGTTTGTCGAAAAGAATGCTTTTCTGTAGTTCATTGACTTCTTCTACAGCATGGAGCACACGCATCTGATAGCCATTTTGTTCAGCGGTTTTGATGAGTGCTTTTACATCTTTTGGAAAGCACGAACCACCATAACCAATACCCGGATAAAGGAACTTACGCCCGATTCGGGTATCCGAACCGATGCCACTACGTACCATATTGACATCTGCCCCTACCAGTTCGCAAAGATTAGCGATATCATTCATAAAACTAATACGGGTAGCCAGCATTGAGTTAGCCGCATACTTCGTCATTTCAGCAGACGGGATATCCATAAATATTACACGGAAATTGTTCAGCAAGAATGGTTTATAAAGCTTACTCATCAATTTCTTTGCACGTTCGGACTCCACTCCCACTACTACACGGTCCGGGCTCATAAAATCATTGATAGCATTTCCTTCTTTCAGGAATTCGGGATTAGAGGCTACATCAAATTGAATACTAACACCCCGTTTATCCAGTTCCTCCTGGATAGCGGCACGTACTTTCTTTGCAGTACCTACAGGAACCGTACTCTTTGTGACTACCAATATGTACTTCTGCATGTTTCTACCAATGGTACGGGCAACTTCGAGCACATAACTGAGATCAGCACTTCCATCTTCGTCAGGAGGCGTACCAACGGCACTGAAAACAACGTCTACCTCATTCAGGCAGCTCTCCAATGAAGTTGTGAAATGTAGGCGACCGGCTTTTACATTTCGGTTCACCATTTCTTCCAGACCACTTTCATAGATAGGAATAACACCTTTCTTGAGCGCTTCAATTTTTTCACTGTTCGTGTCTACGCAAATGACGCTGACACCGATTTCTGCAAAACAGGTTCCGGTCACTAAACCGACATATCCTGTACCGACGATGGCTATCTTCATACTCTTTATTCAAAATATGTCGCATCCCGGAAGGATGGAGCTGTTTTATCTTTAGGAGATAATAAAAGTTGTTCTTCTGCTATAGGCCACTCAATTCCTATGGTTTCATCATTGAAACGAATGGATGCTTCTGCTTGTGGAACATAAGCATTATCTACTTTATAGGTAAAGATAGCCTCGTCACTTAATACATGGAATCCGTGGGCGAATCCCTGTGGAATAAATAACTGGCGTTTATTCTCGTCCGATAACTCTACAGCTACATATTTGCCGAATGTGGGCGAGCCTTCACGTACGTCTACGGCTACATCCAATACCCGTCCTTTGATCACCCTGACTAATTTAGATTGAGAATAGGGCGCTAGCTGATAGTGTAATCCTCGTAATACGCCTTTAGAGGAGCAAGATTCGTTGTCTTGCACGAACTGGATTTTTCCGATATGCTCCTCGAATTCCGCTTGCTTAAAAGCTTCCATAAAGTATCCGCGCGCATCTTTCAATACCTTTGGCTCAATGATCCATACGCCCGGTATTACAGTTTCTGTATAAGTCATTTTTTCGTTATTTATCTATTTGATAGGCAAAGGTAAGCTCATTTTCTCTACTTCTATAAT
>OMGN01001655.1_pt1 | contig 11652 bp, 3 predicted proteins | sample 1674111 | NCBI WGS metagenome assembly OMGN01 (sample SAMEA103958143, study PRJEB25191) | human gut metagenome | biome: human-associated habitat [ENVO:00009003]; feature: intestine environment [ENVO:2100002]; material: feces | place: Germany | collected 2013/2015
TGGACCAACTGGATCTATTAAAAAGTTCTTGGCAAATGTATGCCAACGAAATATACGTCACGCTAGACGATCCCCTAAATAAAGAGGAGGTATTGGATCATTTCAACAAGACTTTCGATTTCGCTAAAAGCCAAATGGGTTCAGCGCAAGAGATCGCATTACGTCTAACCCCCTTAAAGGATGTTTATTACACGCATGATACAACTTTCGACTTTAATCCGAAAGGTCACCGGGAGACAAATTATGTGTTACTGGGTATCGCTTTCCTCATCTTATTCATCGCCGGAATCAATTTTACCAATCTCACAACCTCGTTGATTCCCCTACGATTGAAAACGATCAATACGCACCGGGTATTAGGATGCTCCATCTATAAGTTACGAGCCATCTCACTGATTGAATCGATCGTGATCTGCTTGATATCCTACATTCTCGCCTTATTCATCGTAAACGATTTGTCTTACACACCGATCGCTAATTGGGTAGATGCGGATATACGTCTTAGTCAATACAAAGGCCTGATCCTTCTCACAGCACTGATCGCTATCTTGACGGGTTGCTTGGCGGGACTTTATCCAGCTATACGAAGTACCTCCTATGCGCCGGCCTTGGTACTAAAGGGCTCTTTCGGTCTTAGTCCCAAAGGGAAAAAAGTACGTGTCGCCCTGATCGGTTTCCAATACACGGTATCGATCGCCTTGATTATTGTCACCTTATTCATGGGACTTCAGAACCATTTCATGACCTCTAGCGAGCAACTAGGATTCAATAAAGACCAAGTAGCCATCGTGAACCTGACACCGGAGATCTACGCCAAGCATAAGCCCCAATATATCCAGAAACTTAAAGATTATCCGGGAATAGAGGATGTGGCCTTCTCCGTCTACGAATTATCGAAAGAAGATGACATGATCGATCTCGAATATGCCCGTCATGAAGATAAGGATGTATTCTTCAAGGTATTCTATGCCTCCGAGAATTTCCTTTCCGTCATGGATATCCAAGTAGAGGAAGGAAGGGATTTTACACGGGAGGATTTAAACAAGGCACAAAGTGATTATATCATCAATCCGGCGGCAGAGCGGGATTTCCACTTACATCCCGGAGATCGTTTCAATGATCGTACGGTTCTAGGAGTCAGCAAGGATTTCCGGTTTAACTCTTGCCGGATCGCAAGCTCGGCTGTCGCCCACGTCCGGGAAACATTGAAAGAGATCGATCCGACTTTCCCTTTCGAGATCTCTTTCTACAACACCATCTTAAATAATTTATATCAGAAAGAACAAACACTGGGTAAACTAATCTCCCTATTCGGAATAATGGCGATCTTGATCTCTATCGTAGGTGTATTCGGACTCGTGCTATTTGAGACGCAATACCGCCGGAAAGAGATCGGTATCCGCAAGATCAACGGAGCGACTACCGGACAGATTCTTTTGATGTTCAACAAGACTTATATCCGGATTGTCTCCGTTTGCTTCATCATCTCGATTCCGATAGCATGGATGGGAACACAACAGTGGCTAGAGAATTTCGCTTATAAAACACCACTCCATCTTTGGGTCTTCATCGTAGCTTTCCTAATCATTCTCTCGGTTACGATCGGTACCGTTACTTTCCGGAACTGGCAAGCGGCGAATGAGAATCCTGTGAACTCGGTGAAGTCTGAATAAACTCACTCGGAGTGATCCCGTAAATTTCTTTAAAGCAACGGGTAAAATAGTTCGGATCGGAGAAGCCGACCTGAGCAGCTACCTCCCCGATCGAATAAGCGTGCTGCCCCAATAACTCGGCGGCACGCTTTATTCGTATATTACGGGTGAATGAGGAAGCGGAACAACCGGTAGTGGACTTTAATTTCCGAAATAAGCTGGCACGGCTCATCGCCATCTCGGAACAGAAAAGCTCGACATCAAACTCCGGGTCCTGCAAATGAGCCAGAACGACCCTTGTCACTTTCGAAACAAATTCCTTATCAGGATTGGCAACTGTTTGCTCCGGGGTACGCAGATCGAACCGATCCCTGAAATATAACTTTAGTCGCTCACTACGTTTGAGCAGATTATTAATCTTCGCTTTTAAGACAGCAAGACTGAACGGTTTAGGCAGATAATCATCCGCTCCGGCTCCATACCCTTCCAATTGTTGACGTTCTTCCGCTAAAGCAGTCAATAGGATAACCGGTATATGGGCCGTCCGTTCATCCGTTTTCAAAGCCTCGCAACATTCAATCCCATTCATGACCGGCATCATTACATCCGAGACAATCACGTCCGGTAGGATCTCCAAGGCTTTCTCCAAGCCGACCTTTCCGTTTTTCGCTATCACGACCCGGTAATCCGTTTGAAAAGCATTCATCAAATAACGACATAGATCCTCATTATCCTCTACAAACAAAAGCGTTTGTCGTAGATTCTCCGGGACCGAGTTTGTTTCTTCCAATGGAACTGATTCCCGCAAAGATACCTCTTCCATTTTAGGTTCCGAATACTCCAACCACTCCTCAGGATAAGCCTCTTCCGATATAGGCAAGGCAACCGTAAAAACAGAACCTTTCCCCAATTCACTCTCACATTGAATGGTTGCCTTATGTAACTCCAATAGCTCTTTTGTGTACGCAAGGCCGATCCCCGAACTCTCCGAGCGGCGAAACGCTATCGATGCCCCCTTATAATATCGATCAAAAATATACGGTAACGATTCGGGAGGAATGCCGATTCCACTATCCGTAATTCGTAAAGTCATGACCGCATCGGATGAGCTTTGCTCCAATGAAGCGGAAAAGCTTACCGAACCACCATCCGGCGTATACTTAAATGCGTTCGACAGTAAATTATATAGAACCTGCTCTAGGATATTCTTGTCAAAATAAGCGATTGAGATATCCGGGGCAATCGAATACGTAAACGCGATTTTATAGGAATCGGCCAAAGGAATAAAGGTTTCCGAAATATCCTCTAAGAATCGGCTGAGATCCGCACAAACGATATGCGGGGAAGGTACTCCCCGGGTCAATACCGATAAATCCAGCAATTCATTGACATGCCGAATCAAGCGATTGGTATTCCGGGAGATCGTACGCAAAATCTCTTTATCTCCACAAGATTCTTCTGAACCGGAATGCCGTTCCAGATCCTCCGTCAATCCCTTGATTATCGTCAGAGGGGTACGAAGCTCATGAGAGACATTCATAAAGAAACGAGTTTTCAACGCATCTTTTTCCTCCAGTTCTTGCTTGGCCTGTTTCAACAGCCGTGTACGTTCTTGTATCTTACACTCCAACTCGGCTTGGCGAAGTTGATACCAGCGCACCCTGCTCTTATAGGCGATACACAACAGTACGCATACAACCACGAATACCAGCAAAATAAACCACCACGTCCACCACCAAGGAGGAAAGATCCTGACAGGTTCGGTAATGGGAGCGCTCCAATAGGAACCATTGCCGGAAGTTTCCACCCGAAACACATAGTTTCCCGGTGGTAGACGGTTATATATAGCCGTACGATCGCTGGCGTCCACCTCCCGCCAATCCGTATCATATCCATCCAGACGATACCGGTATCGGATACTACGGGGATGAGAATAATCGAACGCAATAAAACCCACCTGTAAACCTTGCTTCTCACGTGAGTCTCCGATCGTGAGGTTCGTGATTCGCAAAGACTCAGGTATTTTTCTCAAACCGTCCGTTAACTGAACGGGATCAAAAGAAACGATCCCCTCATTACTGCCAAATACAAGTTCACCCGATTTGCGCTTACAGCAAGCGCCACCCATAAACTCATTCGATAATAAACCGTTTGCCGTCGTATAATTAACGATATGCCGGTTTTGTATATCCAAGCGACTCAGCCCTTTATTCGTGCTGACAAACAGGATGCCCGGCTCACCTTCACGGATTCCTCGTACGATATTTCCCGATAAGCCATCCTGTACCGTGAAATGATCAAATCGCCCGGTTCGCTTGTCGTATTGATCCAACCCCGCATTCGTACCGATCCACAAATAACCGGAAGAGTCCACAAACAGACAATGAATATGATTCGACGCAAGGGGATTCATCTCACCCGGTATATATCGATACGTGATAAGTGCTCTCGTCTTCGTATCCCACACCCGAAGCCGCCCCTCATCCGCTCCTCCCCAAAACCAAGATTCTTCGCTCACGCATAAGTTACATAACTCCGACAACGAGTTGATCGGATAATCATAAGAGACTTGGTAATCCGGTATAAAAGGGCGGATTCGGAAATCATCCAGATTCAACCGGTCCGGGTTGGCGTCTTGATAACTGATCCATAGGTTCCGCTCCGAATCCTCACGGATAGAACCTATAATCTTTCCGGATAAAGAGGACGGACTTTTTCGGGGTGAGAAGGTAAAACGCATATCTACCCGGGAAGTCTTATGGTTAATCCGATCTAATCCCCTAGAGGTCGCAACCCAAAGATTCAGGTCCGAATCCTCATAAACGGCTAGGATATGAAGAGAAGACAGATTCTCTTTTTCCGTGTATCCCAAGGTATATCGAAACAAGGAAGGTGTTAAATCCGCATGGCTCACCCCATACGTGGAATGCCCCGCCCACAGATGATCCGAGTCATCCAGAAACAAACAGGTAATCTGGTTACTGCTGATAGAATGTGCGTCTTCCGGCACGTTCCTCAACTGTCCCATTTTCCTCTCCTTCGGAGAATAATAAAAAAGACCTTGATTGAAACGGCTATCATCAAACCAGACCGTTCCGTCCTTACTCTCGAAGATGGATCTCACTTGGCATTCTCCCGTAGGTTCCAGATCCTCCGGCCGGTCAAAGAAATGCTCACATCGCAAGGCAAGCCGATTCATCCGGCTAATCAAGCTTGTCCCCTTATTATGTCCGATCCAGAAATCACCATCACCGGTCTCCAAGAATTGATATACCCGAGTATCCTCACGACCGACAGATTGGAAGATCTCTCGCTCTCCCATATCAACCGAACGAAAAGCCCCTTCACGTCCCGTACCTAACCACATATAATCAAACCGGTCGATATAGATTGCGTTAACGCCATTCAAATTGCCGGCATTGATATCCTCCCGGTCATTTGTCCGTATCGTATAATCTTGAAAGTGGTTTGTTTCTTTGTCATACAAACTAAAACCAGCTAAAGTCCCTACCCAAAACGAATGATCCGGCGCCGAATACAAACAATTCACAGGAGACGACGAGACTACCGAACCCGCCGAAGAAAGGCGTACCAATTTCTTCTCTTTAGCGTCATACTCCAACATCCCGTTCTCCGTACCTATAAAGATATGTCCCGGAACGGAGGCCGAGAAACAAGTAGGACTACCATACACACGTAACTGTTGTCGAAGCCATTCTTTCGTGAAATTCAGAAATGTATCCGAACCTCTGTCATAACGGCTAATCCCACCCGAGGAAAAAAAGATCCAGATACCTCCATCTGAATCCTCGAATAATTTATCGATAGAACTGCTTTGTATACTTTCCGGACAATCCGGTACGGGCAAGAATACTTTAAACGTATATCCATCGTAGCGGTTCAAGCCTTCAGTCGTCCCAACCCAGACATACCCGGTACGATCCTTCAAAATAGAGGTCACCGAAGAAGAAGAAAGCCCGCTATCCATTGTTATCCGGTCAAAAATAACGTTGGTAGCTTGCGCTCTCGTTATCATAAGTACAAACAGCAGTAAAAGGTATATTCTCATCCATTCATCTGATTAATGCCCCAAATATAAAGATTAAGTGGGTGAAAATCACAGAAAACAGAAAGATTGAACGATTTGTACGGTATTATGAAACATATGTCCGGCCCGCTCCCTCCCTATTTCCCTAGCTTTGCGGTATCAATTCTAAAACGAATGTAAAATATGAGAAAACTTTTTCTATCGCTAGTATTCCTTAGCGTGCTACTATCTATCCATGCGAATCCGGGTATTAAAGGAATCGTAATCGATCAAACCACCCGTAAGGCATTAGACTACGCTCACGTTGTATTATATGATAGAGATCATATCGTCGAAGAAGCTATGACTGAAGCGAACGGTTCTTTTCTAATCCAGCCCGTAAAACCGGGAACGTATTCGATCCGTATCCATTTTCTGGGATATGATGTTTATATGGGAGAGGAGTTTATCCTTACAGAGCAGATCAAGGATCTGGGTATTATCCCGATGCAAATGCTTGAGGTAGGCTTACAGGAAGTGGAGGTCGTAGCCAACAAGAAACAAGTCATCTATAAACTGGATAAAAAGATCATCGAGGCTTCTTCCAACCTGCTTTCCTCGGGAGGAACCGCTGTCGATATTCTAGAGAACACGCCTTCCATCCGGGTGAACGCCGAGGGAGAGGTTACCTTCCGGGGAAGTAGCGGATTCACGGTCTACGTAGATGGAAAGCCCAGTATATTTACCGGGACCCAAGCCTTGGAACAGATCCCGTCCGGACAAATCCAGAATATAGAGATCATAACTACCCCGTCCGCCCAACATGATACAGGGGGTGATGTCGGGATCATCAATGTCATTACCAAGAAGAACTTCGGGGAAGGGTTGAGCGGAGTAATCAACCTAAGCGGGAATACAGTATGGAGCCGGACCTTGGATTTCTTGTTGACCGGACAAAACAAGGCGTCTCAATGGCGTATAGGCGGTTATGTGGGAAACCGACTTCGCAAAAGTCATTTTACCCAAGAGAAAACGACGTTGGTAAACGATACGACAACGACTTCTTATTCCAATGGCCCCCGTGAAAGTAACGGCTACGCATATATTCTCAATGGAGGTTGGAGCTATACACAAAAACAAACGACTTTTTCCATTAACGCGGAAGGCGGATATGCCGGACTCAAGCGAAAAGGGGATCTGGAATATACGGAAGAACGTTCCGCTAATGGCGAGCAATTCGAGAACGGAGAGTTCAAGAGCCTTGACGACTTTGATATCCATGAGACTTTCGGACTAGGGAATCTGGCCGTGGATCATAAGTTCAATGATAAGGGGCATAACCTTAGCGGTAGCTTCTTCTTGAAATATGGAGGCGACGCTCTGGAATATTTCCAAAGCGATCTGTTCGACAAAAACAACGTACGCCAGCAAGGTCATCGTGCGTGGGAGGCCGAACATCGTTGGACCGTCCGTGCGAAAGCCGATTATGTATTTCCATACAGCAAAACCGGACAAATCAAGGCGGGTTATCAATATTTCTCATACTCGGAAGACGGCGATTATAGTATGCAGTTTTGGAACCCGGATACCAAAGAGTTCTTCTGGCGTGACGATATTTACAACACGTTCTATTTCCAACAAGGGATCAACTCCCTTTATGCGATCGTTGGGGATAGCTACCGGTCTTTTGATTTTCAAGTAGGATTACGGGGAGAACATACGCATCAAGTATTACGTAGCTCCAAAGATTGGGCGAACCGCCTACAAAAGCGTTTTGAGTTGTTCCCATCCGCCCATATCGGTTATAACCTCACACAAAATCAGAAGCTTCTATTCGCTTACAGCCGTCGTACGACCCGACCGGAGCTTTATTTCATGGAGCCATACATCACTTACAAGGATTACTATACAGCCGAGATCGGTAACCCGGATATACGCCCGGAGTACATTCATTCTTTCGAGTTGAATTATTCCTTGACTTCCGGCGACAATGCCTTGTCTGCCTCCCTATTCCACCGAACCCGCAAAGACAAGATCGAACGATTACGGGTTCCTTACCAAGCCGGGATTACCTTGGATTCCATGGCGAACGTGGGACATGATTATTCCACCGGAATAGAACTATCGGGCAGTTTGCAGGCCACCAGTTGGTGGAATACGCAAATAAACGGTAGCCTTTATCACTACCGGGTAGAGAACGAGTATAAGACGGACGGAAAGAATGAGACCAGTACCAATTACGAGATCGCTTGGAACAACGCTTTCACGGCCGGGAAATACACAAGGATACAGCTTGACGGCAATTTCGTAGGTCCTTCCGTAACCACCCAAGGAAGAACCCAGTCGTTCTGGTTTGTCAACCTAGCGATACGGCAACAATTCTTCAAACGGAAGTTGACGGCCACCCTCTCTTTCCGGGATGTCTTCAATACGGCCCGTTATGTCAATACGATCACTTCCTCGAACTTGATTTCCAAAACACGAATCCGGCCCGATTACCCGTTGATAGGCTTGACCCTTAGCTATACGTTCAACCAGTTCAAGCTAAAGAATGGCTTATCCAACAATTCAAAGGATTTATTCGAGGGGACAAATCATTAGTACAAATCATACTATCGCAAAATCCTATATAATGGAACATCTGAGATGTTTTAACTATTTGTCCTTGCAACTGTTATTATCATCTCCTACTTTTGCGATAGGAAATATGACTGTGAAGATTTCCATATAGTGAGGACTGAGCCGAAAAAGTAAGCCCCGATCGAACAAACGACCGGGGCTGATTCTTTTCCCGCTTTCCTTCCTCACGGAAGTACTAAGGGATGAACTTTAATTTATTACTTTAGTATTAATATTAATCCATTCCCGCTTGTTCGCCCTCACGGGATACTTGGATAATCCGCACGGGGATGATTTTCGATTTATTTTTCATTATTCCTTTACATGTCTTATTTAACGACCACCTTTACAGTCTCGTCGCCAACCGTTACAAGAACGATTCCAGCAGGAACAGCGATCGTAGCGTTATCGGAAGTGACAACTGTCTCTGCCAACGGCATACCCAACAAGTTGCGAACATAAGCAGTCTCGCCTTGAGCGCCTTGGATCGTTACGGAACCGGCGTTGCCGATCACTACGATAGAAGAGGCGGAGCTGTCGATAGACTCGTTACCGGTCGGGATGATACCGTTCTCAACGCTTACGACCAAAGCCTCTGATTTATCGTTCGTGAATCCAAGTTTACCGTTCAAGTTGAAGATATAGTTTGAACTAGATAAACTCTTGATGATATACTCACCTTCTACAGTAGCATCTTTCAATACGATCTGGAACTTAAAGTTGTTCAAGCCATTCTTAGCGGTCACCTCTGTTTCCTTACCTTTTACAGTAGTAGACAAAGTATCGATACCTACCAAAGTAGCCGGGCGGAAAATAGCCTTGATAGAGGTGCGATCCACCAACTTATAGCTATCGTCTGTTACTAGGCTAGCAGAACCCGGGTTGTAATAAGAAGCGGAATCCTTAGCGTTATACAAGAACATTCTCGGAGCGTTGGCTGTCGTATCAACACCCTTAGAGATATAGAATGAAGGAGTATAAGCTTTCGTATCAGCAGTATCCAACCAGAATGTCAAGTTCTCCGCATCTGCGCTTGTCGGAGCGATAACAGCGTCGTTAGCCTCGCCTACAGCCACGAAACCACCTTCCAATGCTTGGAAAGAAGCATGTCTAAGAACAGAAGGCAAGGAAGGAGTCGTGATATCTCTCACTACGAAGAAACTAGCTTTTACGTCTTTTGCTGTCGCATAAATACTTTCCTGCGTCAACTTGCCATCCGTACTACTCAAAGCCAAACCTTGCGTATTCTTATTAATGATCTCTGTGTATTTACGTTCTGTACCAGCCTTAATTAAATAAGCGGAACCGTTCTTGTTCTCCTTCACGATAAATCTAGGAGCGTCTTCCACGTCATCTTCTTGAATAAGTGAATAGCTTCCACGAGTTTCATTCAAATAGAAAGCCTTACCGTCCATATGCAATTTGAATGCGTAAGATACGATAGCGATATCTTTCACGTCTTTCGTCTTAGTCTCTTCGTCTTTTACGATATAAGCGTATTTTGTAGATCCATAGATCGTATCGGATTTAGCCACGTCGCTTTCAGCGGCACTGCAATCGAACTTGATGATTTCCCATTCAGCGGCATCCAACGCTTCTTGAGTAGCCTCTACAGAAGAAGGAGTAGAGCCTGTATATTTAGCTTTCAAGTACAAATCCTTATAAAGAACATTCGATCCAACCGTAAATTTCAGTCTAGCTAACTCAGCAAGCTCAGCGTCTGAATAATCAGCGTAACCTGCGGAAGGAGTTACCGTAGCAGGGATCAATTTGATCTTCAAGCCATCTACTGTTGCCAAATCTTTGTCATTAGAAATCGTATATGAGTTATTTGCAACATAAGCATAAGTGAATGTCTTAGACTCCGCATTTACTTCGTAAACATTAGCCTCATCGGTCTTACGTAAAGAAGCCGTGAATGAAAGGCCTGTGGCAGCACCCGTAGAAGTATTATAGGTATTTACCTCACGGTTCGTGAACGTGAACTTCTGCCCGTCAATCTTAGTTACTACCCACTGATTCTGCGGAGCGTTCAAGTTTACATAATCCGGGCCTTGAGCGAACAACTCATAATCGCTCGTTCCTACTTTTAAACCTAAGTACTTACCGTATTCGGAAGAACCGGATTTAGTCACATTCTTCTCATTGCTTACGAACAATACATTAAATACGGACGGCGCATCCTTACTCAACAATTCAGAAGCTTTCAGCATATTGGAAGTGCTAATCGTACATTTTGCGGTAGTCGGCTTGCTAGTCGTTGTTACATAAGTAGTGCCTGTAGAGGTAATAGCGTCTACATAAACATCAGGAACTGTAGTTTGATCGTCTTTAGCCGCATCTTTCTTCACACGTACGGAAGACAGTTTCAATGTATATTCACCCGGTTTGTTTACGTTATCCATCTCTGATACCGTAAACGCAGCGTTACCGGCGTAAACTTGCTCCTTAGACGTGTTTGCAGTCATTACCAAATTCTCTCCGGATACCAACTTGAAAGCGAAACCAACGCCATCCGCTCTCTTCAGCGCATTGATACCAAAATGGTTTACCGGGTCTACAGCGATAAAGGTAGAAGCCTTGAAAGTTGCCTCATCTACAATACCACCTTTCGGAGCAGATACGGCGAAATAAGTTCCTGACGGTAAAGACAAGTTTGTAGCCCAAGTCTCTCCAGCAAAGTTATAAGCCCTAATCTTCTGATCGAAGATATTCTCCTTCGGCTGTGGATTAATCGCCGGAAAACTCAAAGCGAAACCATTACCTAAAGCCGCATTTAAGTCATCAACAGAAACAGGAGCTGCATCCTGTACGAAAACTTGAATATTTACTCCGCTAGAGTTCATTGACCAAGTTGTACCCGAAAGCCCGATTTGGTGAGAAGCGTCAACGGCTTGGATAGCCTTACCTGCTTGAATATACTTGTTTGCGTCCAACCATGTCAACTCATTAGCCTTGCCTGCATCCACCGTCGTAGTGATTGTACCATCCGTGGCAAAAGACAATAAAGTACCTGTTTCCTTGTTCTTAAACGTAAAATAGGATTTACCATTACGAGTTACATGAGAAATAGCCCATAAATACGCACCATCGCCACTAACTACATCCTTATCAGTTTCCGCCGTAGTATTCAATGCGGTGTATTGCTCCGCAGTACCTTTTTTCACGCTCTGTCCACCAATGTAGCTGTAAGTTCCGCCATTCTCATTCGCAAGATAATAATACTTGCTGCCATTGAATTGGGTATCTGCCGCTTCTTTGGTTGTTTGAGCATTCGCAGTAGTAAACAATGCACCTGCGGTCAGCAAGCCCATTGTCATCAACGTAGAAATTCTCTTGTTCATAATCTCTAAT
>OMGN01001686.1_pt1 | contig 11492 bp, 11 predicted proteins | sample 1674111 | NCBI WGS metagenome assembly OMGN01 (sample SAMEA103958143, study PRJEB25191) | human gut metagenome | biome: human-associated habitat [ENVO:00009003]; feature: intestine environment [ENVO:2100002]; material: feces | place: Germany | collected 2013/2015
ACACCCACGATCCAGGCACCGATGATGCCAACGGCCGAGAAGATAATGGCAAGCAGTGGCATCGAGATCACCGTGCCCAAGAAACGCGGCACAACAATGCGACGAATCGGATCGACCCCCATCATCTCCATGGCCGCCAACTGTTCGCCCGAGCGCATCAGACCGATTTCGGCCGTAAGCGACGTCCCTGCGCGGCCGGCAAACAACAGCGCCGCCACCACAGGCCCCAATTCACGCATCAATGAGAGCGCCACCATCACGCCGAGCGCCTGATCACTGCCGTAGCGCACCAGTACGTAGTAGCCCTGCAGCCCTAGCACGAAGCCCACGAACAGGCCCGAAACCGAAATGATCGACAGCGAATAGTTACCGATGAAGTGCGTCTGCTGCGCAATCAGATAAAAGCGCGAGAGCGCACCCGGAATATTGCGAAAGACGTGAAACGAAAAAAGCGCCAGACGACCGATCGCTCGAATCTGGCGAATCGAGTAGCGGCCGAGCCAGCAGAAAAATCGCATCAAGATGTTCATGAACGCACCCCGAATTCTTCTTCAACCGACTTGGCCGGATAGTGAAACGCCACCGGACCGTCGGGCAATCCCTTGAGGAACTGGCAAACGTATGGATCGGTCGAAGCCGTGAGTTCCTCGGGCGTTCCCTGCGCAGCAATGCGACCGGCGTTGACCATATAGACGTAGTCGGCAATCTCAAACGTTTCGGCCACGTCGTGCGTCACGATGATGGCCGTGGCCTGCAGCGCGTCCGTGAGCTTACGGATGAGCTGCGCGGTGATGCCCATCGAAATCGGATCCAAACCAGCAAATGGCTCGTCGTACATGATGAGCGCGGGATCCAGAGCAATGGCGCGCGCCAGAGCAACGCGGCGGGCCATCCCCCCCGAAATGGCGCTCGGCATCAGATCGGCGGCTCCGCGAAGCCCCACGGCATCGAGCTTCATGAGTACCAGATCGCGAATCATTTCCTCATCGAAGTCAGTCTGCTCGCGCAGCGGAAACGCCACGTTTTCGAATACCGACATATCGGTAAAGAGAGCGCCGAACTGAAACAGCATGCCCATCTTGCGTCGCGCGCGGTACAAGGCTTGCGTATCGGCCGTCGCTACATCGGTGCCGTCGAAGAGAATGCGCCCCTTCTGAGGCCGGATCAAGCCGCCGATGAGCTTTAACAGCGTCGTCTTGCCCATGCCCGAACCGCCCATGATGGCCACAACCTGACCTCTCCCGAATCGGAGCGTCACATCGTTGAGAATCACGCGACCGTTGCCGTAGCTAAACGTCACGTCCTCAATGCTTAAAAACGGATCGGATAAAGACATAGTAACCGGCTGAAAAAAGAGCGCACAAAGCCCTGAACCTGCGTTCATTAACAAAAGCACAGGTGATTATTGCACGAATGAAACCCCTTGCTCGGGCTTCAATCTTCAAAGATCAGGAACGATTTCCTCATGCGCCGTGCGTTGTTCGCATCGCCGTGGGCAAATAGCGAACGGGCCGCGCAATGCCGAGTTCCTTAAGGCGCGGATCATCGGCGGGCACGATCCTGAAGCACGATTCGACCTGTTCGGGCAGCTCGCTTGCGCGGCGCGTCTTCAAGTCGATATAAACCCATTCCGTTGCTGCCACGCAACACAATTTGCCGTTCACCTTCATGGCATAACGGCGCAGACTGGTGCTTACAGAAAACTCCTGCACCCAGGTATAGACCTCAATGATGTCACCCAGTTTGCAGTCACGAAGATATTCGATCCAGTGCTTGCGCACGACCCAGGCGCCCAGGCCTTCCCTGAAATAGCGCTCGGTGGGCCAGCCCGCGTCCGCGCTGCCCTCGCGCGCGGCCATTTCAAGCCAGCGCATGTAGACGACATTGTTGACGTGGTTGAGTTCGTCAAGGTCCTCAGGCTTGACTTGAACCTCAAACTTAGTAATTCCATCAAACATCACGCACCTGCTTTTTCTTTTTCGACAACCGCGGCGGGAGTCTGAATTGATGCTGTCTCCAAATCCGCTAGCGGATCCGCACAACCGATCAAAGCGCACATATCAGCACTCACCTGGCGGCATAACGCGTGGCGATTTTCACCGCGAAGCGGCTCGAGAATGTGAATTTCCAGATGAAGATCCTCCATCGTCACCACTTTCCACAAGCACTCGAAGAGTCCGACGTCGCCGACGTAGGCGGGCGTCGTCGTCACCTGTCCCTTCGTTTTGTATCGCAGCACCACGGGGATCACCTCGGCATGCCGGCGCACGGCGCCTTCCATCAGATTGCCGTGCATTTTTTTGAGCCCGGTACCATCGGAGGTCGTTCCTTCCGGAAACATCAAAAGATTTCGTCCTTCGTCCAGTGCCTTAGCCATGGCTTCGGCCGTGTTGATGAGAGAACGGCGATTGCCGCGCTCGATAAACACCGTATCAACGGATTTGGCAATCAACCCGAACACGGGCCAACGCGCAATTTCGGCTTTGGCCACAAAAGCGGAAGGGAACACGCAATTGAGAGCAAAGATATCCAAAAACGAAACGTGGTTGGCCACGATCAGGCGCCCGATCTGGCCGGGTGTGCGTCCGCTGTCCCGAACGCGCGCGTCCCCGTTGTACTGTCCGAAAACGTCGACCTTGACACCGAGCCATCGCAGAATGCGGGCCGACCAACGCCGAATGATGCGGCCTTTACCCTCGGGAGTCGAAAACGGAAACACCCCGAAAATGAGGACAAAGCAGCACACGATGTATACAAAGACGGCGGCAAAGCGGGCCGCACCGATCAGCACTTGCATCTTTTTGTACCTTTACGGAATTTCAATGTCCTGCGGCTGACGCTCGGGCGAACCTTCGTCAAACCACTGCTGAAGAATGACGGCGGCCGACTTGTCGTCAAACGCCCCCGTTCCGTCATCAACCACAACCGACGAAAAGCGTTCATCGGTCATATAAACCGGAAGTTTTGTTCGACCGTAGAGGCGCTTGGCAAAATTCAAAGCCATGCGCGTAGCAGGCTCTGAGGATCCGTCTCGCTGTGTGGGCAGTCCCACAACGAAAGCCGACGGCTCCCACTGAGCCACCAGATCCGCAACAGCCTGCCATTTGGCATCCTTTCCGGCTGCGGCCTGAATGATGCACAGCGGCCGCGCCGAGCCCGTGAGCGTTGAACCTACGGCCACCCCGATCCGCTTTTCACCGAAATCAAACCCTAAAACGGTGCCTTCAACCATATTTTCAATTCATCATTGACAATGACCGCCGTAGCGGCCCAAGGCCCTTCATTTTATCTGACCGCCAGAAGACCGCCTGCGTGAGCTGGCGGATGTTGGTTGGCTGGAAGAAGGACGATTCCAGTCTTTGGTTGTCTGAATCACCGGCCCAGACTTTGCAGCAGACACTCAAGGATCTTGACCGCGAACTGATGCGCTCAGGGAATATTTTGAGGAAGAGCCGGGCGGGCTCGGATCGTCTGTGAAGTGAATCCCGTTAGAGATCAGCAACAGAAACCTATCTGCAGCAGGCAATGCCTGCCAGCAGGCCCCCCGACGTGAGTCGGTGGGAGGATGTCAATTTGGTTTGGCCCGTTGCGTTTATCATGAGAATGTTTTTCCGTTTATGTTTGTGAGAAGACACATCATGGTTGAAAACGTTCTTCAGAAACTCTGCGAAAAATTCGATGCGGGGCAAGCCCGCTACCGCGTCGTTCACCACCCCGCGGGCGATCGATCCAGCGAATCGGTTGCCAAAGTGCGTGGTACCGAGGTAGGACAAGGCGCTAAGGCGTTGGTATGCATGGCCAAAGGTAACGGCGTCAAGCAGTACGTCCTGGCGGTGCTGCCGGCCGATCAGCAAGCCGACCTTAAAAAGCTCGCGCAAGCTCTGGGCGCTACCCGAGCGGGCCTTTGCAGTCCTGAAGAAGTGCTGGACCTCACCGGCTGCATCCTGGGAGCCGTACCTCCGGTCGCATTGCACGAAAAACTTCTCAACGTAGCCGACCCTACTCTCTTTACTCGTTACGGAGAGCTCGCCTTCAACGCCGGCGCGCGTGACGTCTCCATCATCATCAATACGGAAGACTTCCACCGCATCGTGGCTCCAAAAGAAATTTCTTTCATCAAAGCTTCCGAAGCCACTGAAATTGCTTAGAATTTCCGCCCCTTTCGAAATTCCTCGAAGGGGCGTCAAATTCTCTTTTCAGTGTCAAATGCCGCACATTGATTTTGCTTCCATCCTGAGCTCGGCGCTCACTCCCATTACCTTGATTTCTGGCGTGGGGCTATTGCTCATGGCCATGTCGGCCCGCTACGCGCAAGCTTGCGACCGCGTCCGAGAAAATCTTCGCCAGCAAGGTCGTTCACCTGACTTTGATCCGGGAATCGAAGAACGTCTGATCCTCAACTATCACCGTGCCGAACTGCTCCGCAAGGCGATTCTCTTCGTGGTTCTTTCGGCAGCCAGTTCCGGCCTGCTCATTCTGGCTTCGACGCTCGAAGGCATGTTCGGAGTCGACCTTCTGGTCGCCAAACACATTCTGCTGCTGTGCTGCGTCGGCCTGATCGTCATCTCCACCATCTTCTTTGCGCTTGAAGTGACCACGTCTCTCAAAGCGTTGGCTCTGCGCAAAGAACAGGAAAGCGCCATCCGCCGCCGTCGTTTCACCAACTAATTTGCCCGATTTGCCATGAATCACATCGACTTTACGCTGATCCTCAGCTCGGCCCTTACGCCGATCACGCTCATCTCGGGTGTCGGTCTTTTGCTTTTGACGATGTCGGCCCGCTACGACCACACGACCGCACGCGTTCGTCAGCTTCTGCACGCCGATGAAATGACGGGCGGCACCGAGCTCATCTTTCACCGCGCGGAATTGCTCCGCAAGGCAATTCTTTTTGTGGTGCTGTCGGCCGCCTGTGCGGGTCTACTCGTGCTGACAAGCACGCTTGGCGCCATTTTCGATCTCGATCTCGACACTGCCAAGCACGTTTTCCTGCTCGCATCGGTAGCCATGATCGTCATCTCCACGGCGTATTTCTCGCTGGAAGTTGGCACCTCGCTTAAAGCCTTGGGCATCAGCGTGCACCACTAAAAGGAAAAGGCGTCCGAAGGCGCCTTTTCCTTGATTCCAAATTACGCTTACGCGGAAGTCTTTTCCGCATCAGGAGCCGGTTCTGCAGGCTTGCTCTCTTCGGCCGCCTTGGGAGCAGCCTTGCGCACAGCCGGCTTTTTAACGGCCGTCTTGCGTGCCGCAGGTTTCTTTGCGGCAGCCGTTTGCTGCGTTTCGGCTGCACTAACCGTCTTTTTCGCCACAGTGCGTTTTACCGTGGTTTTGCGAGGTGCGGGCTTGACGGCAGGTGCCGGTTCTTCGGTCTTCTGATTTGCGTCAACGGGTTTTTCGACCGCGCTCTGCACTGCCTCTTTCGATTCGACAGGCTTGGTCGCCGATTTCTTAGGTGCGGCCTTTTTTGCAGCAGGCTTTTTCGCAACAGGTTTCTCCGTTTTTCCTTCTGCGGAGGATTCCGCTGCAGCCTGCTTGATAGCCGTGCGGCGAGCAGTCTTCTTTGCCGTCGTGGTCTTCTTTGCGGGTTTCTTTGCCGCCTTCTTCTGCTTTGCCTGTTCCTGCAGGAACGCAACCGCTTCCGGGTTATCCTTCAGGAAAGTAAAGAGCGCCATACGACTGCGGCGCACGTCCGCGGCTTTCTCAAACTTGCCCTGCAACAACTGAATGGCGGCGCTGACGGTGAATTCCTTGAGAATGGCAGCCATTTGTTTTTCAACATCGGGTTCTGCAGGCGTCGGTGCGGGAACTGCCGCATCGGACTTGGTTGCGGGCACATCCACGGTCTTGACGGGAGCGGGGCGTTCGGAGGCCGGCGGCTCGTCAATATTCACTGTCTTGACCGGCGCTTCACCTTCGGGCCGCATCGTTGTCCATTCGTAATTGAGCGCCTTGCGGCTTTTTGCCATGCTTCGTTTGCCAAGCCATTCAAAAAAACCTCTGATCTTCTGCAAAATCATCTTTATCTCCTCGGTTTGCAGGATCTGCCCTCAATCCACGTCAAAAGCACCCGCACTTTCCTTTAAGCGCAGGTCATTTGTTTGAGTCTACACCACGACCGCCGAGCATACGGGCATCGCATGAAATTTCACGCCAAAAATCCAACGCGACCCCCTCTGTGAGGCTTTTTTGACACAGACTCTCAGTTCGCGAGCTTTTCAAAAGCCTGCTGCAAGTCGGCAATCAAGTCTTTAGGATCTTCCAGACCTACGGCCACGCGAACCATGCGATTGAAAGGAGAGTTTCGTTCGGTCCGCTTGCCGTAGCCGGGAATCAGCAAACTCTCGAAGCCGCCCCAGGAATAGCCGCGGCCGAAAATTTTGAGCGCATCGATCATAGGCGCAAGCTTGCCGTCGTATTCGGGTTTGAAGACCACCGAAAAGAGAGTCGTGACGCCCGTAAAGTCGCGCTTGAAAATCGCATGATCCGGATGGCTTTCCAACACCGGCCAGAGCACTCTTTCGACTTCAGGACGATTCTGAAGCCAGTCGACCACCAGCTTGGCGTTTTCAAACGCTGCTTCAATGCGCGCCTTCATCGTATGCAGTCCGCGGTAGGCTACATACACATCGTCGGGCGTTGCGGTTTGCCCCATCGTCGTCACGGCATCAAACACCTTGGGCCAAGCCTTCTCGTTGCAGCACACCACGCCCATCAGGATGTCGGAATGGCCTGCGATGTATTTGGTGGCGGCATGCACGACAACATCGACGCCAACAGCCAAAGGCTTGAAGTAAAGCGGCGTTGCCCACGTGTTGTCGATCACGCTCCAGACGCCATGCTCCTTGCACTTGGCGGCGATTGCCGGCACGTCGGGCAATTCAAAGCTGTGCGAACCCGGTGTTTCCATCACCAGCAAGGTCGTGTTGGATTTGAATTTCTCCTCAATGGCCGCACCGATATAGGGGTCGAAAAATTCCACTTCCACGCCCATCTTCGTGAGAATCTTTTCGGCAAAGTCACGCGTGGGGCCGTAAATGGTGTCCATGAAAAGCGCATGGCAGCCCGAATGCACAAACGCAAAAAGCGGCGTGGTCGTGCTCGCCAACCCCGAAGCGAACGCCCAGACGCCTGCCGCGCCCTCGAGCGTTTTCATCGCATCGTAAAAAGCCTTGTGCGTTTCCGTGCCCCAGATGCCGTACGTAGGCACATCCTCGATCAACTGATTACGGTGCTCTTCACGCTCGATCATGTCCTTGACAGATTCATGCAGCACGGTCGAGCCTTTCACAATCGGAGGATTGACGAAGCGGTGTTCCTTATTGCGGTGCCGCCCGGCATGCACCAGAACCGTTGCAGGCCCGGCCTGCTTGTAATCGATCGAGTCGCTCATAAGTTTTCCTTGTATTCGATACGCCGACTATGCTACCGAAACAAACGCCTACGCGCTCTTTCCGGGGGCAACATATTCGCGAATGATTTGAAGCACTTCGCGGCCGTAACGCGCGAGCTTCACTTCCCCCACGCCCGAGGCTTGTGCGAGCTGCCCGCTGTTGATCGGACGCAGACGAACGATGTCTTCGAGCGTCGCATCATTAAAAACCTGATAAGGCAGTTTGCCGGTTTCGTTGGCTTTTTCCCGTCGCCACTGCTTTAGGCGCTCGAAAATCACCAGGTCTTCGCCCGTGAGTTCCTCAAAGATGCGGCGGCGCCGCTTAGTCGCTTTCTGCGTGCTGCGAATGAAAATCTGTTCTTCGCCTTTCAAAAGTCCTCTTGCCTGTCCGAGCGTCAGTCCGCCCATGTTCAGCGCTTCCACGCGCACGATGTCGCGGGCGATGAGCTGGCGCAGAATGCGCCGCCACTCCTCGGCCGAAAGATGCTTGCCGATGCCGAAGGTTGAAAGCTTGTCGTGGCCGTTTAACAGAATGCGGTCGGTGGCTTCGCCTTGGAGTACCTGCACGATGTAGTTGGCGCCGAAAGCCGTGCCGCCCGCCTGATTGACGCGCCAAATGCAGCTCACCAAACGCTTGGCGTCTTCGGTGACTTCGTGCATCTTGGGCGGCTCCAGACAGTTGTCGCAGTTGCCGCAGGGGCCGGATTCCTCGCCAAAATATCTCAGAATCATCTGACGCCGGCAGCCTGCGGTTTCTGCCAGTGCCAGCATGGCCTCAAGCTTGGTGCGGGTAAGCCGCGCGTACATTTCGTCGCCTCCGCCCATCTCCATGAGTCGGCGCTGATTGACCGCGTCAATCAAACCGTAGGCCATCCACGCGTCGGCCGGTTTTCCATCTCGCCCGGCGCGTCCCGTTTCCTGGAAGTAGTTTTCAATGCTTTTGGGCATATCCAGGTGCGCCACGAAACGCACGTCGGGCTTGTCGATGCCCATGCCAAAGGCAATCGTTGCCACCATCACCACGCCGTCTTCACGCAGGAACGTTTCGAGATTGGCAGTACGATCCTCATGACTCATGCCGCCGTGGTATGCAAGCGCACGAATGCCGTGATTGCTCAGCGTCTTGGCTACATCTTCGGTTGTTGCGCGATACATGCAATAGACAATGCCCGTGTCGCCGGCGTGCTCTTCCTTGATGAAGTCGACAAGCTCGCGAAGCGTCTCGGCGGGCTTGCCCTTTTCGGCCACGCGGTAACGGATGTTGGGGCGATCGAAACTCGCGACGAATTCCTTGGGATCGATCAAAAGCTTTTCGACGATTTCGCGGCGCGTATTAAGGTCAGCCGTGGCCGTGAGCGCCACGCGCGGCACTTCGGGCCATAGTTCGCGAAGAATCGAGAGCGCGCCGTATTCTGGGCGAAAGTCGTGCCCCCACATCGAGACGCAATGCGCTTCGTCAATCGCAAAAAGCCCGATCTTGATGCGCTTTAAGAGTTCGATCGTTGAGGGCATCACCAAGCGTTCGGGAGCAACATAAAGAAGCTTGATGCTTCCTGCGGCAAGCTGGCGTTGCACATCGCGTTGCTGCGGCCAGCTCAGTGCGGAATTGAGATAGGCTGCCGAAATGCCCAACTCTTCGAGTCCGGCTACCTGATCGGCCATAAGCGCGATCAGAGGAGACACGACGATCGTCACGCCCTCACGCATGAGTGCCGGAATCTGATAGCACAAGCTCTTTCCGCCGCCCGTGGGCATCAGAACAAGCGCATCGCGCCCCTGCGCCAGCGTTTCGATCACGTCGGCCTGAAAGCCGCGAAAGTCATGCAGCCCGAACACCCTATGAAGAATGTCCTGAGCGCACGTCAAGGTTGAGCTCACCGAATCAGCCAAAACCGTCTCACTACAAAAAGCGGCACGTCCCGTATCGAGTCGTGCCGCACGAATCGCTAACAGCTGCGGATTTTAGCGTTTTGCGCTCGTCAGATGTCCTTCAGTGCTTCCTGCACTTCGGCCTGGCGCTGTTCCTTGAATCGCTCATAGCGCATGCAGGCCGCGGCCGTAAAGAGCGCGTCCGAAGAGGAATTGAGCGCCGTTTCACAGGAGTCCTGCACCACGCCAATCACAAAGCCCACAGCCACCACCTGCATGGCGATGGTACTGTCCAGCCCAAAGAGCGAGCATGCAAGCGGAATGAGCATGAGAGAACCCCCGGGCACACCCGCTGCGCCGCAGGCACAAAGGCTCGCAACCACGCACAAAAGGATGGCGGTGGGAATGTCCACCGACACGCCCATCGTGTAGGCCGCCGACAGACTCAAAATCGTAATCGTGATGGCCGCACCGGCCATATTGATCGTGGCGCCGAGCGGAATCGAAAGCAGATAGATGCTTTCGTCAAGACCCAAGCGCTTGCAAAGATTGATGTTGACGGGGATGTTGGCCGCAGAAGAGCGCGTAAAGAACGCCGTGATGCCGGACTCGCGAAGCGTCTGGAAAGTAAGCGGGTACGGGTTTTTGCGGATGCAGACCCAAACGATCAGAGGATTGAGTACCAACGCCACAAAGAGCATGCTGCCCACGAGCAAAACCAGAAGCTGCGCGTAGTTCACAAGCAATCCGAGACCCTCGGTCGCGAAGGTGCTCGCCACCAAACCGAAGATGCCGATCGGCGCGCAGCGGATCACAATGCGCACGATGAATTCCACGCCGTCGGAGATGTCGTTCATCACCAGACGTGTCGTATCGCTTGCCTTACGGATGGCAATGCCCAGACCGATAGCCCAGAAGAGGATGCAGATGTAGTTACCCTGCATCAACGCCTTCACGGGATTGTCCACCACGCTATAGACCAAATTCTGAAGCACTTCGCCGATGCCTCCGGGGGTCGCCACTTCCTTGGCGTCCGAAATCAGGTTCACCGACACAGGAAACAGGAAGAAGGAGATCACGGCCGTGGTGGCAGCAGCGAAGGTACCTACAAGATAGAGCACCAGAATCGGACGCATGTGTGCCGCCGTGCCCGACTGATGGTTGGCAATGGCAGCCGCAACAAGAACGAAGACGAGCACCGGGGCCACGGCCTTCAAGGCCGACACAAAAAGGCCCCCCAGAATGCCCACGGACTTAGCTGCGCCCGGAGCAACGAGGGCCAGAAGGATGCCAAGCACCAAAGCAATCACGATTTGCTTAACCAAACTGCCACCCAGGATCAGCGGCATGGCTCGATGCATCAGACGTCGAGGTTTTGAATTCATTCGAAAGACTCCCAGCAAATATTTGTTTCCGTATTGTGACAATTCGAAGACAAAAAGGCTCTAAGCAATAAGTCTCAAACGGCTCATTTCGTATCAATCGATTGCACTTTTTATCTGCGTTTCAATCCGCTTTGACTGCCCGCACAACAAAATCGGTCACCAAAATCTCGCCGGTTTTCGGATCCGCAAGTGTCTTCAGGACCGTGCTCTGCGTCTGTGCCCCCAGTTCGGAAAGCGTTTTGACATCCCAATCCGGACGCATCCGGCAGCTCAGCGGAAGCCTTGCCGCAATATCGTCGATCACGCGGGCGTCCACTCCGAGCATCTGATGATCGCTTCGCTCTTCCCAGGCTTTGTGTACCCGCGCGTAACGTTCATCAAAAAGATAACGGTAGTGATTGCCGTCAAAGATAAGCAATAAGCCGCCAGGTTTTAACACGCGCAGCCACTCTCTGTATGCCGTTTGAGGCATCTCGAGATTCCAGACGAGATTGCGCGAGCAGACACAGTCAAACGTGTTATCGGCAAAGGGAAGAATCTGCGCGTCGCCGAGTACCGCATCAATGTACGCGCCCATAACGTTTGCTCGCTCTCGGGCCTTTTTGAGCATCTCGGCGCTTGCGTCAAAAGCCGTGACGGCAAACCCCGCCTTGGCGAGCAACACCGAGAAAAAACCCGGTCCGCAACCAACGTCAAGCACCGACCCCTCGGGAACAACCGATTCAAACCATGGCAGATACACGTCCTGAAGCGATTCCTTGAATTCGTCATCGACCTGAAGCGCGTAGCCCTGCGCGCGCTGATCCCAATACCGAGTGATTTGCGGCAGCACCGATTGATTGTTTTCA
>OMGN01001690.1_pt1 | contig 11480 bp, 10 predicted proteins | sample 1674111 | NCBI WGS metagenome assembly OMGN01 (sample SAMEA103958143, study PRJEB25191) | human gut metagenome | biome: human-associated habitat [ENVO:00009003]; feature: intestine environment [ENVO:2100002]; material: feces | place: Germany | collected 2013/2015
AAAAATACTGCCGTTTCAAAAAGAGCGGTATTAAGTACATCGACTACAAAGATCCTGAATTCTTGAAGAAATTCTTGAATGAACAAGGTAAAATCCTTCCGCGTCGTATCACGGGTACTTCTTTGAAGTTCCAACGTCGTATCGCGCAGGCTGTGAAGAGAGCTCGTCACTTGGCATTGCTGCCTTATGTAACTGACATGATGAAATAAGAAGGAGGAAAAGTATGGAAATTATATTGAAAGAAGACGTAGTAAACTTGGGTTATAAGAACGATATCGTAAACGTGAAATCCGGATACGGTCGTAATTATCTGATCCCGACTGGAAAAGCTGTCATCGCTTCTCCTTCTGCAAAGAAAATGTTAGCTGAAGAACTGAAACAGCGCGCTCACAAACTTGAGAAAATCAAGAAAGATGCTGAAGCTATGGCTGCTAAGTTGGAAGGTGTTTCTTTGACTATCGCAACTAAAGTTAGCTCAACCGGTACTATCTTCGGTTCTGTTGGTAATATCCAGATTGCTGAAGCATTGTCTAAACTGGGTCATGAAGTTGACAGAAAGATCATCGTTGTAAAAGACGCTGTGAAAGAAGTTGGTAGTTACAAGGCTATCGTTAAGCTTCACAAGGAGGTTTCGGTAGAAATTCCTTTCGAAGTAGTTGCTGAATAAATAATAGCTATTACATTATAGTGAAGGCGGTTTATCCATTCAAGATAAACCGCCTTTATTCTTTGTTGTAATCCGAAATCATTTAATATAAGAACATAAAAAAAGTCTGTGCATACTTTCGCATGTCAGACTTTCAATTCTCTCTAACTTGTAACTGAATTATTCGGCTACTACAGTTTCAGTTGCTTCTACTGCTACACTATCAACAGTTGTTGTGTCAGCTGCTGCTGCTTCAGCTGCTGCTGCTTCTACAGCTGCGATTGAGTCAGCGATACGGATTGAATCAGCTGTTGCTTGTTCAGCGTTAGCTGCTTTGTTACCACAAGATGCGAAAGATACTGCTACGATAGCTACGGCCATCAAAACTAATTTTTTCATTTTCTTTGCTTTTTAAAAACGTAATACAATCAATTGCTTTATTAAAACGCTGCAAAGGTATGTACTTTTTAGATACGTTGTTCTCCAAAACCCAACTTTTTTTATAATTTTTTTTGAGGAAAGCCCGTTTTTCCCGCTTTAAGCATGTTCTATAACATATTAATCTTCTGCGATACTGTTATATAAATACCTTTTGATGCTTCTTTTGGGAGTTTTCTCAAATTCTGTAGGATAAAGCTGTATCTGGCTGACCTTTTCGTAAGCGGCAACGCTGTTATTCAGGCTTTTGAGATTTTCGTCCATAATGGTCTTCAGGTTTTCCGGATTATTCAATCCTAAGGAATCCAATGCTTCGTAGTCGGCATAAACCAAAGCTACCAATCTCTTATTACGTTCAATCACAAGGCTTTCCAGGACAAACGGCATGTTGTTGAGGCGGGCCTCTATTTCTTCCGGAAAGATATTCTGTCCGCTGGAGCTTAGAATCATGGTTTTGCTGCGTCCGCGGATATAAAGGTTGTTGTTGTCGTCCAAAGTACCTAAGTCACCGGTACGCAGCCAGCCGTCCTCGGTAAAAACTTCTTTGGTAGCTTCCGGATTCTTATAATAACCAACCATTACGTTTTCACCGCGTACCTGTATCTCACCGAGTCGGTCATCCGGATTTTCTTTATAGATGCGGGCTTCCATGATGTCGAGCACCCGTCCGGAAGAGGTCGTTACGAATTCGTTCCATGGGGCGTAGCTGATAAGCGGGGCACATTCCGTCATGCCGTAACCGATGGTGAAAGGGAATTTGATGCGATGAAAGAATTCCTCCACTTCCGGATTCATGGCGGCGCCGCCGATGATGACTTCCTTGAACCGGCCACCCAGCGCATCTACCAGTTTCTTGCGGATTTGCCCGTATATCTGTCCGTCCAGCAAAGGAATGCTGAGCGCCCATTTCATGGACTTTTTGTTGATGATAGGCTGAATGACATTCTTGTATATCTTTTCAATCACAAGGGGGACGGTTATAATCAGATTGGGTTTTACTTCTTCAAATGCCTTCATCAGGATTTTGGGAGAAGGAATTTTACCCAACAACGTGACATGAGTGCCCACAGCCGTAGCGGTCAGGAAGTCGAAAGCGCAACCGTAAGCATGTGCCAACGGCAGGAAAGAGAGCACTTTATCACCTTTCTTCAGTAATTCGGTACGGATGCCGAAAGTAACGTTACCTGCCAGGTTGTTTCCGGTCAGCATAACGCCTTTGCTGAAACCCGTCGTACCCGAAGTATAGTTCAACAGCATTATTTTGTCATTGGAAAGGTCGGTATAAGTCACATCTTCCCGTGTGAAACCATTCGGATAGGTTTCTTCCATTTTATCGCCCAGATGCTTGAGGAAACGTTGGATAGTCTCTCCGTCACGCTGATACAGGCAGCGGAAATCGTTGAGAGAGAATACTCCGCGCAAGCCGGTAAGCCGTTCTTCTTCCAGATGCTCCCAAATGGCATCGCTGGTGAAGAGGAATACTGATTCGGAATGATTAACGATGTGATGTACATCATTGGGGTTGAAATCCTGCAGGATAGGAACTACGATACCGCCATAAGTGATAACCGCCATATAAGCGATGCACCAGCGGGCATTATTCTTGCCGATAACCGCTATCTTATCGCCGCGGCGCAGGCTGCAATGCTTGAATAACAGGTGTAATTTGGCAATTTCTTGCGCAACTTCTCCGTAGGTATAACTTTCGTTTTCTCCATAATCGGTATAACAGGGGAGGTCCCAATTCTCGCGGAAACTATGCTCATATAGCTTGATAAAGTTTTCTTGTATCATTGCACGTTTTTTGATGAATTGTGCAAAAGTAGGAAAAATATAATAATAATGTGTACCTTTGTCGTGAAAATGTGATTTAGGCTCATGATAGATACCAATATATTTCAAGATAAGACAGCGGTTTACTATACGTTGGGGTGCAAGCTGAATTTCTCGGAGACCTCGACTATCGGTAAGATTTTGCGGGAGGCAGGCGTGCGTACGGCGCGCAAGGGAGAGAAAGCGGATATATGTGTGGTAAACACCTGTTCGGTTACCGAGGTGGCGGATAAGAAGTGCCGCCAGGCCATTCATCGTTTGGTGAAGCAGCATCCGGGAGCTTTTGTGGTGGTAACGGGGTGTTATGCCCAGTTGAAGCCGGATGCCGTGGCAAAGATAGAAGGCGTGGACGTGGTGCTGGGGGCGGAGCAGAAGAAAGACCTGCTTCAATATCTGGGTGACTTGAAAAAGCATGAAAGCGGTGAGGCTTATACCTCCGCTTTGAAAGATATCCGTTCGTTCGCTCCGTCGTGCTCGCGTGGCGACCGTACCCGTTTCTTCTTGAAAGTGCAGGACGGTTGCGATTATTACTGCTCTTATTGCACCATTCCTTTTGCCCGCGGACGCAGTCGTAACGGAAGTATTGCCTCTCTTGTGGAGCAGGCTCGTCAGGCGGCGGCCGAAGGCGGTAAGGAGATTGTCTTGACAGGAGTAAACATCGGTGATTTCGGCAAGTCGACAGGGGAAACTTTTTTTGATTTGGTGAAAGCGCTGGACGAAGTGGAAGGTATCGAACGCTATCGTATATCTTCTATCGAGCCTAACTTGCTGACGGACGAAATCATTGAGTTCGTATCCCGTTCCAAGCGGTTCATGCCTCATTTCCATATCCCGTTGCAATCGGGTAGCGATGAAGTGTTGAAACTGATGCGCAGGCGATATGATACGGCTTTATTTGCTTCTAAAGTGAGGCGGATAAAGGAAGTGATGCCTGATGCCTTTATCGGCGTGGACGTAATTGTGGGTACCCGTGGAGAAACGGAAGAATACTTTGAACAGGCCTACCGGTTTATTCAAGGCCTGGATGTGACGCAGCTTCATGTGTTCAGCTATTCCGAACGTCCGGGCACGCAGGCCTTGAAGATAGACCATGTGGTATCCTCCGAGGAAAAGCACAGACGCAGCCAGCTTCTGCTGGAATTGTCGGACAAAAAGACACGCGCGTTTTACGCCCGCCATATCGGGCAGACAATGCCGGTTCTGTTGGAGCGCTCTAAACCGGGAACACCTATGCACGGCTTTACTCCGAATTATATCCGGGTGGAAGTACCGCATGATGATGCGTTGGATAATCAGGTAATTCCGGCGCGTATGGGTGATTTTAATGAAGAAGGCACGGCTCTTTTGGGAGTGCTTGGCGATAAGGGATTGGCAGATAAGTAATCAGTAATAAGGAATTGACAAGGTGAAATCGAGATTGATTTATTGGTTGACTTATGCAGGCATGTGGCTGTTGGCCTTGTTGCCTTTTAAGGCGCTTTATGCGCTATCCGACGGGCTTTGCTTTTTGATGCATCACGTCGTGCACTATCGGCGCAGAGTGGTACGCACTAATTTGCGCCATGCATTTCCCGAAAAGTCCGAGACGGAACTGCGGGATATAGAACGCGGGTTCTATCGTTATATCTGCGATTATATGCTGGAGGAGGTGAAGATGCTGCGCATGTCTTTCAAGGAACTCTGCCGGCGCATGGAATATGACAATAAGGAAGAGTACCTTGCCATGATCGAGAAACATGGCGGCATTGTGTTGCTCATACCGCATTACGCTAATTTCGAGTGGATTACGGGAATGAGCAGTATTATGCAAGAGGGAGATATACCGGTACAAATCTATAAACCGCTGCACAATAAATATATGGATGCGATGTTTAAACGCATCCGTGCCCGCTTCGGCGGTTACAATGTGCCCAAACATTCTACGGCGCGTGAAATTATCAAACTGCGTCGTGACAATAAACGTGTGGCGGTGGGAATGATAACCGATCAGTCTCCCAATCCTAACGAGGCGCATCATTGGACAACCTTCCTGAATCAGGATACCGGTTTTATGGACGGTGCCGAGCGTATAGCGAAACTCATGGATTTCCCCGTATTCTATTGCGAATTGAAGAAGCAGGGGAGGGGCTATTGCCGTGTCCGGTTTGACTTGATAACCGAAACGCCGAAGGCAACTGCCGACGGTGAGATAACGGAATGTTTTGCCCGCCGTTTGGAGCAGACAATTCGTAGGGAACCACCCTATTGGTTCTGGTCGCATAAGCGTTGGAAACTAAAGCGTGAAGATGCCATACAACATGGATAAGACAGCCGTTGTCATATTAAACTGGAACGGATGTGAAATGCTTCGTTCGTTTCTTCCTTCCGTAATACGCTGTTCCAAAACGGAAGGCGCGGAAATTTATGTGGCGGATAACGGTTCGACGGATGCTTCCGTCGATATGCTCCGACAAGAATTCCCGTCCGTACACCTTATTATATTAAAAGAAAATCTCGGTTTTGCCGAGGGATATAATCTTGCCTTGCAACAAGTATCCGCCGAATATGTGGTGTTGCTTAATTCCGATGTGGAAGTGACCGAACACTGGTTGGCGCCACTCATAAACTATATGGACGCCCATCCTGAGGTTGCGGCGTGCCAACCTAAAATCCGGAGTTGGCGTCAAAAAGAACTGTTTGAATATGCGGGAGCAGCCGGCGGATTTATAGACCGCTACGGTTATCCCTTCTGCCGGGGACGGATAATGAGTGTAGTGGAGAAGGACAACGGGCAGTATGATACTGTCATTCCGGTGTTTTGGGTTACAGGAGCCGCCCTGTTTATCCGTCAGAAAGACTATCGGGATGCCGGCGGACTGGATGGCCGTTTCTTTGCCCACATGGAGGAGATTGACTTGTGCTGGCGGCTTCGCGCCCGCGGACGGATGCTGGTTTGCGTGCCCCAAAGTACCGTCTATCATGTAGGCGGTGCAACCTTGAAGAAAGAGAACCCTCATAAGACCTTTCTCAATTTTCGTAACAATCTTGTAATGCTCTATAAGAATCTGCCGCAGGAAGAGTTGGCCTTTGTGATGCGTGCGCGTGCGGTTCTTGATTATGTGGCAGCCCTGAGTTTTCTGCTGAAAGGGCAGTTTCCCAATATGTGGGCGGTGATTCGCGCGCGTCGTGCATTCCGTTTGCTTCGTCCCTCGTTTGCGGACGCCCGTAGGGAGAACCTGAAAAAAACATCCCTTCCGGTGATTCCCGAACGGACAAAAAGCAGTATCTTGGTACAGTTTTATCTGCGCGGGAAGAAACGTTTCTCTCAATTGTAAGAACTGTTATCTGTTTCTGATTGTTTATTTGTTAAAGTTATTAGCTTATGGAAAAGTTGGTTAGAAAGATTGGCTTGGTGGCGCATGATGCCATGAAGAAAGACCTCATCGAGTGGGTGCTTTGGAATTCGGAACTGCTTATGGGACATAAATTCTATTGTACGGGCACTACGGGAACCCTTATTCTTGCGGCGCTGAAAGAGAAGCATCCCGATGTGGAATGGGATTTTACCATCCTCAAGTCCGGTCCTTTGGGTGGCGACCAGCAGATGGGTTCACGCATTGTGGACGGAGAGATTGATTATCTTTTCTTCTTTACGGATCCCATGACTTTGCAGCCGCACGACACGGACGTCAAAGCTTTGACCCGTCTTGCCGGTGTGGAGAACATCGTTTTCTGTTGTAACCGCAGCACGGCAGACCATATCATTTCGAGTCCGCTCTTCCTTGATCCTGCTTACGAACGTACTGTTCCCGATTACAGCAACTACGCCAAGAGGTTCGAGAACAAGCAGGTGGTTGCCGAAGCTGTTGAATCGGCAAAGAGACGGAAGAAAAAGAAATGACGGGAAGCCTATCTGTCGCAATGCACTTCCACGCCTGCCGCGTCCAAATCGGCACCCATAGGCGGATTGCGTTTGGATAGTTTCAAGTCTATACTTTCAATGGCAGGAAAGTCGTGAAACAAACGCTTAACTATGCGTCCGCACACGTGCTCCAATAATTTGGAAGGGATGGCCATCTCTTCCTTTACCGCTTCATGCACATCGGCGTAACTCACCGTATTGGCCACATCGTCCGTCTCTGCGGCACGGGCGATGTCGGTCTTTAATCGTAAATCAATGATAAAATCATTGCCTGCTATGGTTTCTTGCCCGCCGACACCATGATGGGCAAAGAAGTGTACCTGATTCAAGAATATGTAGCTGGTCATGCGCAATGGGTATATTTTAGAGTGCAAATATAGGTAAAATCTTTCTTCTGCAATTGCAGAAGTGCAATAACCGTCTGTCTTTACGAAAATCTTCTTTTTGTCCATTATATATTTCCATACACCGGAATATTGTGTATCTTTGCGGCATGACAACAATGTTTAAATCGGATTTGGTGTAGTAAACAATCTGTATCATCGATGCGGATTGTCCTTTCGTTTACTCTCGGATAATTTCCTTTCGGGAGTGTTTTCCTATGATTATAATTCAAGTTTAATCTGCATACGGTGCCGGGAGCATTGCAAGGCTTTCCGTGTATGCGAAATATATTACGAAAATGAGTAATGAAAATAAAACAATTCATGATTTCGAACTTAACTTAATCTGTGATTTCTTTTCCACCATGAAACGTCAGGGGCCCGGAAGTCCCGAAGTAACGCTGAAGGCATTGAGCTTTATCGATAATCTTACGGATAAGTCTCTCATTGCCGACCTCGGTTGCGGAACAGGCGGCCAGACAATGGTACTGGCAGAGCATGCGCCCGGGAAGATTACGGGACTTGATTTTCTCCCCGGTTTTGTCGATATCTTTAATCGCAACGCAAGGCAGGCCGCTCTGCAAGACCGGGTGAAAGGGATTGTCGGCTCGATGGATAATCTTCCTTTCCAAGAAGGGGAGCTGGACTTGATTTGGTCGGAAGGAGCTATCTACAATATCGGTTTTGAGCGTGGGCTGAACGAGTGGCGTAAGTATCTGAAGCCGGGCGGCTATATCGCCGTATCCGAGAGCTCGTGGTTTACGGACGAACGTCCTGCGGAGATTAACGATTATTGGATGGATGCGTATCCCGAAATAGATACGATTCCTAATCAGGTGGCTAAGGTGCACGGAGCAGGGTATCTGCCTGTCGCTACGTTTGTTTTGCCGGAAAATTGCTGGACGGAACATTACTTCATTCCCAAGCGTGCGGCTCAGGAAGTTTTTCTTTCCAAATATGCCGGAAATAAGATTGCCGAGGAGTTCAGTGCGCTTCAGGCCGATGAGGAAGAACTGTACGGAAAATATAAAAGATTCTACGGCTATACATTCTTCATCGCAAAGAGAGTGGATTGATGATTGCCTGAGATATCCGTGACCGGATGCAGGCACAGGGCAAAATCGTTCCGTAAGACAAATATATTTGTCTTACGGAACGAATAGATTCATCCCGTGAGACGAAAAAAATCATCTCGCGGGATGAATAATTTTATCTCACGAGATGATTTTACTTGTCTTGTTGTGATTGGCTTATCGTCCGGTTTGCGCGATAAGTTCTTTAATCTTTTCGTTCAGGCTTTCGGCTTTCATCAGTTGTTCCAGCGTCAGGTGCATGCGCCAGCGCCAATAGTGACGCGGGTTGGCGGGAACATTGATGCGCTCTTCCTGTACATTCGGGTTGCGCCATTTACCGTCCATCGACATCCAGTCCTGCAAGGAGAGTATGCAGAGGATAGAGTTGCTGTACAGGTGTTTGCGTACAACCTCCTCGCAAAGTTCGGGCGTGGCCACCGCCGGAGCGGCGCCGTAATGTCCGAGCATGGTATTGTAGTAACGTTGCGTTTGCAGAAAGTCTTCTTCCCACCAGCCGCGCAGCGTGGACATATCGTGTGTGGATATGGTGCAAACGGAACGGTACGGATACCAGTCCGGATGTCCGAACTCTTGTGCCGGGTCTTTGGGCATACGCTGTATCTCCAAAGAGAGGATGCGCAAATCGTTCATCACCCATGCCACGCAATCGGGAATCATGCCCAGGTCTTCACCGCATACCAGCATCCGGGTGGATTGCGTCAGTTGCGGTAACTTGTTCATGGCCTGCTCACGCCAGAACTCGTTGTGGCGGTGGTAGTAATACTGATCGTACAGGCGGTTGAAAGCGGCCTTCTCCCAATCGTTCAAGGAACGGTAGATGTAGTCGTGCTGCACGCCGATACGCGGGTGGTACTTGTACGGGTCGTTGCGGTCGGGTACAAACAGTACGTCGCTGATAAGCGCGTACAAACCGTCGCGTATCCAAATACTGTCCTCATCCGTTTTACCGGCAAAGTAGGCTTCTACCTTGCGCTGGGTGTCGAATTCGGGACGCATCCGGTAGATTTCCCAGGTGTCCGTCGGTTCGATGAAGGTCTGCTTTACGTAGTCGGTATGCGGGCCGAACATCTGTCCCAGGAAATACTCGTGTATGTACGGTTTCAGGAATTCTTCGCGGAAGGAGAGGCCGTAGCTCTCTATTTCCTCACGTGTCATGGGCAGGGCGGGCACGAATTGTCCCAGCAAGCCATGCACGGCATGCATGGGAATTTCCCAGATACGGAAGAAACCGAGGATGTGGTCGATGCGATAGGCGTCGAAGTATTCCGCCATTTTGCGGAAACGCTTCATCCACCAGGCATAGCCGTCTTTCTCCATGATATCCCAGTTGTAGGTGGGGAAGCCCCAGTTCTGTCCGTTGACGGAGAAATCATCGGGCGGAGCGCCGGCTTGTCCGTTCAGGTTGAAATAGTGGGGCTCTGTCCATGCCTCTACGCTGTTGCGGCTGATGCCGATAGGTATATCGCCTTTCAGCACGACACCGTTGGCACGCGCGTGTCCGGTGGCGGCGAGCAATTGCAGATGCAGGTTGAACTGGATGTAATAGTAGATGGCGATGTGCGGGTAATCGGCAGATTCCGGTTGGCAGAGCTTCTCAATTTCTGCGGCGTCGTAGCTGCCGTACTTGGGCCACTCGCGGAAGTCGGGCGTTTTGTAAGCGTCGCGCAGGTAGCTGAAAACGGCATAAGGCTGTAACCATTCTTTGTTTGTTTCAAAGAATTCACGGAAAGCCGCCGAGGCCAGTACCTTTTCTCCCTCTTGCTTGAAGATGAGCTGGAAGTATTCCCATTTGGTTTTGTTGACTGCCTCGTAATCGACGGCGGGCAGGGCGTTCAACTCTTTCTGCCGTTTGTTGAATTCCGCCATGGCTTTTTTGTCCTTCAATGTACCCAGTTGTTTCAAATCGGTGTACATCGGGTGGAAAGCGTAGATGGAGATGCTGTTATAAGGATAGGAGTCCGTCCACGTATGCGTCATGGTGGTGTCGTTGATGGGCAGAATCTGTACGGCTTTCTGCTTGGTGCTTACTGCCCAGTCAATCATGCGTTTCAGGTCGCCGAAGTCACCTACGCCGAAACTCTTCTCGGAACGGAGCGAGAATACGGGTACGGCAACGCCTGCGCCTTTCCAGGCGGGAAGGTTGAAATATACGTAACGGTCACCGATGACAACTGTCTCGTTTGCACCTGTTTGCGGATCCGCCATATAGCGGTTCGGGTTGTTTTCCCAGCAAACGGCACGGCGTTCTTTCTTATTATACAGAATGAATTTATATTCCAGCGGGAAGTTGATTTTGGCGGCATCTACCTCTATCTGCCATTCCGGGAAATTGGCGTCGCTCATAAGCACGGCTTTGTCCGGATTCCAGTCTCCGAACATCGGTTGGTTTCCGCAGATGCCCAGACAGTGGTCGCTGTCGATGCAGGGGGAATACGCCTTTATCAACAATCCCTTCTTGTGGCCTTTGGGTGCCGCGCTGCGTTCGCGGTGTGCCAGGAGAGATTCCGTAAAGGCGGATGTATAGAAATACTGCTGTTCCGGCAGGTTTTTCCAGCAATCCTGTATCCGGTAGACTTTCTTGGAGGTGCCGGAAAGGTAAAGTGTGCGGGGCAGGCTGTTCCACTCTGCGCGTGTAGGCCGGCCGTCGCGGAAGATATAGTAGCTGTATTGGACAAATCCGTTTTCCGGCAATGCGATGTCGACTTCCGCAGTCCAGTGAATACCGTCTACGGTTTGTAGCGGTAATGCTTGGTCGGGATGTTCGTTTCCGAGTTCAGGTATGGAGCCTGAAACTCTGACTTCTTCACCCCAATTGGTTCTGTACTCGATATTAAATGATAAAGTCATATATATTAGATTTAGAAATAACAATAGCTGCAATGATTATGCAAGTATAAAAAATATTCCTCATAATCATGCAGCTATTGTCAGCTATCTCATTTAAATTCCTATGCAAACGTTTGTGCTTGCCTGAGCCTTATCCGCAACGGGATGCACCGCAAGTGGTACAGATAAGGCAGCCTTCCTGATACACCAGCGTTTCGTTGCCGCAGTTCGGGCATTTCTTGCCTTTGGCTTCCGTTCCGTCCGTTACGTATTTCTTCAGTGCGCGTTCCACGCCGTTCTTCCAGGTGTTGATGTTCTCGCTGTCCATTTGCAGTGAGCTTACCAGCTTCATTACCTGC
>OMGN01001691.1_pt1 | contig 11475 bp, 10 predicted proteins | sample 1674111 | NCBI WGS metagenome assembly OMGN01 (sample SAMEA103958143, study PRJEB25191) | human gut metagenome | biome: human-associated habitat [ENVO:00009003]; feature: intestine environment [ENVO:2100002]; material: feces | place: Germany | collected 2013/2015
TTTTACCAACCGACCAGAAGTGAATTCTGCCCGCTTCAAGGTTTTGCCTCCGTCAAAACGCTTGTACGCCGGACTCCCGGCGATTCGAGTACGCCATACACCCCTGCTCTTTGCGGAGGTCACTTCTCCCCCCGCAGCTCGATGATCCGGTCACGCAGCACCGCCGCGTACTCGAACTCCAGCATCTTGCTGGCTTCCTTCATTTCCTTTTCCAGCTTGGCGATCTCCGCCGCCCGCTCCTGCTCCGTCAGCTTGCGCTTCTTGTGGGCCCGGAGGGTGTCCTCCTCCGCGGTCTTGGAGATCTCCAAAATCTCCCGGACGCCCTTGATGATGGTCTTGGGCACAATTCCGTGGGCCTGGTTATAGGCGTCCTGAATGGTGCGGCGGCGCTCCGTCTCGTCAATGGCAGCCCGCATGGAGGGCGTGATCTCGTCGGCGTACATGATGACCAGACCTTCGGCGTTGCGGGCCGCACGGCCGATGGTCTGGATCAGGCTGGTCTCACTGCGGAGGAAGCCTTCTTTATCGGCGTCGAGGATGGCCACAAGGCTCACCTCGGGCAGATCGAGGCCCTCACGCAGCAGGTTGATGCCCACCACCACGTCGATGGTGCCGAGGCGGAGGTCTTTGATGATCTCCATCCGCTCAAAGGTGTCCACCTCGTGATGCATATACTTGACCTTTATCCCCTGCTCGGTGAAGTAATCCGTCAGATCCTCGGCCATCTTCTTGGTCAGGGTCGTGACAAGGACGCGCTCATGCCGCTGGATGCGGGCATTGATCTCGCCCAAGAGGTCTGTCACCTGCCCCTCCACCGGGCGCACCGAGATGAGCGGGTCGAGCAGACCGGTCGGCCGGATGACCTGCTGAGCCACCTGCGTGCTGTTCTGGCGCTCGTACTCGCCGGGGGTGGCCGAGACGAAGATCATCTGGTTGAGCTTGGATTCCACCTCTTCAAACTTGAGGGGGCGGTTGTCAAAGGCCGACGGCAGACGGAAGCCGTATTCCACCAGCGTCTTTTTGCGGGCGTAGTCGCCGCCGTACATGGCGCGCACCTGCGGCAGGGTCACATGGCTCTCATCCACAAAAAGCAGAAAATCCTCCGGGAAATAATCCAGCAGGGTGGTGGGCATACTGCCCGGCGCACGGCCCGACAGCACCGCCGAATAGTTCTCGATGCCCTTGCAGATTCCCACCTCGGTCAGCATCTCGATGTCGTAGTTCGTTCGCTGCTGGATGCGCTGGGCTTCAATGAGCTTGCCCTCGGCGGTAAACTTCTTCACCTGCTCGTCGCACTCGGCGCGGATCTTTTCAATGGCCGCTGCCTTTTTATCGGCGCTGACGATGTAGTGGCTGGCCGGGAAGATGGCCACATGCTTCACCACGTTCTGCCGGGTGCCGGTAACGGGGTTGAACTCCGTGATGCGGTCGATCTCATCCCCGAAGAACTCCACCCGGATGGCAAGGTCGCTCATATAGGCCAGATAGATATCCACCGTGTCGCCATGAACACGGAACTTATTGCGGATAAAATTGATGTCGTTCCGCTCATATTGCAGGGTGACGAGCTTTTTGCACAGGTCATCCCGCTCCATCTGCATCCCGGGCCGCAGGCTGATGACCATGCTGCGGTAATCGATGGGGTCGCCCAGAGAGTAGATACAGGACACCGATGCCACAATGATGACATCCCGCCGCTCCGAAAGCGCCGCCGTGGCCGAGTGGCGCAGGCGGTCGATCTCATCGTTGATGGCGCTGTCCTTTTCAATGTAGGTATCGGTGCTGGGGATGTAGGCTTCGGGCTGGTAGTAATCGTAGTAGGAAACAAAATACTCCACCGCATTGTCCGGGAAGAACGAGCGGAACTCGGTGCAGAGCTGGGCCGCCAGCGTCTTATTATGGGCCAGCACCAGCGTGGGGCGGTTGCACCGGGCGATCACGTTGGCCATGGTAAAGGTCTTGCCGCTGCCGGTCACACCCAGCAGGGTCTGGCAGCGGTCGCCCCGCTCAACGCCCTCTACCAGCTGCTCAATGGCCTGGGGCTGGTCACCCGTGGGGGCATAGTTGGAGACGAGATGGAACTGTTCATCGGCCATGTCTCGGTTCTCCTTTCTGTTCTCAGATAGAACTACAAATAGTTGTGCTTTTCATGTTGATTATAACACAATTATTTTATAATATCAATACGGCCTGAGCATCTCCCCGGTCTGGAAATCGTAGAATGGCAGGCGGTTGGCCTCCCGCATGGAGAAATATTCGCTCTCGGTCAGGATGATGTGATCCCGCAGATGCACCTTGACCAGCCCCAGCGCCCGGACGATATTCTCGGTGGCCATCAGATCCTCCCGTGAGGGCAGAGCCACGCCGTTGGGGTGGTTATGGCAGAGCACCACACTGTCGGTACCGCCCTTAAGGGCTGCCGCCACCACATCCTTGATCTCCAGACTCACCCGGTCGCTGGTGCCGTCCCGCAGCCAGAACAGCCCCTTGATGCGGCTGCGGCCATCCAGCGCAGCCAGCAGGGCGCGTTCCTGCACAGTCCCGGCAAACTGTGCCATCAGGTATTCGACCAGCTGGTCGGTGGTCTTCATGCACTTTTTGCCGTTGACCGCACACTGGGTATAGTATCTGCCGACCTGCGGCAAAAGATGCAGCATCCGGGCGGTGGAGGGGCCTACCCCCTCCACCGTCAGCAGATCCTCCTCGGAGGCATCCAGCACCCCGGCAAAGTCTCCGAACCGGTCCATGAGGACATGGGCAAGGCCGTTGGTGTCCTTGCGGGTGTTGGTGATGTAAAGGACATATTCCAGCGCTTCGTGGGGTTCCAGACTTTCCAGTCCGTATTGCTCTACCCGGGCGCGCATCCGCTGGCGGTGCCCCTTATGCTGGCTGCTTTCCTTCGCCATTGTCATTCTCCTTTTGCGTTATTACTCTAATAGTACCGTTTTTTCAGCAAAACACAAGGGGGCACAGGAAATATTCTGCGTTGACTTCAAAGAAAGGGTGGTTTATTATAGAGAAAAGGCTTTTTTATGAATCAATATGCCCTCTCAGTCAAAGCCTGTGGCTTTGCCAGCTCTCCCAAAGGGAGAGCCCCTTGTGGCTCTCGGTCAGCATGTACTGAACCCGGGAGATGCATTGCCTCTCCCTTTGGGAGAGGTGGATTTGCGAAGCAAAGACTGAGAGGGCTTGTCTTTCACCCAACAAAAGGAACGATTTTATGAAACAATTTACTGCCACCGCAAACGACGAGGGCGTGCGGCTTTCCCGCTTTGTCCAGAGCGTGACGCGCGATTTCCCCACCAGCCTGCTGTACAAGAGCTTCCGCAATAAGCGGGTCAAGGTCAACGGCAAAAAGGGAGCCCCCGAGGATCGGCTCAAGGCGGGCGATCTCATTGAGCTGTACATCAACGATGAATTCTTCCCGCCCGAGGGTGCAAAGCCTGCAGCCCGCAAGCCTGCCCCCAAAAAGCAGCAGAACCAGCCCAAGGTGACCGTCATCTATGAGGACGAGAACATTGCCGTGCTGTACAAGCCTACCCACCTGCTCTGCCACAGCGACCGCACCGGCGATGCCAACCTTGTGGACGCATTCACCCAGTATCTGGCCCAGAAGGGCGAGTACGATGCGGGCGGTGAGAACCGCTTCAAGCCCGGCATCTGCAACCGGCTGGACCGTGGCACCGAGGGCCTTGTCATCGCTGCCAAGAGCTACGCCGCCCTGCGGGATATGAACGAGATCATCCGCACCGACCTGCTCAAAAAGGAATACTACACCATCACCGTGGGCATCCCCCAGAGCGGGCGGTTCACGGCCTGGTGGGAGCACGACGAAAAGAACAACAAGGTCAGCATCCACGCCCACCAGGCGCAGGACGAGCACCGCAAGCAGATCATCACCGATGTGGATGTGCTGCGCACCGCCGGGCCCTTTGCCCTGTGCAGGATCGGCCTGGTCACGGGCCGCACCCACCAGATCCGCGCGCATCTGGCCTACCTGGGCAAGCCAGTGCTGGGAGATATCAAATACGGCAACCGCAAGATGAACGAGCGCACCGGCACTCGGACGCAGGCTCTCTGCGCCGTCCGCATCAGCTTCCTCGACATCCCGGAGGAAAACACCCTGCACTACCTCACCGGCAAGGTCATCAAGCTGAAGGACCCCCAGATCGTCAAACAGTTCGACGCGCTGGATAAGAATAAAGAAGGAGCAACATCATGGCAGACCTGAACGCCTATTTCAAAAGCATCATCGACCAGGACCGCGAGGCCGTGGTTATCTGCGACCTGGATCACACCATCCTCTATATGAACCCTGCCGCTGTGGTGGATTACAAAAAATACGGCGGAGCCGCCCTGCTGGGCAAAAGCCTTCTGGCCTGCCACAACCCCCATTCGGTGGAAGCCATCCGCAAGGTGGTCGAGTGGTTCGCGGCGGATGCCAGCCACAACATCGTCTATACCTACTACAATCCAAAGCATGTCCGTGATGTCTACATGGTTGCCCTGCGGGACGAGGACGGTACCCTGATCGGCTACTACGAGAAGCATGATTCCCGAAAAGCTGAAACTATGAAGCAGTACGATTTGTTCTGACAAAGAAAGGCGAACTCCACACAAAAAAGACTTTGCCGCCTACCCCCGTGCGAAGATGCTACTCTGCTATACCTCCCGCATAGACAAAACGAACGCCTGCCGGGCTTTTCTCACACGGCAGGCGTTCGTTCTTTTTATGGGGTCGATTCGTTACTTTGCCAGCAGCTCGTCAGCCAGCACATCCATCTGTGCCTCAGCGGCGGCATTGGCGGCAGAGCGGATGGTCACAACGGCATCACAGACGGTGATGTTCTTCATACCATCCAGCTCAGCACGCATCAGCTTTGCAGCCATGGGGGCCCAGGTGCCGTTCTCCATCAGGCCAACGGTGCGGCCCTGGAAGTTCTTGGTCTTGAGGTGGGTCAGCAGATTCTCCATCGGCGGGAAGAGGAAGCCATCGTAGGTGGCACAGGCCAGCACGATCCGGCCGCAGCGGAAGGCCTCAGTGACGGCATAGGAGACATCGGTGCGGGTCAGATCCATCTCCACCACCTTGGCACCCTTGGCGCGCAGCTTCTCAGCCATGGTGTGGGCGGCGGCTCTGGTGTGACCGTGGATGGAAGCGCTGGCCACCAGGATCTTCTCCGGCTCCTCAGCCTTGTAGCTGGACCACAGGTCATAGTAGTTCAGGTACTTGCTCAGATCGCCGGTCAGCACAGGGCCGTGCAGGGGGCAGATGGTGGCGATATCCAGCGCGGCGGCCTTTTTCAGCAGAGCCTGCACCTGCGGGCCGTACTTGCCCACGATATTCAGGTAGTAGCGGCGGGCCTCGCTGGCCCAGTCGGCGTTTTCGTCAAACTTGGCCACTGCACCAAACCGGCCAAAGCCGTCTGCAGAGAAGAGCACCTTTTCACTGCTCTCATAGCTCACCATGACCTCGGGCCAGTGCACCATGGGGGCAAGCACAAAGGTCAGGGTGTGAGTGCCCAGGCTCAGGCTCTCGCCGTCCTTCACCACCACGCGGCGCTCCTTGGCAACGGCATCCGCCCCAAAGAACTGATCCATATACAGGAAGGTCTTGGCGTTGCCCACCACCTGCATTTCCGGGTAGAGGGCGGCCAGTCTGGCGATGTTGGCACCGTGGTCAGGCTCCATGTGGCTGACCACCAGGTAATCCGGCTTGCGTCCGGCCAGTGCCTCGGTCAGGTTGGCAAGCCAGGGCTCCGTGGCACGGTTGTCCACCGTATCCAGAATGGCGGTCTTTTCGTCCAGAATGACATAGGAATTGTAGCTCACGCCGGTGGGCACCGGGTACTGGCTCTCGAACAGGTCAATGGTGGTATCGTCCACACCCACGCCCAGAATGGCTTCGCTGATCTTTTTCACGCTCATAGCAGACATCCTCTCTATCCATATTGCTGTGCCGGAAAAGCGGCAATATAATACTAATAACGGTTCCTAGTATAGCACATTGTTAAAGATTATTCAAGCTCCTCCGGCAGTCTTGCTGCCACCGGCCGGGCTCGTTGTCCAGCTCCAGCAGGGCTGCCGCGCTGGCATCATCCAGGCTCTGGACACTGCGGAGCTTGCGGCTGATGGCCCGGCTGCGGACACCAATGAGGTTGTCCAGCTCTTCATCGGTCTGGCGCAGGCGCTGCTGCATCTTGGAGAGCCCCTGCCCGAACTTGTCGAACTCCGTCTTAACGGCACCCAGCAGCTGCCAGACCTCGCCGGAGCGCTTCTGGATGGCAAGGGTCTTGAAGCCCATCTGCAGGCTGTTGAGCAGAGCCGCCATGGTGCTGGGGCCTGCAATGTTCACCTGATAATCCCGCTGCAGCACCTCCAACAGACCGGCATTCACCACCTCGGCGTACAACCCTTCAAAAGGCAGGAAGAGGATGCCAAAGGTCGTGGTGTAGGGCGGTTCCACATACTTTTCCCGGATATCCTTTGCCTCGCTCCGCAGCACCAGTTCCAGCGCATGGCGGGCATTCTCCACCGCCTGCGCATCACCGGAGGCCTGGGCATCCTGCAAGTGCGCGTAGGTGTCGCCGGGGAATTTGGAGTCGATGGGCAGCCAGACCGTGCCGCCGTCCGTGCCCGGCATCTTGATGGCATATTCCACCCGCTGGGTGCTGCCCGGAATGGTGGCCACATTGGTCTCGTACTGCTCCGGGGCCAGGATCTCTTCCAGAATGGCCCCCAGCTGGATCTCACCCAGAATGCCGCGGGTCTTAACGCCCGAGAGCACCTGCTTCAGCCCGCCCACATCGGCGGCAAGGTTCTGCATCTCGCCCAGCCCCTTGTACACCTGTTCCAGCTGGTCATTCACAGCCTTGAAGCTCTCGGTCACCCGCTTCTGCAGGGCATCCTGCAGTTGCTCGTCCACGGTGTGGCGGATCTCATCCAGCTTTTTGGCGTTCTCGGCCTGCAGGGCGGTCATGTTTTCCGCAAGGGTCTTGCGTAGCTCTTCCAGCTTCTGGGTGTTGGCGGCCTCCAGACTCTGGAGCCGCTGGGTCAGGATCTGCTGCTGGCCGCTCTGGCCCTGTGCCAGCGTGGTACTCATGCTCTGTACTGAGGTCTGCAGCGTCTCACTGACGCTGCGGATGGCGGTGTAGTTTTGCTCCGCCATTGCCGCCTGTCTGGCCGCAAAGTCTTTTGCCTGTGCATCGAGCTGCTGCTGCATCCAGCGCTTGAGCTCCTCGTAGTCTCCCCCGTTCCGGGGCTTGTTCAGTTTCCAGAGCACCGCTGCCAGCAGCAGGCAGATGGTGACCAGCAGCAGGGTGTACAATCCAGCTAAAAATTCCATTGATTATAAGTCCTCGAAATCGACCAATTCTTTCCGGGTATCCAGCGCATCGCCATAAAGGCCCACGCCGTCCACCTCGCACTCGCCCGACTGGTTATCATAGGGGTCGGAGCGGAACCCGTACATCGGCGGGTCAAAGGGTGCCTCAAAAGCGCGGTTTGCCACCATACGCCCCGTGTCCAGGCTGCCGAAGTAGTGGCGGCGCAGCTCTTCCTCGCCCTGCCGTGCCATGGAGGCGCCAAACGAGCAGTCAGCATACATCCAGCCCTTGGGGGCAATGTAGAACATGGCCCAGTCGTGGCAGCCCACGCCGGTGGGCGACACCGACAGGCCGCTCTGCCAGCGGGCCGGAATGCCCACCAGACGGCAGAGGGTGATGAAGGTCAGGGCCATAATGCCGCAGTCACCGCGCCGGTTCCGTGCGCAGCGGTCGGGCAGGCATTCCTGCACAAAGTAGGCGGGCTGATAGTGATACCGCACGTTCAGGGTAACGTAATCATAGATGCGCTTTGCCTTTTCCGCCGGGTCGGTGATCCCTTCGGTCAGCTGTGCGGCCAGCGCCCGCAGATAGGGCGTGAACACGATATGCGGGGCCTGCTCCTCGGTATCAAAGGTCGGCTGTTCCGGTGCAGGCACAAAGTCCAGCGGGTCAGCATAGACTGCCGTTGTCTTGTAACGGTACTGCACCCCGAAGCGGCGGTTTTCGATCAGGTCAGCCTCCCAGCAGACCGTGCGCTGGGGGGCGTTTGCATCGGCGATGCGGCCCGGCTGCTCGGTAAAGCTCTGCAGCTCGATCTCGCTCTGGGCCAGGCATTCCGCCGGGATGGGCAGCCAGGCGCGGACGTGCACGCTCTCCCGGCCCTCTGCCTTTGCCTTGGCCAGAGCGGCAGCAAAGGCCTCATCCGACATCCCCACGCTGGTCTTCAGCGTGATGCGGGCACTGGCCTGACCTTCCCGCTCCATCTGGTCATGGATGCGGCGGCGGCGCTCCCGGGCCAGCGTAGCCGGGGCGGGCGGGTCGAGCTGACGGGCGGCAAGGTCGGCGTGGGTGGCGATCAGCGTCTCGGCAAAGCGGTCAAGGTAGTGCTTCTCCCCTTCCACAAACCGCCAGTCCACCCGGCCCTCATGCACCAGCTGGCGGAACTCCTCCACCGTGAAATCCCGCACAAGGCCCTGCATCCGGGCCACGGCCTGTGCCTCGTTCCAGCAGTATTCCTGCGGCAGACGGCGCATGATCTCCTTCTGCACCAGCAGGGCATCCCGCAGCGCGTCCACGCCGTGGGGCACAGGGTTGGCGGGCTGCTCGTACTCCGGCATTTCCACCCCCTGACTGCGGGGGCTGTTCTGGGTCTCCGTCCAGTCCTCGGCCAGATATTCATCAATCCGCGCCACGGCTTCTTTGTAATAGCCCGCGGCCTTCAGCCGCTCTACATCATCGGGCAGACCGACGTTCAGATGCACAAATGCTTCGTTCAGATCTTTCATCCTGTTTCATCCTTTCTCTCAGGCGCACTGCTCTTCCCAGAAAGCAGTGGCTTCCACCAGCCAGTTCTCGGCATCTGTTCCTGTGCCGATGCCGCAGACGTGAGGTGCATTGTTGAACACCCGGTAAACATGCTTGACGTGATTGGCCTGCAGGGCAGCTTCCAGCTGCGGTCCCTGCCGCCAGTAGACCAGCTCTTTCAGCAGCGTGTCGTTCACACCGTGCCAGTGGTAGGTGGCGGGATAGTCCGGCGTGATCTCATCCGAAAGATTCCGGGTATAGTATTTGGGGCCGTACGCGCCGATATCCTGAATGACATGGTAGATGGGCTTGATGTAGGTCATATCGTTGATGGGGTAGCCCAGCAGCAGGGCGGCGGGCTTGGGCACGTTGTAATGCTGATACCCCACCGATTCCGTGCCGAACAGACCCGTCAGGTGGCCGCCCATGGAATATCCCACGATGGCGTACTGCTCTGGCTGGACGCCAAACTCCGCAGCGTGTTCCTCAATGTACTGCATGGCCCGGCCGATGTCCTCCAGCGGAGCATCATCGGAAGCATCCGTCCAGACGCGATACCGCAGAATAAAGGCGGCATAGCCCAGCTCATGCAGCTGCCAGGCCGTGCAGGCCCCCTCCTCCAGCTCGGCGCTCTCATTGGCACCGCTGCCAGCCAGGATCAGCGCAAACTTGGCATTTTCAGCCTTGGCCGGGAAATAGAACAGGCCGGTGTTGTTTTTGGTGCGGTCCGCCGCCTTTTCCGCATCCGTGTAGAACGAGTGGGTGACCTGAACGCCATTGTTGTAGTTCTCAATGACCAGATTCAGCCCCTTGGCACAGCCTTCGGCCACATACTCGTTGGTGTAGCCTTCCACAGTGGTCATCTCCCACAGGGCCTGACCCGGCGGGCAGTCCTTATCCTGCGAGTAGGTGTAGAAGCCGGAGTTCTTGATGCCCGGGTTGTTGCGCACTTCCTTCATGGTGGTCTGGGTCGTGATGTTGGGCTCTCCCTTTTCCATTACGGCACCGGCGGGCAGGGCCAGCAGTGCCAGCAGACACAGCACCACCGCGATGATTCGTTTTGCCTGTTTCATGTTCCGTTCCTTTCCCCCGGCACCGCCCTGATTGCATTTTCCCGTACAGAGGACTATAATATGAGACTGCACAGGCGACACCAGTTGGTTTTTGTTCTATTGTATCACACCCGCCGGTATTGTCAAAACAAATCTGTCCGCAAAATCCATGCGTTGTGATCTCCACGCTTCCAAGGGGCCGGGTATTCAGATTCCGGACACTCTGCCCGGCCTGAGGTGAACAGGTTTCCATTGTGATTTGCGGCAGATTCTGCTATACTGAAAAGAGATATTGCACACGCAATGAGGGGAAACCGGAGCATTGCGGCTCCGGTCAGGATAGGAATATGAGTGAGATCACAGTCCGGCCCATGATGCCGGAGGATTGGACTGCTGTGTCCAAAATATATCTGGAGGGCATTGCCACCGAGCACGCCACCTTCCAGACCAACTGCCCGCCCTACACCGCCTGGGACGCATCCCATACCCGGGAATGCCGCCTGGTGGTGCTGGACGATGGGGTCGTGGCCGGCTGGGCAGCCCTGCATCGGGTAGACCCCCGCTGGTGCTACCGCGGCGTGGCCGAGGTGAGCATCTATGTCGGGGAGAAATTCCGGGGCAAGGGGCTGGGCTATCACCTGCTCACGGCGCTCTGCCGCGAGGCCGAACAGGCCGGGTACTGGACGCTGCAGTCCACGGTGCTGCAGGACAACGCCCCCTCCCGGGGCCTGCACCTGAAATGTGGCTTCCGCGTGGTGGGCCGCCGGGAGCGCATTGCCCGGGACTGCCACGGCCGCTGGCTGGACACCTACCTGATGGAGCGGCGGTGTACAGCGGACGAACCGACGGGATATAAAAAGCTGTAAGGCGCTTTTTGCGGGAAAGATTTACAGTTTCTTCAAAAAGTGACCTTGAAAATCCACAAAAATATGATATACTAACGTAACGATACCAAAGCGATAGAAAGGAGGCGCGCGGAATGGCACCGACCAAAGAGCGTCCGGCAACCAAGACGATTGCCACAAACCGGGAAGCGCGCCACGAGTACTTCGTTCTGGAAGCGCTGGAGACCGGCGTTGAGCTGAAAGGCACCGAGGTCAAGAGCCTGCGTGCCGGCGGCGTAAACCTGAAAGACAGCTGGGTCGATATTGAGGACGGCGAGCTGCTGGTCAAGGGAATGCACATCACCCCCTATGACCACGGCAACATCTTCAATCAGGACCCCATGCGGGTGCGGCGGCTGCTGGCCCACAAGAACGAGATCCGACGGCTGCACCAGCAGTGCAAGCTGCAGGGCTACACTCTTGTGCCGCTTTCGCTCTACTTCAAGCATGGCCGCGTCAAAATGGAGCTGGGCCTGTGCAAGGGCAAAAAGCTCTACGACAAGCGTGCAGATGCCGCCAAGCGCGATGCCAAGCGCTCCATCGACCGTGCCGTTAAATCCAACGGCGTTTACTATTGATTTCAGGCAGCATTCCTGCCCGGAAACTTCAAAGCTTACCCACACCGCAAGGTGTGTTTTATGGGGGCGTAAAGGTTTCGACGGGGGGAGCGAGGCCTGGGCAGCGGGTAGC
>OMGN01001693.1_pt1 | contig 11457 bp, 8 predicted proteins | sample 1674111 | NCBI WGS metagenome assembly OMGN01 (sample SAMEA103958143, study PRJEB25191) | human gut metagenome | biome: human-associated habitat [ENVO:00009003]; feature: intestine environment [ENVO:2100002]; material: feces | place: Germany | collected 2013/2015
GGTGAATATCGCGACCGTTCACACGGATATGATGCCGGCCTTGTTCCACGTGGCGCATACCGAAGACAGACGTGCAAGTATCCTCGCCTGCCTCCGTCGCAAGAGTAGCAGTCAAATCATATAAAGCAGGAGAAAACTCGTCCCACAGTTTCATGTCCCTGCCTAAAGCAAGCTCCTGCTCGATCTTCTCATCTTTGCCGGAAAGAGACACGGGGACTACTGTCCGGAAGACCTCTTTACCGTCTTTCTCCCGGATACGGAGGGTGAGTTCTCCCTCTGCCTGTTTTCCGGAAACGTGGAGGGCAAGGCATACTTTAACCTTCTTCGCTTCAAGGTTAGGATAAATATCCATCTTCCCGATATAGCAGGACGGTTTGGCGATGAGCTCCATCCGGCCGACAACACCGTTCCAGTTGGTTTGCGTGTATTCGGTCGTCCCGTGATTCCACTGGTCCATCGGGTATTTCAGGCGGTTGTCGACACAAAGTGTCAGCGTGTGCAAACCGGGTGTCAACTGTTTTGTCAGAATAAAGCGGTTCGGAGTGGAAAGGCGTTCATCGGTTGCAACCGGTTCGCCATCCACAAAGACAGCTGTCTCCCAATGACAGCGTTCCAGCGAGAGAATAATTTCTCTTCCTTCCCACTCTTCGGGTATCACGACTTCACGCTGATACCACGCCTGTCCGCAGTATTCGAACTTGCGGCTCAGGCGATCCACATGGGCCACAATATTCCGGATCCCCTTGCCCCCTTCATCCATAGAACCGGGCAACTCGATTGTTTCCGTCAGTTTGCTCAAATACAATTCCGATCCGGGGGTCTTGCCGAATCCCATCGGGTCTAACTGAAAACGCCACAGGCCGGAGAGATCCATCCGGTCGGTCTGTGCCGCCTGAACCGTCAGACAGGCAAACAGGCCGACCAACAACATAGAGAGTCTTTTCATTCTTTACTTTTATTTAGTGTATAATACGTCTTCTATTTTTAACTCCTGCGACGGGTTGAACGATTCGGATGCCATATATTCCAAAAGGCTTTGCCGGAACTGGGCTGCCGCCGGGCGTTTATCCAAATCGTTTTGCAGGTCGGCGCCACAAACCAACAATTTACCTTTTCCGATACGGGCTTCGTAAAGCATTCCGAGTTTGCGGTTCGTGAACCAATCGTCGACAATATGGACGATCGGGCGGAAATCCTTCGGATAGTCATCCAAGATCATGGCATCGCAACGGTTCATCAGATCCCACCATTGGTAGTCACTCATTCCCTCATTCGGGAAAGCTGCCAATGCCGGATGTTTTGCATCACAATAGACACCAAGTGTATGCGGAGCCTGTCCGCGGGTCCAAGCCGTATTCCAGAAGATACTGGAGAAGCCGACGACTATGTCGCCTCCCTTTTCAGGCGGAACAGTCCCGTAAGTCAGCAGCAGGACAGATTCACCCTTATTCAGTTTATCCTGTGTCATCCGGTCCAGGCGTGTCGTGATATACGGGAGATTTCTCACCTCTTTTTTCACTGCCGGGTAAACCCATATATTCCACTGATTCCGTATATCCGTGTCTCCAATTCGGACAGAGACGAGAAGTTGGGAAGGTTCTTCGATCTCAGAAAGGTCACAGCCAATCGTCCCGGCCGGAATACAATTGCCGAAGGGTATCTCACGCGTGAAAGAGCCTTCCTTCAATACCTGCTTATCCGCAGTCGAAACAGTCCAGCGGATCGTTGTTTCGGGAAGCGGCTTCTCACCGAAGTGGGCTATTTCCAGCGGAACTTCCAGTTTTTCATTATTCAACCAGACCATCTTCGGGAAGCGAGCCAGCGGAACAGTACTGTTGCAGAACGTACGGTATTCCTCACCCGTCACATACCCTTTCTCGTCCCAGAAAGGATCAAGCACACCTACCAAGGCCGTCCCCTGTCCGGGAAAATCGTGCAGGTCAAGCAGTTGAAAACCGGCAAAACCCTGTGTACGGAGAGCCGCTTCGATATCCGCCTTATAACAGAGGGTCTGCAGACGACCGGATGCATAAAGGAATTTCTCTCCCATATCTTCCATGCCTTTCCCAGCTAAAGTCTCTTTGAATATTTAAGTAACTTTGGAATATTTTCCTTATCTCCTTAGAATAAGGACTTTGGGTAGATTTCCCGATTTTGAGGTAACGAATTGCCAACCGTTTTTGTTGCTGTATTCTGCTTTGATATGCTTTCTTGGCAACTCAATTTGACCACAAATATAGCGAATATATCTCAAACTTTTCTTCAATCAGGGAAAACAACGATTTTATTTCCCTGATTGCATTTGAACTTTCAGCATATTTTCCAATACAATCATATCTGCAACAAATTGTTTGTAATCGTTTGCAGTTTGCGATATGGGATAAAAATATGTTTGTAGTTTAGCATTATTATCAATTCCATATCCTAATAGCTCATAACTCTCTTTTTGACATATTCTATCACTTGGCTGTATAAATGTTCCACACTTTCCTCTTAAACGATACATATATGTTATCATTTGATGAATATCATCTCGGTTAATCTCTCTTTTATATTTTGCATCTATAATATAGCAGTCTGCTTCTCTATAAAAATCGGGATAACGAGGAAATTTATTTTTCGCCAAGTATATTCGTCCAGTTCCTTGTTTGTTATTAGGATGTTTGAATCCTTGCTTTGTAAGAATAGAGGCAAGATACTCTTCCCATAAATAAGATACATCAAACAAAACTCCATGTATTTTATCATCTTTTGCTCCGTACTTAATTTTTTCGTGTCTTAATATACGCAAGCAGAGCCTTTGGAGTGGTGTATAACGGAAGTAATATGGATGATTCACAATTTTTGAATTGCTTTTTATTACCTTCTCTCTTTCTTGCCTACTATAACTTGGAGTTGCGGATATGATTTGAGCAACATTAGCATGCGTTTCTGCATCATTTTCCAACAACATTTTTCCGAATGAAATTTTACCAATGTAGTCAATCGTATGTCGTATCAGCTCCGTTACATGATTGTCATAACTAAACTCTCGTGTACGATAAGCGATACGACCGTTAAATGGCAAATTTGTTTTCAAATGCCTATTGATATCTACTACACCTTGTACATTAGCATCATTGTATTCATTCCGTTGGTATTCTTTATATACTCCTTGCGCTAATGCTTCTTTGAGAAGTTTGGGAAACAGATATAAAAGGAAATCGAATATTCGTTCATTTGTAGTTCCATGTGATAAGTTTACAACATTGACACATAAAACTTTTTGAAGCATATAATGTAAAAAGAAATCCTCTGTATTTTTAGAAAAACGAGAATGAATGGAAACGGATTGTCCATTCATACCAATGAAACCCGCCATATTCCCTGTTTCCAATATAGCTTTTGTACATTTATTATCTTTCCAGTTGGTTTGCAACGAAAATAGATATTGACTCCCCATTTCATCCTCGCACTGGCTAAATGAATGAGGATAAACAAGCAAGTCATTACCCTTATCGTCTAACAATTCTGATATTTTTCTGTTAGCAATATTATTGAATGATAGATATTCTTCGAAGTTATCTGAAGAAGAATACTGTGTATTATCTTTCAATATCATTGTTGTCATTTTCGTTATAGTAAACAGATTCAAGCATTTTTAGATTCTCCATAGCATTTGCCGTTCCCCTTAGATATTCAAAAAGCACTCCTTTCAAGTGATTTTCCCAAAGGTGTCTGTATGCTAATTTCTTATTAGTATGCTCCTCATTAAGATAAAGTTGCAATTTACTGAAATAAGAACCGCCAATATGATATGCTGCATTTAACCCTTCTATGCCAGTATTGGATTCTTCATTCCATATTGCTGCATTCAAGCGTTTCATTACTTCTATAACTTCATCTTTCATTTCTTGAAGTGTATCCAGCATTCCAGTATTTTCATTTGCTTTTATTTCTTCCCATGCGAAACGACGGCGCATGGCAAAATCCATGCTTTCTACGCTACGGTCTATATCGTTCATAGTTCCGATAATATAAACATTACTTGGTACATAGAATCCGTCATAGAAAGAATCAGTTTTATCCGTTATCAGATTTTGGTATTGCGTTTTAACCAATCCACTTTCTCCACGATAGCTTGGGTCTATGCTGAAAAACAATTCTCCAAATATCTTTGATATTTCCCCACGATTAATCTCATCTATGATGAAAACATAATTAAATGAGGTAGGATCATTGGCAGTTTCCTTTATAGGAAATTGTTTCAGTATATAATCGCCTATTGATTTAAGATAGGTATCATTAGTAGGGCATATCTTATTGACTAAGTAGTTTAACATTCTATCATCAGAAACGCTCCAATTCTTTTGCCCTTGCTTATTATACACACATATAATGCCCCCATCTATATGTACATGTATCATCGTTTTGCTTCTAAAACTTTGTATATCTATGGAAGCATTGTTTAATTTGTCTTTGAATAATTTTAAAGATTCTTTATAAGGAGTGAAATCAGTGGATTCTTCTTTTTCTTTTATTGCTCTTTTGCAGAAAATCTTAAAGACTCCATCTTTTCTTTCAAACCCAATATTTCCGTTACTGTCCGGTGGAGTCGGTCGTAACCCCTCTACAAAATCAGTATAGTCATAGGAAGGGTGGAATTGCACAAAATCATATTCTGCATCCATTGCTTCTGCTATGGCTTTAGCCAAATATGTTTTTCCTGTTCCTGGTGCTCCTGTTAGAATGAGATTCTTATTAGCCTCTAACAACTTAATGTATTTTTCGTATTTATTATCTTCCATATCAGTATAGTTGCTGTGTAATAAGTAATTTGATATATATTGAGGAATATCATTTTTTTGATTCAATGTTCCATAAGGCTGCCATTGCTTTTCTGTAGATTGGATATTAAATTCGGAGGTTGAAATGTATCCTTGTTCCTTAAAGCACAACCAAGCAACATCAATATAATGAGAATAATATGATTCATCGCCATCGTCATCCACGCCGGCATAGTGAATTTTATCTTTAAATTTATATTGAGATAATGCAATTCCAATGCCCCAAAGACCGAAATTATTATTGGTGCAACAGATTATATCTCCTGCTTTTATTTGTTTAATTAACGTAAATGGTCCTATAGCTGTTTGGTCATCAAGATATTCTTGTTTTATTTCATCAATAGTATAGTTTGTATAATCTGTATGCTCCCATCCTATCGACATGAGGTTTTGGGTAAGAAAACCTTTCCATGCAACATCTTTTTGTCTCTTACAATGAGTGGGACAGATAAAATAACACTTATGTTGATTTCGCAAATCAGAAATATCCAAATCATTAGGAATAAAAAAATTAGCAGTATCCCTTTCTATTCCCAATTCAGTCATAAAATGTTCAAATTGTTCTGATAGATAATCATCTGATATTTCTTTATATAATTTTAACTCACGAAATTTGTTGTTAGTCTGAGTGCCATCTCCATGATTGGATGTATGCTTTTCCCTTGTGTTATTTTTATAACCGACAAATCGACTTGGAGCAAATAGCAAGGTATTACCAAATGGCTCAACCACATACCATTTCCCTCTTTGAAATCGTTTCAAAGCCCATTCTCTATCCTCTACTATTGTACTTTTGGCATAAGAATATAGAGTATAGATGTTTTTAACGACATCTATTCTGTTTTCTATGAAATCTGTCCTTTCCATTGTTTGCTTTCAAAATAACTGGTACAAAAGTACAAAAAATCCGTGATACGGTATACCATTACCACGGACTTTATTGTGATTTACAGCTTAATACCCCTATTTTGTTTCCTTGTCGGCATTCCCAACGCTTCCATAAACTCGTCTTTCTTTCGTCTGAACCAGCTAATGTGTGAAACACCGTCTATGTTGAGTTCAAAATTTCCTTCTATGTCCTGTTTGAGTGAACAAACCGCACTGTCAGCCTTGAAGCGTTGGTTAAACTCACGGGAATATAGTTCGCCTTTAATGGAAGCGTCTTTGAACATACAGAGTTTTCTAATGACGTCATCGCCAAAATGCAGAGTTTCACGTAGGAATTTTATTGTCGGCATCAGCTTCTCAACATATGGAAAATAGCGTTTAACGAAATCCACGAACTCGGACAATTTGTGGTTCTGTTGCTCATATGTACTTTTCATGTCCTGCATCTGTTTGGCTTGCCATTCCTCTCTTTGTTGAACTTCATCTTCAAGTTCAGAAATGCGGTTTTGCAATGCGGAATTCTCCCTTTCCAATGTCTTGACCTTGTTACTTCCGAAAAGAGAACTTACACTTTCCGCTATGTTGGTGGCTGCGGTCGTGGCTGCACCTTTCAGTTTCTCGGTCTGTACCTCTTTCTTGGCTCGCCTGAGTTCTTCCTGTGCCATATCCTTACGGTCTTGGAGTTGCGCTATATCGGTCTGTAACTGCTCCGTCTGCTGCACCAAATCACGGTAATACTGCCGTGTGGTGATATGCTTCGCTTCCGAACCGTCTATGCCACGCTGTAACCCGTAACCGCTCATGGCTTGGGCATAGGTGTCCTGATAGGATTTGAGCTTGGCACGTGTCATAATCTCATCGGCACACAGTCGGGCTGTGCCTGTCGGCTTCTTGCGGTATCGCTTCTTTACCAGCTCCTCTTTCTTTTTGCGCTTGCGCTCTCCCTTGACTATCGGGACAAGAGTGGCGTGTATGTGCGGTGTCTGCTCGTCCATGTGCAGGATTGCCGACACGATATTCTCCCTGCCGAATGTATCGGCAAGGTATTTCAGATTGTCGTTGCACCACCCATCCAGTCTGCCCTCGTTAGTGATGCGTACCATATCTTCGTGTGTTCCCGTGAGCAGGACACGGATAGCCCTCACTTGGTTGTTACCGATTTTGCGTGTCAGTCCTGCAGTGTCCAATCGGTGCTGTATGGCTTGTGTCCTGCTTTCCACCCCGTCAGGAAATGTTATCAGTTCCCGATTTAGGTGCGTCCTGCTCTCATCGGCATTCTTCGGTTTGATGGTGCGCTCTATGTGCGCTGACATGGCGGCATCCGTTCCGCTTGTCTTCTCCATGTGTAATACTGCATAACCCATATAATAATCCTTTCTTTTTAACTTGTGAAACAATGGTTGATGATTTACTTTTGCCGTTGGCTGAGGCGTGTCCAGAGAGGTGTAACCTCTTTGGCTTATTGGGGAATTTTCAGCGTTGCTTGCAATGCGGCTCGGACAAATTCCCTAATAAGCTACGGCATTTTCCGTTGATAAATATCCGTGTCGCTGCAAACATACCTCTCCTTACATCTTCAGCCCTCGCTTTTTCGGTGGCTGCATCATCCGCCTTGCGGATTGGACTTGCTTCTCCTGCTTTATCGGCTCTGCCGATTGGGACAAGGGCTTACCGCACAGGTAGTCGTTCAGGTCTTTGTGTCCGTTATAGTTGTGGGAGAAGTCCCTGATACATCCGGCAAACTCTCCTGCCAGTTCCCAATACGCTTTCCGCCCTGCCTCGTCATTGTCAAGCAGACAGTGTATGCGCTCATACCCGTGCAGCACGTCTATGGCTTTGGATACATTGGAAACGGAATTGAGAATAACGTAATCCTGCCCGTCAAGGTTGGGCATGGTCGGGCAGTTCTTCATCCGCAAGGTGAGAAATGAAAGATAGTCCGTCATTCCCTCGAATACAAGACATTTCTCTCTCGGCTCTCCCTGTTGTCGGATATGGCTGATGTCCTTCGGGGCGATGCAGCCCTTGAAGAACGGATTGCGTACCTCGTATCCTCCTGCCACATTCGGGAACCCGATGGCGAAATAAGGCTTGCCGTTATGGATGAAGTGCAATTCCTTACATTCCGCTTTCGCCAATGCGATGTTTATTCCACGCTCCTGCAAGTAACGGAACAATGCAGGGTGCGTGAGTTCGCCCACTTCCAAATGTTGGAAACTCGGTTCGGATGCCTGCTGACGAAAAGAGAAAGACACGGGACGGATGTGCGATGCTTGTTCCGCTATCTTGCCAAGCAGGTAAGGCACATAGTCCGAACCGTAAAGCTCCTGCGCCAAAGCGATGATGTTGCCGCCCTTGCCTGTTCCGAAGTCGTACCATTGGTTGAGTTCGGTGTTCACTTTGAACGATGCTTCCGTTTCCTCCCTGAACGGTGATTTGTACCAAAGGCTTTTGCCCTGCTGCTTGACGGGGGTGTAACCTAAACTGTGCAGATAGTCTGCGATGCGTACCTTCTTTGCTTCCTGTGTAGTCATAATCTTCCTATGGTTTTAATGGTGAATGAAAATCGTTGATTCGTTGAATGGTATATGTAATATGCTTATATCCATATAAATAGACTCTCAACATCCGCTCAACAAACCACTCGCCAAAAGAGAAACCGACAATAGGTCGGGGCTTTATGCTCAACTTCTCTTTTGGTCTGTTGAAATTTTGTTGAGAATGTATATTGCTTATTATCAGTATGATTATATCATTATTCAACAATTCAACAAAAAAGCAATGGATTTACAGCGTTTCAAGTTGCTGCCTCGTGACGGTATAGAAGCGTCCCACTCTCCTTATCGGCTCATACCGACACTCCCGATTGTAATTCAGTTGGTAGGTGGTGTATGTCAGCCCATTCGGTGCAGGCGTAAGTTTCCAACACTCCTGCAATACCTTTCTTACTTGGTGCTTCTCCGCTTTGACATACGAGTTTGCCAACAACGTGAGAATGTCGTTGCAGCAAAAAGAGAGAGTGTCGATACCCGTACTTGCCATTATGTCACGCATAAGTTCGCACATCTCTATCTCCAATCGGTTGCGGTTGCTGCGGATAATCTTCTGCAAGGCTTCGGTGCGCAGCAATGACGGAGCAAACCACATACGGCTCTCTTTCTCGGTGGATAGCTGTCTGTGCTGCAAGTGATAGAGGAAGGCAGGGATTTCCGTTTTCAGTTTTTGCAGGAAGTCGGTATCATCCGATTGCAAGCGGTCTATCTTCCGCACCCAATAACGTGTTTCTCCTGCATCTATGATTACGGGCAGATACTCGTTGTTGGAACATAACACAAACTTGGCGAAGAACGCTATCTCGTCACGGTCTTTGCCTTTGGCTTCCACCTTGTAGGATAACGTGGTACTGAGGTTCTTCAATCGCTCGCTGTCCTCCCTGCGGCTCAGCAGCACTTCATCCACCACGATAAGCAGCTTGCCGGCCCAATCGGAATTGAACTGGCTGCGGAAGTCCTCGTTGGTATTGAATGTCACGTTGTTCTGAAAGAGGGCTTTCAGAAAGTTCAGAAACGTGCTTTTGCCCGTGTTGCGTTCTTCCGATACCAACAGCAGGATTGGTAACTTTTGAATGGGGTGCAAGTAGAGCAGTTGCAGGTAGTCCATGCCCAACTCGTATTGCTCCCCGAAGATGTGCCGTACCAAAGATTGGATAGAGGGAAAGACACCCTCCTGCGGTCGGTGGTCTATCGGTTCATAGAGGTTCAGGAACTTGTCCACTATCGGACGGTAATTCACATGGTCGGGAATCGTGCAGAAACCGTCATACTTGGGGACGGTGGCGAGAAAGTGCTTGCCGTAGTCCTGCCGCAGGGTCTCGTTGTTCCACACGATGCGTTTCTTCACATAGCCGCCGTTCAGTCGGGGCTGGTTCACTAACTTGTAGAGGGTTGTACCCACTCGGATAAACTCCTCCTTGCTGATGTCTGATTTACTCATTGTCCATATGCTTAAATGGTTGATAAATAATCGTGTGCAAAGTTAGAGTGAGCCGTTTGAAACCTTGATACGCAAATCACGGCAGAATGGCGCAAAAAACACACGGAATGAAAAACTTGCAGTATATCGGAGAACATAACAATAAAAATCCCGAAGAAACAACCGTTATAGAGGGGTGCTTCTTCGGGATTGTCGCATTCGTATGAATGAATGGCAATGCGCCTACTCAATTATGTATATGGATACATCGTTGGCAATGGGAATACGCATCGGTTTCATTACTTCATGTCGTCATTCTAACACACTTTACGCTTGATATTCAGATGATTTTATGCAATTACCCAGCGAAAAGAAGATGCTTGTTTTCTCTTTTCGCAAGTACAACTTTTCAATTACGGCATTCCGTACTCGTTCTGCTCCGTATGAGTGGATGCGGAAAGCGAGAGCGACAACCATTTCAAGACAGTAAATATCCATACCGATTTTGTCCGATAGGTGGATATACCGTTGCACCTCATGCTCTTTCAGTATTCCGCTTTTATATACTGCTTTGATTGCTGCACGGACAGATGGAGCGATAACACCGAACAGGCTGACAAGTTCCTCTTCGCTCATCCATACAATTTCACTCGGTATAGTTATCGTACCGTGCTCTGTGATTTCGATGATATTCCTTTTCATTGTCCTGCCATTGATACGTTGTTGAACGATTGGTTCAGTCTGTTGCCGAGCATCGTAAGGTCGTTGTCCAATTTCTGCGTTGTGATTTTGGCGTAGATTTGGGTCGTGACTATGTTCGTGTGTCCCAAAACACGGCTCACGCTCTCAATAGGCATACCCATGCTCAAAGCCAACGTTGCAAAGCCATGTCTTGCACAATGAAAGGAGATGTCCTTTGTTATCCCACACTCTTTCATCACCTTTTTCAGAGGTTTGCAGATAGACCAGTAGTTGAGATTGGGGAAAACAAGGTTGTCCTCTTGCAGGGGGCGGTAACGCTCTATTATCTGCAAGGGAATATCCAGCAGTTTCACTTGGAACGGCACTTTTGTCTTATGCCGTTTCGATAATATCCACTTCTCACCGTTTACTTCCACGATATTGTCATTGGTCAGTTCCTTGATGTCCACGAAAGAGAGGGCGGTGAAACTGGCGAAAACGAAAATATCACGGATATAGGACAACTTGGCGTCCCCGAACTCGTGCGTCATCAACGCTTTCAGCTCGTCTTCTGTCAGGTACTCACGCTCCTTTACATTCGGGCTGATATGGAATTGGGCAAACGGATTTCTCGGTATCAAACCGTTGAAATGAGCACGCATCACTACACCTTTCAGCCACATACACTTTTCCCATATCGTTCCGTTATGCAGTCCCGCTTCCGTTGAGAGGTAGGCGGCGAACTCCTTGATGAAGTCGGGCGTAATTTCCAGCATGGACATATCCGTCCGCCTGTAGAAAGACTTGATGAACGCAGCCACACGGTTTCTTGCTCGAACTCGTGAGTGGTAGGTTGCCATTACCCTGTCCTTGCCGACACGCTTCTTGAAAACCTCGTTTTCACGGTCGAACGCTTTGAGCAGTGTCTCGTACTCGCTGCCGATACCCTGATAGGCATTGCGCACCATTTCTGCCGTCACGAACGCTTCACGGTCGGATATGCGTTGATAGTGCTTGATGATTTGCGCCTTGATGTTATCCAAAGCCAGATTGATGTCCCGTGCCTCCTTGCTCTTGCCTTTGGCTCGGT
>OMGN01001698.1_pt1 | contig 11394 bp, 7 predicted proteins | sample 1674111 | NCBI WGS metagenome assembly OMGN01 (sample SAMEA103958143, study PRJEB25191) | human gut metagenome | biome: human-associated habitat [ENVO:00009003]; feature: intestine environment [ENVO:2100002]; material: feces | place: Germany | collected 2013/2015
ACAAAGCAAAGGACGCTTTTCTGGAGACACAAGATGCCACAGTAAAAGCGTCCACTTATTTTGGAGAAACCGGGAAAGCGGCTGAGGAAACAGCCGGAGTCATCAAGGACGTATATGCTGAGGGCGTGGGAGATTCCATGGACTCTGTATCAAATGCAGTCATTACGGTCAAAAAGAACCTGAAAGATCTGGATGAGACTACACTGACACATCTGACAGAGCAGGCAATCACGCTGGATGAGCTGTATGGAATTGATATGAATGAGACTCTCCGAGGCGTCAACAGCCTCATGGAGCAGTACGGACTCACGGCACAGCAGGCCATGGACTATATCGTAAAGGGTACACAGAATGGCCTGGATAAGACAAACGAGCTGGGGGATAACCTCTCAGAGTATTCTGGAAAGTTCGCTCAGGCCGGTTATTCCGCTCAGGAGTATTTCCAACTATTGCAGAACGGACTGGACAATGGAGCGTATAACCTGGACAAGGTAAACGATGCCATTAACGAAGTCACGACCAGACTGGTTGATGGAACAATAGCGGATTCCCTGAGCAAAATTGATGAAAAGACCGGGGAGGTACAAGCCGGAACCGGAGGCTGGAGCAAAGAAGTTGAGGATGTATTCAAACAGTGGCAGCAGGGCGGAGCTACACAGAAAGATGTTATTGATGCCATTGTGACAGATATTCAAAACACAGAGAACCAGCAGGACAAACTGAACAAAGCAGCGCTGGCATTCGGTACAATGGCCGAGGACGGCAATGCGAAGTTTATCGAGTCGCTCACTACGGTAGGGGACACCTATGATGACGTGGCTGGATCAGCAGAGAATATGTTCGACCAGTCCACGACAGACTCCCAGACGTTTGAGGCAAGCATGAGACAGCTGGAGCAGAGTCTGGTTCCGCTGGGAGAGGCACTGATGAATCTGGCTAACAATATCATACCGCCGATTGCCTCTGGAATAAAAACGATAGGAGAATTTTTCGGAAAATTACCAGAACCGGTACAGAATTTCGTGGTTATACTGGGGGCTGTGATTGCCGCCTTTACCACTCTAGCCCCTGCCATATTGGCCGTGATAAATATCGTAAGTATTTTAGGCGTGGCAACATTGGGGCCGATTATCGGAATCATTGCCGGTGTAGCTGCAGCAATTACCGCGATTATAGCCATTGTGAAAAACTGGGGCGCTATATCGGAGTGGTTTGGAGAAATATGGGAGAAAGTGAAAGAAAAATGCTCTCAGGTATGGGAGTCGATCTGTTCATTTTTTACCGAAACAATACCGCAGGCATGGGACAGTCTGGTATCAAAATTTCAAAGCATCCCGGAGTGGTGGGCAGGAATCTGGCAGCAGGTCGGAGATTTCTTTTCTCAGATCTGGCAGTCAATCTGTTCATTCTTTACGGATACAATACCGCAGGCATGGCAGAACGTGGTTTCATGGTTCCAGGGCATCCCGGAGTGGTGGGCAGGAATTTGGCAGCAGGTGGCTGATTTCTTCTCAGGAATCTGGAAGTCCATGATGGAAAACCCTGTGCTGTCATCAATCGTAACAACCATACAGGAATTGTGGCAGAATGCAGTCACTACACTGCAGGGCATCTGGTCCGGTCTGACGGAGATTGCATCAGGAGCCTGGGAGTTACTGAAAAATACGATACTTGCACCGGTGCTTTTGTTGATCGACCTGGTAACGGGAGATTTCACTCAGTTGGCGTCCGATGCACAAAATATCTGGCAGAATATCCAGGACGCTGCATCACAGATTTGGTCTGGAATACAGCAGGTGGTCACATCATTTGCAGAGGGATTGGTCACTCATGTGGTCACTCTGGTTACAGGATTTATGGACACCCTGTCAAGTTTGTGGGACATGATAAAGCAGACGGCACTCAATACCTGGGAAAATTTGAAAAATTCTGTGGTTCAAACAGCAACAAATTTGAAAGATTCTGCAATCCAGGCGTTCCAGAACCTGAAAGAATCTGCATACCAGAAGTGGCAGGAAATGAAGCAGAACGCACACGACAGCTGGGAGAATTTAAAGAGCAGTGTGGTTCAAACCGCACAAAATCTGAAAGAGTCAGCGGTGCAGGCGTTCCACAATATGGTTTCCGGAATTGGAAACGCACTGAGCAGTCTGGGATCAACTGTGCAGAACGGATTCCGGTCAGCAATCAGCTTTATCACATCACTGCCAAGCCAGGCGGTACAGTGGGGACGCGATTTCATAGACGGAATAGTTTCCGGAATCCGGAACGCCATTGGCAGAGTCAGAGATGCCGTGTCAGACGTGGCATCTACAATCCGCTCATTTCTGCATTTCTCAGTGCCTGATGAGGGACCACTGACAGAGTATGAGTCCTGGATGCCGGACTTTATGCAGGGATTGGCTAAAGGCATCGAAAAGAGTAAATCAGTGGTGGCTGATGCAATCGAGGGCGTGAGCAAAGACATGACCATCAATGCAAACGCAATGATGGACCAGAGCAACGCAAAACAGACAAACGCCATCATGAATATCACATCATTGCTGGCTCAGTATCTGCCATACCTGGCCAAGAGCTTAAACATCGAATGGGATACCGGAGGTGTAGCAGCGAAACTGGCAAGAGATATGGATAGAGAGCTGGGTATCCTGGCAGAGGAGGGAGGATTCCTATAATGGACGCAATTACAAACGGAGCCACGATTGAGATCGTGGCCACCGGCGAAAGATTCCACACTCTGAATGACTGGGGACTGGCAATAGGAAACAATGATTATATTGGAGATGTGGAACAGGAAAACTATTATGTGGACGTGCCTGGAGCGGATGGCTTTCTGGATTTCTCAGAAGCCATCACGGGCCGCCGCATATTCAAAAACCGTCCGATCAGCATCGAGCTGGGCGGTAAGAAACCAAGAGACAACTGGGATATTTTCATCTCAGACCTTAGAAACCTTGTAGAGGGCAGAGAAATCAAGGTCATTTTCGACAATGACTCTGGGTTCTACTGGACAGGCAGAGCATCTATCCAGGGATACGACAGAAACAGGGAGATAGGCACATTCACATTGGCCATTCCGAAAGCTGACCCATACAAGTACAATGTGGCGGATTCTACAGAGGACTGGTTGTGGGATTCGTTTGATTTTGAGACTGGGATCATAGACGAGGGTACAGAAATCACGGTAAGGACCGGAGAGACAAAGACGTACACAATCGTTCCGGATCAGATGCCGTTCGTTCCGACCATATACGTGAGCGTTCTGGGATCGGCCGGACTCAAAATGACGGCGAACGGGGAAACCTACACACTGATGAAAGGAAAGAACCGTTTTGCGGATATCACAGTCAATACAGAGGACGTGGTGCTCAGTTTCACTGGAACGGGCACACTCACGATCCGGTACAGGAGGGGGTCACTGTAATTGTATAAAGTTAAAATGGACGGTCAGACCCTCTACTATCCAGGAGATAAAGAGGCGGTACTGACCAATCCAACGCTAAACCTGCAGACGGGATATGCGGGAACCTTTGAGTTTTCGGTACCGCCAAACAACCCACTGTATGACAAGATCAAGAACCGGAGCAGCATGGTCAGTGTGTTCCGGGATACAACAGAATTGTTCTATGGAGAGGTCCGGAAACAGCCGAAAGTAGACCGTTACAGAAACAAAAATGTCTATTGCGCCGGCGCAATGAGTTTCCTGGCGGACTCCATACAGCCACAAGCTGAGTATCACGATATGACACCACGACAGATGCTGGAGACGTTTTTGGATATTCACAACAACCAGGTGGAGGATAGAAAAAAGATCTATCTGGGAAAAGTGACAATCACAGACGCAAATGATTCTCTATACAGGTATACAAACTTTGAGAACACGCTGAAAGCGATCAGAGAGAAACTGGTGGAGAAACTGGGAGGATATTTGAAACTCCGGCATGAGAATGACAAGCTGTATCTGGACTGGATCACGCTGGAAGAATACGGAAAGTATTGCAGCCAGCCGATTGAGTTCGGACTGAATATGCTGGACTACTCACTGAGCAGAACGGCGGAAAATATTGCCACAGCGTTGATCCCGCTGGGCGCACGTCTGGAGGGAGAGTCAGAGATTGACGCTCTGGAGAAGTATGTGGACATTACCAGCGTAAACGGTGGATCAAATTACATTTATAACCAGAGCGCGGTGGAAAACTTTGGCTGGGTGTGGATAACTAACACATGGCAGGATGTAACAGAACCATCAAACCTGCTCAGAAAAGGAAAAGAGTGGCTGGAGGATAACCAGTTTGAGGATTTAACACTGGAACTGACAGCGGTAGACCTGTCCATGATGGACAGTGACTATGATGCTTTTGAGTGCGGAGATAGGATTCAGTGCAGAGCCAAGCCATACGGCATGAACAGAGTTTTTCCGGTAATGGAGATGCAGATCCCTCTACAGAAACCAGACGGAGCAACATTGACGCTGGGGGAGAACAGAAAGCTGACCTATACAGAACAGCAGAGCAGAATCTATTCCGGAGTCACAGCAACGGCTGAGGAACGCCGGAAAATTCAGAATCAGGAAGTCCGGGCGGCCATTGACAACCTGACAGCAAAGATGACAGGAACGGCCGGAGGATATCATCTGGAAGAATTTGACGAAAATGGACTCTGGCTCAGAGAGCTATACATGGACGCTCCGAGCAAAGAAAAGGCCACAAAGATTCTGCAGATAAACAAGGAGGGCATCGGAGGCAGTCACAACGGATATGCAGGACCGTACACAGTGGGAATGACACTGGACGGCCAGATTATAGGCGAACGGATCACGGCCAACTCTGTCAGCTCAGAAAAGCTGACGGTTGAGTATAAATCCGAACTGGAGGGGAAATTCTCACAGGCCACAAAGAATGCCAATGATTATACAGACAAGCGGGAAACCGCTGTGAAAGAAATTATCACAACTAGCATCAAGTCGATAGAGGACAAGATACAGCTGGCGGTTACGGATCAGAAAAGCATCACGAACCGGTATGATTATATCAAAGGCGGAGACAACCAGAGTCTGGACGTTTCAAAGTTCACGGCATCGGCCAATGTAACAGTGGCAAAGAGCACAGCCGGGAATATGAACGCCATCCTGATGACCAAAACAGACGGAAACACAGCATCAATCCAGCAGAGCCTGGGAACATTGCCGGCAGGCACCTATGAGATAGAGGTTAAGGTGTACACGCCTACTGGAAAGAAACCGAGCTATTGTTATTTTGGCTTTTCCGGAAATACAATCTCACAGTACCTGTCAACGGTAAACTGTGATGAATGGTACACACTGAAAAGAACCGTTACCTACACAAGCGCCGGGACAAGATCCTTTTATCTTTCTATTACTGGCTCATCCGGACAGCAGATCTATCTGACGGATATCCGGGTACTGAGAAATGTGAAAGAACTGATTGACGATGTGGACGCAAGAATCACGGTAGAGGCCGGAAAGATCACTCAGCAGGTATCTGAGATGTATGAGAGCAACAGTCATAACTATTGCACAAACGGATCTTTTTCAGATAGCGAAGATAAGTTCACTGGCTGGTACCGGTCTAACAATACACAGGTCACACAGAACACGTTTTCCGGAAAATCATGTGCTCAGATCACGAACACGACTAGCACCTATTATCTACGGTGGTATCAGAAACCGTTCGACAAAAAGGGAAAAGTCAGAGTAAGGTTCAAAGCGGCCTGTGCATCAGGGCAGGAGAAAACAGCCAGAATCAGAGTGACAATAGATGGAACGTCACACTATACAAATGCAGGAGACTTGAGCACATCCTGGAAAACATTTGAATTTGAGAATGTTGCAACACCGTCATATTTTTATACATATTTCTACAATAACGTGGCCAATACAACGGTATACATCACAGACGTGGAAATCATGGGATATGCGGCGGCCTATACTGAGTCTCAGTTGAAACTGACAGCCAACGATATCACGGCGGAAGTCACAAGAGCGAAAAAAGCAGAGGATACACTGAAAAGCAGTATCCAGGTCAATGCGGATGCTATCAAGCTGAGAGTGTCAAAAGGAAAAATTTCCTCAGAGATCAGTGCAGAGTCTGGCTCTATTTCAATTAAGTCGAACAGAATCAGCATCAGTTCCACAAACTTTACGCTCACGGCATCTGGATATGTAACCATGAAAGGTGCAAGTTGTCAGGGAAGTTTCGAGGCGAAAAATGGAGACTGGTGGATAAAAATGAGCTATGGAGAAATCACTGGAGGATACAGCGGTTCGACCTATGGATACATTGATTTCAACGGAGCTTACAACAACACCAACGAACACACGTTGAGAATCATGGGAAACACTTGCGTGGATATCAAAGGAAAGCTGTGTACAGCTACCAGCTGGAACGCTGGAACAGTATACACGACTTACACCGGAACGCGCAGAAAAATCACGAATATAAGAGACATCGGAAACGGAGCTATAGAATGGTCGTGGACAGATGAAACCTATAGAAATGGATTATTGATGGGATAGGAGGAGAATCATGAACGTAGGAGCAATTTTGGATAATGTAGCAGGAGAACTGGACGCACAGGTGCTGGCATATATGCAGGAGTACGCAATTCCACCGAGCCTCATGGATAAGGTGCTGGATAGAATCCAGTCACACATGAGGCAGATGAAGTCAGAAGAATACGCCCAAGAATTGATGAAAACACAGATTGATCTGGCGGTAGCCAATACGGAGCAGACCGGAACAGAAGAACAGCAACCAACATCAGGAACAGAGGTGGATGATATCGAAGATTTCAAGAAAAAAGTTGGAATAAAGGGAGGAGACAAAAATGCAGACATTCTCAGCGAAGAAAAACAACAGAGCAACAATGATAAGACCGTATGAGTTGGCGCTGTATTGCGTCCAAGGATATGATATCTGGCAAGAGACACCGGAAGAAAAAAGGCTTGCGAGACCAGGACATCCGGAGGATCTGGAAACGGTAGCTCTGGAAGATACAGCCCATACGATGAAGTTAGGAGGTTAAACATGGCAAACGTAAGGAAGTACACGGAACAGATTGCCAGCGCCAAGAAAGGAAAGGACGTCAGAGCCGCGATTGTTTCTGCAATCAATGAGGTGTCTGATGAGAATAATACATACAATCAGACAAAGGCGGACATCCAGGCGGCACAAAAGTCAATCAATGCAGACGTGACAAAAAACCAGCAGACACAGCAGGCATTTAACAGTAATTTGCAGGAGGCCAAGGAAGTCCAGAAAGACCTGACGGCTAAAATGAACACAGGGACTGCACTGGCAGAAAACCTGGAAAAGAAGAACACAACAGCAACCTCCCTGGACAAGAGCCTGGGAGAAAAGAACACAGCAGCCACAAAGACGGTGCAGACATTGGAGGCAGACATCACGGCGGCCAACACGGCAGCCAAGACACTGGAGGCAGATACCACGGCGGCTAACACGGCAGCTCAGACATTAGAGGCGGATACCACAGCTGCAGGAAAAGCAAAGCAGAGCCTTGAGGCAGATATCACGGCAGCAGGACAGGCAGAAAGAAGTCTGGAGGCAGATGTGACAGCGGCTGGAGAAGCCAAAACAAAACTGGACAAAAGCATCAAAACATCCGGAGAAAACATTACAACCATGCAGAATCTGGTCCAGAATGCTGACCAGATCAAAACAGGGTTGGAGACTGACCTGAACAATGCACAGCAGGCGTCAAAAGATCTGAAACAGAATACAGCAGCCAGCGTCACGAAAATTGAAACAGCTGGCCAGACACAGATTGATCTGATTAAGCAGAACGGAGGGGGCGTTGAAAATGCACTCTCCAATTATTTTGCACTCAGGAGAAACGGAAAGGTATTCACAACAAAAATTTATAAATGGGAGACCTCCACAAGCCCTGTGGGCGTGAAAATGAATGCCAATGAGAATATGGTTGCGGAGCCATCTGTGGGAAGAACAGAGGGCAGAGATGATTATGCTCAGTATGGCCTATTTCATCATTTTACCTGCAATTTTTCTGTAGACGAGAATGGTTTCAATCATGTAGATGCCTTGGAGGGCCAGATTGGATTTACCAAGTACGGCAAGGTGCAGGTCGGAGAGGTTACAATGAGCGCCTGGTTCGGTATCGAGGACACTACTGAGGCAGTCCTATATCATTATTCTGACAGCCAGACAGAGCTGACACCGTATCCGATGAAAGAATCTATCAATCCGGACGGAACAATCAGCCCATTCATGATCCATGCCAAGTATGCGGCGGGAGACATTGATGGAGTGCCGTATTCATCAAAAGGCCTGGCACCGGCCAATGGCTGCCAGGCAACACAGGCGAGAAATCCGGTCAGCTACACCGGAATGATAACCTATATGCACAAGCTGGGCGGTCACTATTGCGGCACGACAAGCTGGGATCTGTTCTATAGACAGCTCATGATGATTATTAAATATGCAACCACACACAGCCAGAGCATCATGGCCGGATGTACCTCATACAGCAATCAGAACCAGAACCTGGTAGAAGAAACCGGAGTGATGAGAGTGGTACTAACAAAGGCACAGGCGGCTGGTTATGTGATCGGCTCATATGTTTCCATCGGAGACGTTGGTTCAAACACAAACAGAGACCGGTATTTTTCCTATATACACAACAAAGCATACAGCGTCAAAGTCACAAAGATTGAGGACGTGGATGACAGCAATGCAGCAGTATATGTGGATGCTCCGGAGGCATTCGATACGACATTGACCACATGGATCACAACAATGCCATGGCACAGTGGAGCAACTGATGAGGTGGCCGGCTCAGACGGATCTCCGAACAGCAACACCAATGGGAAAGATCCATACAAGATCCAGGGCATTGAGACCTGTATCGGAGCCTATGAGGTTCTGGGGAATGTGGTCATGGATATTGTTACCGGTGCGGACGGGAATCCGGCCAGAGATGTCTATGTATGCGAGGACGCCAGCACACTGTCCAGCAACATTGCGACAGTGCGGGCAAATTATAAAAAGGCTATCGCACAGGTGGCCTATACAGCGGCATCCTGGAAATATATCACAGAAGAAACAACAGATCCGAACCTGGGCATCATGATTCCTACGAAAGTAGGCGGAGGCTCAACCACAGGATTTGCTGATGGACTGTATACAGATACAGGAACGTCAGGACAGAGAGAGTGGCTTGCGCTGGGCTTTTTGGGCAATGGCGCGAGTGCTGGCCTCTGGATTCTGTATGCGAGCGGTGGCTGGTCGGGCACGTACTGGAATATCGTCTCTGGCGTTTCTCCGAACGGCACCAGGGGTGAATGGCAGGCAACAGCCTGACAGAGGGGCTTTCCCCTTATAAATAAATAACGGACTTGTAACGCTAAACGGGCGGTTTCCTCTGTGGCTTGCGCTGGGCAATTTGAACAATGGCGCGAATGCTGGCCTCTGGATTCTGAATGCGAACAATGGCTGGTCGAACACGAACTGGAATATCGTCTCTGGATTTTCTTGAAATTTATTTGAATTTCAGCGTTACATTTCGCTCTGTAGGAACGGAGCCACCGGAAAGTAGGTGCGTGGGGCATGTCCCCAAAATACGATTGAAGCCACACCGCCCAGCCGGGAGCCAAGGAGCCTGACTGGACGGGCGCATGGTGCAGTAGGCCATGACGCGGAGTGAGTAGAAAAACCGGAAACTCCTGTATCAAGAAACGAGGACTCACAGTTGAAACGATACTGTAAAAATATACGACTGGATAAAGACTGGATCATGGCCTGTATGCTGGAATGCTTTTCAGACAAATGGAAACGGCGTGATGTGGCAGGATTCCTGGCCGGGTATCAAACCGGTCAACCTCTGTCTGTCAGGGCTGTGAGCAGACTGATCCAGGAGAAAAGGAGCAATGTGGACCCGTTGCTGGAAAGAGCAGCGGAAGATCTGGCAAGGGAAATCAAGGAGCGTGATGTTCATTTCCAGGAAATACACTACTCCATGAGGTATGACGGAAACTCCGGAAAGCTCAGGGAGATAGGCGTGGAGAGCATAAAACAGCAGATATACAATTATGTAGCTGTCAATGCTCTGAAAGAATTATTTGAAAGAAAGATAGGAAAATATCAATGCGCCAGTGTGCCGGGCCGTGGCCAGGTATACGGAAAGAATGCAATAGAGAGATGGATTCGGAAGAATCCGGACAAAACGAGGGCAGGAGCCAAGGCAGATGTGCGGCACTGTTATCCATCTATTAACACAAGAAAGCTCATGAGATTTCTGAGAAAGCAGGTCAAAAATGATGACCTGCTTTATTTAGTGGAGACATTGATTGCATCGTACAAGCAGGGGCTATCCATCGGTTCATATTTGAGCCAGTGGCTATGCAATTACTACCTCAGTTTTGCCTACCACTATGCACAGCAAAAGCTCTTTAAGGTGCAGAAAAGACGTGGCCAGGAGAAACGGACAAGACTGTTCTATAAAATAATCTTTTATATGGACGATATCCTGATCCTGGGACCACGAAAGGCAGACGTCAAAAAGGCCATGCTCATGCTGATCCGATTTTTCAGAGAGGAGCTGGGCCTGGAGATAAAACCGAACTGGAAACTGTTCCAGGTTGACTATATCGGAAAAGATGGAAAGCATCACGGAGATTGCATTGATATGATGGGCTACAAAATTTATAGGGACCGCACAGAAGTCCGCCGGAGCATATTCCTCCGGGCAAGACGGGCATATCTGAGATTGAGAAAACAGGTGCAGCGGCGTATGGAGATAGCACTAGATCTGGCGTACCGCTGCATTTCATATTATGGATGGTTCAAAAATTCAGATTCCGTTCACTTCAAAAAGAAGTATGGAATAGAGCAACTGATGAAATACGCGAAAAGGAGGGTAAGCATTGAAAGCAAGATTCACAACAGAACAGCCGGCGGTCAGCTGGCAGCCGCTTGATAACGGAATGGTGGACGTGACAATCTGCCTCAATGGGCAGGAAGTTACAGAAGAAAATCAGCAGATGGTAGAAAAAGAACAGTATATCACTGTGACAGATACGTTCTGGGAATATGATTTCCACCAGTTCCGGGAAAAAGCGGAAAACGTAAACCGTGAAGCTGTGGAGAAGAATCCGGAGAAATATCTGGAATATGAGCCACAGAAAGAAAAGACACTGGAACAAAAGGTTCAGGAGCAGGAGAAAACAATCAGGATGCTGAAATCATGCCTGCTGGAAATGTCGGAGGCGGTTTATGCGTAAGTTACTAATCAATTTATTTTTATTATGTACAGGAAAGGATGGTATTGCAATGCTGGCAATGTTATGGGCACAGGAAATTATGTCTGCTGAGACCGTGGAGGAGGCCAAGGCTCTGTATG
>OMGN01001699.1_pt1 | contig 11390 bp, 8 predicted proteins | sample 1674111 | NCBI WGS metagenome assembly OMGN01 (sample SAMEA103958143, study PRJEB25191) | human gut metagenome | biome: human-associated habitat [ENVO:00009003]; feature: intestine environment [ENVO:2100002]; material: feces | place: Germany | collected 2013/2015
CGTATGATCGCACCGGGACGTGTATTCCGTTCAGACGAAGTAGATGCGACACATTCTCCGTCTTTCCATCAGATCGAGGGACTTGTCGTTGATAAAAACATTACGTTTTCTGATTTAAAGGGAACACTTGCAGAATTCGCAAGACAGTTATTCGGACAGGATACCAAAGTAAAATTCCGACCGCATCATTTTCCGTTTACAGAGCCATCTGCCGAGATGGACGTGACCTGTTTTAAATGCGGCGGGAAAGGATGCCGTTTCTGTAAGGGTGAAGGATGGATTGAGATTTTAGGCTGTGGTATGGTACATCCGCGTGTACTGCGCATGAGCGGCATTGATCCGGAAGAATACTCAGGATTTGCGTTCGGTATCGGATTAGAGCGTATTGCACTGCTCAAATATGAGATCGATGATATGCGTCTGCTCTATGAAAATGATCAGAGATTTTTAAATCAGTTCTAGGAAAAAGATAGGAGAATATAGCATTATGAATACTTCATTAAAGTGGATCAAAGACTTAGTTCCAGGTCTTGACTGTACACCACAGGAATATATGGATGCCATGACATTATCCGGCTCTAAGGTAGAAGGATATGAGAACATGGATGAGGATCTTGATAAAATTGTGATCGGACAGGTAAAAAGCATTGAGAAACATCCGGATGCGGACAAACTTGTGATCTGCCAGGTAGATATCGGAACGGAGACAATACAGATTGTGACAGGTGCTCCGAATGTGACTGAAGGGTGCAAAGTACCGGTTGTATTAGACGGTGGAAAAGTTGCCGGAGGTCATGACGGCAGCAAGACCGAGGGCGGTATTAAGATCAAAAAAGGAAAACTGCGCGGTGTGGAGTCAAACGGTATGATGTGCTCCATCGAGGAACTTGGTTCAAACAGAGATATGTTCCCACTTGCACCGGAAAACGGTTTATATATCCTGCCGGAAGATGCTCCGGTCGGAGAGAGCGCTATCAGTTATCTTGGATTAGATGACACGGTTGTGGAATATGAGATCACTTCAAACCGAGTAGACTGTTTCTCTATTTTAGGTATTGCGAGAGAGGCGGCAGCTACGTTCGGAAAAGAGTTTGTTCCTCCGGTTGTGACAGAAACAGGTAATAATGAAGATGTTAACGATTACATCAAAGTATCTGTAAAAGATGATAAGCTCTGTTCCCGTTACACCGCAAGAGTGGTAAAAAATATCAGGATCGCACCGTCGCCGGAATGGATGCAGTGCAGACTGCGTGCGCAGGGAATCCGCCCGATCAATAACATTGTAGATATCACAAACTATGTGATGGAAGAGTATGGACAGCCGATGCATGCCTATGACCTTGACACGATCGAGGACAGAGAGATCGTAGTAAGACGCGCTGCAAAGGGTGAGCAGTTTGTGACTTTAGACGGTCAGGAACGCACCTTAGATGACTCTGTATTAATGATCTGTGATGGAAGAAAAGCCATCGGTATTGCAGGTATCATGGGTGGAGAAAACTCCATGATCACGGACAATGTTAAAACAATGCTGTTTGAAGCTGCATGCTTCGATGGAACAAATATCCGTCTGTCAGGAAGAAAGATTGGTCTGCGTACAGATGCTTCCGCAAAATTTGAAAAAGGCTTAGATCCAAACACAGCGATCGAGGCAATGAACCGTGCATGCCAGCTTATAGAGGAACTTGGTGCCGGAGAAGTTGTCGGCGGCGTTGTGGATGTTTACCCGAATGCCAAAGGGGATAAACGTATTCCATTCGAGCCGGAGAAATACAACAAACTACTTGGAACGGACATTGCAAAAGAGACAATGCTGGCTTATTTCTCAAAGATCAACCTCGGCTATGATCCGGCTTCGAACGAAGTGATCGTTCCATCCTGGAGACAGGACTTAGAGTGTGACGCCGACCTTGCAGAGGAAGTGGCAAGATTCTTCGGTTATGATAAGATTCCGACCACACTGCCAAGCGGTGAGGCTACCACCGGAAAACTTACCTTCAAACTCCGCATCGAGGCAGTAGCAAGAGAGATCGCAGAGTTCTGCGGATTTTCACAGGGGATGACGTATTCCTTTGAGAGCCCGAAAGTATACGATAAATTATTACTGCCACAGGATTCACCGCTCCGCAAAGCGGTTGTGATCAGCAATCCGCTCGGAGAGGATTTCTCTATCATGAGAACGATTTCCTTAAATGGTATGCTGACATCACTTTCCACAAACTTTAACCGCAGAAATAAAAATGTGCGTTTATACGAGCTTGGAAATATTTATCTGCCAAAACAGGTACCGGTGACAGAACTGCCGGAGGAGCGTATGCAGTTTACACTTGGAATGTATGGAGAGGGTGACTTCTTTACCATGAAGGGTGTTATCGAGGAGTTCCTTTATAAAGCAGGTATGAAACTGAAACCGGAATATGATCCTGAAGCCGGAAAACCATTCTTACATCCGGGACGTCAGGCAAATGTTGTTTATGATGGCACTGTGATCGGTTATCTCGGTGAGGTTCATCCGACCGTTGCTGCAAATTATGCAATCAAAGAGCGCGTTTATGTTGCAGTACTTGATATGCCAGAGATCGTATCCCACGCATCTTTCGACCACAAATATGAGGGAATCGCTAAATTCCCGGCTGCAGCCAGAGATATCTCCATGGTTGTTCCGAAGAAAGTGCTTGCAGGCGATATCGAGAAGATCTTCGATGAAAAGGGCGGTCAGTTCTTAGAGAAATACGATCTGTTTGATATCTATGAGGGAGCACAGATCAAACCGGGATATAAATCAATCGCATACTCCTTGTCTTTCCGTGCAAAGGACAGAAACTTAGAGGATGCCGATATCACTGGTGCAATGGATAGGATTGTAAATGCACTTGAGCGTGTCGGTGCTGAATTAAGAAAATAAAACAAAAAGCATATGCATGTAAGTAGTGCCTGATCCGGTTTTCTGCCGGATCAGGTATTTGTAGTATATTGAATGAGGATTATCATGGACGTAAAAGATTTTTATTATGACCTGCCACAGGAGCTGATCGCACAGGACCCGTTAGAGGACCGTTCCAGTTCGCGGCTGATGGTATTGGATAAAAATACCGGTGAAGTGACACATCGTGTTTTTAAGGATATTACAGATTATTTAAGACCGGGAGACTGCCTTGTCATTAACAATACGAAAGTAATTCCTGCAAGACTGTACGGAGTGAAAGAGGGCACAGAGGCAAAGATCGAGATCCTTCTGTTGAAACGTAAGGAAAATGATATCTGGGAAACCCTTGTAAAACCGGGCAAAAAATGTAAAGTCGGAACAAAGATCAGTTTTGGCGATGGACTTCTGACCGGTGAGGTCATTGATATCGTGGAAGAGGGGAACCGTCTGATCCAGTTCCACTATGATGGAATTTTTGAGGAGATTTTAGACCAGCTTGGACAGATGCCGCTGCCGCCTTATATCACACATCAGCTTCAGGATAAAAACCGTTACCAGACGGTATATGCAAAGTATGATGGCTCTGCCGCTGCACCGACAGCGGGACTCCATTTTACACCGGAATTATTAAAAAAAGTAAAGGAAATGGGTGTGGAGATCGCAGAGGTGACACTTCATGTAGGGCTTGGTACATTCCGCCCGGTCAAGGAGACGGATGTATTAAAACACCATATGCATTCGGAATTTTACATTGTGGAAGAAGATCAGGCAAAACTGATCAATGATACAAAGAAAAACGGCGGAAGAGTGATTTCTGTGGGAACTACCAGCTGCCGTACCCTGGAGTCCGCAGCCGGAGAGGATGGAATCGTGAAGGCCGGAAGCGGATGGACAGAGATCTTTATTTATCCGGGTTACAGGTTTAAAGTCATTGATTCCCTGATTACCAATTTCCATTTGCCGGAATCCACACTGGTAATGTTAGTTTCAGCACTGGCAGGACGGGAACATGTGTTAAACGCATATGAAATTGCCGTGCAGGAGAAATATCGTTTCTTTAGCTTTGGGGATGCAATGCTGATAACGGATACAACAGTTTAAATGATCTGAAAAGATGCAACAGACAGCATGATTTACGGGCAAAATGATTGCTTGAAAAAATCACGAAAGAGAAGGAGAATTACGGAATGGAAGAGAAAAGACATCATAAGCGTTTAAAACTCGACGTTTCCATCCAGTTAGAACGTCTGACAGAAGATGGAACGACGACATATAATTACACGCAGATTGTAGTTACGGATGTTTCGCGCGGCGGAATCGGCTTCCAGTCCGACGAACCTTTGGAAGTGGGGGAATATTATAATACCAGAATCCAGATATGGACGAAAGAGGTGATCGATGCAGTCATCGAGATCGTGCGTAAGCAGAAAATGGAAGATGGAACCGACAAATATGGGGCAACTTTTATTGGAATGTCGGATACAGATGCAATAAAAATAGATATTTATCAGGTGTTTCGTGAAGCATAAAAGTATAAGAGATGAAGTATGCTTTTGATGACAGGATAAATGCAAAAAATCGAAGAGAGCCAGATAGGTCACATCCTAAAATAAAGATGATCTGTCTGGCTCTTTTTATTTCTGTCATTCTTCGTCCATAAGCTATCATTTATGAAAGCATAGGTATACGAATAAATTATTTGTAAGTCATAAAATTAATTATGCTTCATAAGAACTTACGGTAATTGTATAATCGCTTGTACCTTCCACATAAGTGGTTCCATCAGAGCCTTTGACGGTAACGGTGTTGCCATCCTCATCTGTAATGGTTCCCTTGCAGGTTAAAGAGGAGAGAGTGCTGTCCCCATCAACGATCCAGGTAGAACTGCTGTCAATGGTCAGATTTGCATAACCGTCTCCGCCATTTCCGGCATTGCTTTCATCCTGAACAAAACTTCCGGTCCAGGTACTTTTATTTTCAAGGGAAACGTCAAGCTGGCTGATGCTGTCCCAGATGATCTTCGTAAAAACTGGACGAATCGCCATCGGTACTGTCGGAGGAAGTGCGGTCTAATGTGATATCTTTTAAAGTAACGTTTGCGCCATTTGAAACAAGAACCGCATTTTCATCGGATCCGGTGGAAGAGAAAGTCTCATCGGAAACTTCGGTATCTTCCGTATATTCGGTTACGGCATTGTAAGATTCCGGCTGGGAGGAAGTGCTGCCTCCCGGAGCGCCTCCGCCTGGAGTGTTACCTCCCGGCTGACCGCCGGCGTTGTCAGAGATCGTTACAGTTGCAGCGTTACCATCATCATCTAAGGTGATCGTTACCATAGTACCTTCTGATAAAGCGGAAAGTGTTGTTTCTTTTCCATCTTTGTCATAATAGATGATAGAGTCGGTCAGATTGATTGTCTCGGTTGACATATTGCCCATATCCGGGGCACCGCCGTTGTCGGAAGGGGCAGAATTGTTGTCTCCACTAGGCGGATTGCCAGGGGTTTCGGTGGAATCTGCGCCATCAGAGTCAGGTTTGTCAGGTGCCTCTGTTGAATCGTTGTTGTCAGAGTTCCCGTTGCCTGCTGGGGCACCACCGTTGTTATCGCTCGGTGGATTGCCCGGTGCTTCGCCCTGACCGCCGCCCGGCATGGCTGCAACTGTGATCGTGCTGTCGGTAATTTCGGAAATCATTCCGGTTACCGTGTTTTCATCTGATTTTACATCAGTGTCCTCCGTAGATGTTTCCACTGTGCTTTCTACAGAAGAAGAGGTATTTGTGTTATTACCTGTACTATTGTTTGTGCTGCCGCATCCGGAAAAAATCAGTGTTCCTGCCAATGTGATACATAATAATGCTTTTTGATATTTCATAATGTTTGTCACTCCTTTTTTGTTGATAGCTGTATTCTATCGGGGGAATGTGACGGTTAGATGAAGCCGGGTTGGAAGTTGCGTGAATTTACAGAGAAGATTGTGTGGAATGAAAATAGAGGTGAAAATCCTTTTTTGAAAAAAATTTTAAATTTTATGAAATTTACTATTGTAGATTTTATAAAAGTGTGCTAAACTATATTTGTATCCATGAACTAGTTTATAATGTAAACAGTTCAACTCAAGAGGCTGTATTCCTGATTAACGTCGGGATACAGCTTTTTGATTGTCTGGAGTATGGGCTTTTGCTGTTTTACAAAGAGCAGAAAAACGCCGTACGGTCATTCTGAATCTGACCATACGGCGTTTTTTCTATCTTTCATAAATCGTATAATGATGTTTCTTAAGCAGTGCAACCGCCAGCGCTAATGACTCTCCGTCATACATTTCCAGTCTCAAAACACCGCCTTCAAACTCACGGTTGTGAATGATCCCGATATTTTTGATACTTAAATTATTGCTCGCAAGGATCGTTGCGACGGTGGCGATCCCACCGGTCTCATCAATCAGGTCTAAGTACAGTTCGTAAACATTCTTCAAAGCACCTTTTGCCGTGATCGTGATGGAATCACGGTAATCTTTGGCTGCAGTAAAGGCATCTAACAGTGCAGGGGAATCTGCATCTGCAATGTTCGTGCGCATTACCTCTAATGTATGGATATAGTTGTCCAATAATTTTAAAATCTGTTCCTGATTGGATAAACAGATATTTTCCCACATGACAGGGGATGAGGATGCGATACGTGTGATATCTTTAAAACCTCCGGCCGCGATAGTTTTCATAATTTCATTCTCATCATCCGATTCCCGCACCAGGTTGACAAGGCTGTATGCGATCACATGCGGCAGATGACTGATCGCTGCGGTCGCATAATCGTGCTGCTCATAACCTAAAACCAGAGGAATTGCGCCGAGAGAGCGCACCAGCCCGGTCAGTTCTTCCACAGCAGGGGAAGGACTCTTTGTGGTCGGTGTGATAATATAGTAAGCATTTTCCAAAAGCGTCTCTGAAGCATTAGAAAGACCGGTCTTCTCAGAACCCGCCATCGGATGACCGCCGATAAAATTGGCTTCAAGGCCGAGTCTTATCACTTCTCTGTGGATCTCCGTCTTGACACTGCCGACATCCGTGATGATGCAGTCCGGAGAAATTACATCTTTCAACTGCTGCAGATATTCAATATTTTTCTTGGTCGGCGTGCACAGAAAAATGTAATCGCAGTCTGCGAAATCCTTCAGTTCACATGGTGTATTGTTTATGATCAAATGTTCTTTATAAGCTTCGGCAACTGTTTCTGCATGGTGTGCAGTTGCAATTATTGTGAGCTCCGGATGAAGTGCATGCAGTTTTTTGGCAATGGAACCACCAATGAGTCCGAGTCCGATAAAGCCGATTTTCTGAAGTGACATATATGGAAATCCCCCTGTTAGATGTTAAAGTTCTGTTCTCATAATTCTTTACCTATCATAGACATAAATTGCAAGAAAGTCAACACGTTAAAGTATAAAAGTGCATATTGCATGAAAAAATAATCAAAGTATGGATGAAATGTGAACACTATGTAAACATTCCATGCAAATGGTTATAAAATATTTAAAATGCATACATAATATATAAACAAATTTTGGGTAATATAAAAATAGTTAGTAAATATGAATAAATAAGTTGTAATAAACGTGTAAATTTAGTAAAATATAACCATACAGCGAATGCCGTTTCAGAGGTATCGACTAAAAAATATGTATTGGAGGATTTGCTATGAACGTTTACACAACTGACAAGATTCGTAATGTGGTTCTGCTTGGACATGGTGGATGTGGTAAAACAAGTCTCGCCGAGGCGATGGCTTATCTTGCGGGGATGACAACACGCATGGGAAAAGTTACCGATGGTAACACGATCAGCGATTATGACAAAGAAGAAATCAAACGTCATTTTTCCATCAACACAACTGTGATACCGATTGTCTGGGGTGATACCAAGATCAATATCCTTGATACACCTGGTTATTTTGATTTTGTAGGGGAGGTAGAAGAAGCAGTCAGTGCTGCGGATGCAGCAATTATCGTAGTATCCGGTAAGGCTGGCATTGAAGTCGGCACAAAGAAGGCATGGGAGTTATGTGAGACATACAAACTGCCGCGTATGGTATTTGTTACAGATATGGATATCGATGAGGCAAGTTACCGGCAGGTCGTAGAAGATTTACAGCAGCTATACGGCAAGCGGATCGCACCTTTCCATCTTCCGATCCGTGAAAACGGACAGTTCGTCGGTTATGTCAATGTATTACAGCAGCGGGCAAAACGCTGGAAAGATAACGGCGAAGTGGAAAAGGTAGAAGTGCCGGAGTATTCCAAAGAGAATCTTGGTATCTGCCGGGAAGCATTGATGGAGGCTGTTGCGGAGACGAGTGAAGAATTTATGGATCGTTATTTTGGAGGGGAAGAGTTCTCCGAGGATGAGATCCGCCAGGCACTCCGTGTCAATGTATCCGATGGAAGCATCGTTCCGGTGCTGATGGGTTCGAATGTTCTTGCACGCGGCATGTATACACTGATGGTCGACATTGTAAAATATCTTCCGAGTCCGGAAAAACGTTCCTGCACCGGAATCAATGCAAAGTCCAACGAGGTATACAATGCAGACTATGATTTTGCAAAACCAAAATCAGCTTATATTTTCAAAACGATTGCAGACCCGTTTATTGGGAAATATTCATTGATCAAAGTTAATTCGGGAGTTATCAAAACAGATGATCTTCTTTACAACCAGCATAAAGATACAGAGGAAAAAATCGGAAAGATCTATGTACTCTGTGGCAATAAGCCGGAGGAAGTAAAGGAACTGCATGCGGGGGATATCGGAGCGTTAGCGAAGCTGACTAAAGCAGCTACCACAGATTCCCTCTCTACCAAAGCGAACCCGATCCTGTATATAAGAACACAGATCTCCACACCATATACTTATAAACGTTATAAGGCAGTCAACAAAGGAGATGAAGATAAGATCTCGCAGGCATTGCAAAAGCTGATGCTCGAAGATCTTACATTAAAAACAGTCAATGACAGTGAAAATGGCCAGACATTACTTTACGGTATGGGAGACCAGCACCTTGATGTTGTGGCAAGCAAACTGTTAGAGAGATACAAAGTTCAGATTGAACTGAAAAAACCAAAAGTAGCATTCCGGGAGACCATTCGTAAGAAAGCGGATGTGGAATACAAGTACAAAAAACAGTCCGGCGGTCATGGACAATACGGTCACGTTAAGATGACCTTTGAACCTTCCGGGGATCTTGAAACACCATATGTATTTGAACAATGCGTTGTCGGCGGAGCAGTTCCAAAAAACTTCTTCCCGGCGGTGGAAAAAGGAATCCAGGAAGGAGTTGTGAAAGGACCGATGGCAGCTTATCCTGTGGTAGGAGTAAAGGCAGTATTATATGATGGATCCTATCATCCGGTAGACTCTTCTGAGATGGCATTTAAGGTTGCGGCTCTTCAGGCATTCAAAAAAGGCATTATGGAAGCATCACCGATTCTGTTAGAGCCGATCGCATCCTTAAAAGTTGTTGTACCTGACAAATACACAGGTGACATTATGGGAGACTTAAACAAACGCCGTGGACGTGTACTTGGAATGAATCCGACGGAACACGGTTATCAGGAGATCGTAGCTGATATTCCTTACATGGAATTATATGGATACAACACAGATTTACGATCCATGACCGGTGGAAGCGGAACATTTTCCTATGAGTTTGCAAGATATGAGCAGACACCTTCTGATATCCAGGAAAAGGAGATCGCAGAGAGGGCAGGCAAACTTGATAATACGGATAATTCATAAAACAGTTTCTGAAAGAAACAGTTCTTCCCGAAAGCAGGATAAAAACACAGACTGGATGTAACATTTTCCGGTGTGTGTAATTAAAAAGAAAACAGGGAGGAATGGATATGCGGTATGGCAGAAAAATTTGCAAAGAACTATTTGTAATTTTATATGTATTTATTTTTCTTGTAAGCGATCCGAAACTGGTTCGTGCCTGCAGTATGATCATCCTCCCTGATACTTCAAAGGAAACCATTACCAGTGATAATGTTACATTTGATTTTTTTGATACACAGGATCCGTCAGAGTATCACATTGTATATGAGGTAAATGGCGGTATTAACAGCAGCAATAATCAAAAAACAATCCAAAAAGAAGAACTTCCTTTTACACTGGACGTGCCGGTTAAAATGGGTTACAATTTTGCTGGCTGGTATGCAGACTGCAGCTATTCCAGAAAAGTTACGAAAATAGATGAAGACAGTCCGGCGAATATGGTTCTTTTTGCAAAATGGACAAAAAATATTGACAATCATTATAATGTGGAAATGTATTCTTATCAGACAGGCACGATTCGTGACAACAGTCAGAAAGAGTTAAAGGAATGTTCCTATACTTTTTTGGATGATCTTTCTATTCCGGGAATGCCTTCTACCAGGGAAAAAGACTATAAGGATAATCTGATCAGCAGTTCCAGCCAGTGTATGCAGGGACTTTGTTTCACACCGGATTATATTCTTATTACTGCATATTCGGAAGATCGCAAAAATCTTGGATCACTGATGGTGTTTGATCGTGAGAGCGGCGAATATCTGGTAACACTTGGCATGAAAAAAGAAAGTCATCTTGGCGGTATTGCTTTTGATGGCGAGAATGTCTGGATCTGCCATTCAAATTCCAATACCTTAGAGCGTATTTCCTATGAATATATTACAAAAATCGCACAGGATGCGCCGGAATATTGCATTGATGCATCGGCATTGTCAGACGAATACCGCCTGAAAAATACACCATCCTGCATTACCTGCTACGGTGGCAGACTCTGGGTTGCTACACATACCAGATTTTTTGATTCCGAGATGTATTCATACAGCTATGATAAAAAAGAAGATAAGCTGACGGCAGTCAGCAACTATAATCTTCCGAGTAAAGTGCAGGGAGTGGCATTCGATGATAACGGATCAATTTATTTAAGCACTTCCTATGGAAGAAATAATTCTTCTTATTTAAAAGTTTATTCTTCTCTTCTTTCATTGGACAAAAAACCAAATGAACCGAAGGTAAAAGTGGAGATGCCACCTTGTTCGGAAGAAGTTGCTATTGCAGATGGTACGGTGTTTGTTTTATTTGAATCGGCAAGTGCAAAATATTTTGAGGGTACAGATGGTATGGGAAAGAGTCCGGCGCCGATCGATAAATTATTAGAGGTAAGTGTAGCTTCCATCTGGTAGACTTGAGAAAATGTTAAGAAATCATAAATAAATATGCAGATACAAAAGGGGTGGAGTGTTCCATCCCTTTTATTAGTTAATTTTGCTTCCGGTCTTTCATGAGCCGGATAATTTTATCGGCCTTCTCAGATTCCTCTTTTGACATGTTTTGTTTTAGCAGGGTGACAAGCAGCTCTGTTTCGGGGTCTGTGAACTGGATATTATTTGTTTTTGCTGCATTCATGGTGCCAAGAAGAAACGGCATCAT
>OMGN01001738.1_pt1 | contig 11172 bp, 9 predicted proteins | sample 1674111 | NCBI WGS metagenome assembly OMGN01 (sample SAMEA103958143, study PRJEB25191) | human gut metagenome | biome: human-associated habitat [ENVO:00009003]; feature: intestine environment [ENVO:2100002]; material: feces | place: Germany | collected 2013/2015
ATCCAATACTGTTGCATCTTTTTTAACAACATAACCACTTCCACCGATTCCTTTCACATTCTCAACCATACTGATAAGAAGAATTGGTTTGTCCACGCTTTTATCTGCCGTAAACACCGAAAACCACCCGATTTCTTTGCCAGAAGTATCTTCTTTCGTTTCCTTCAACTCGGCTGTCCCTGTTTTTCCAGCCAGCAAAATATCGTCACGATGTGCAGCATATCCGGTTCCTTCCGGATCATTTACAACACCTTCCACCCCTTGCATAATTTCTTCTACATTTTCTTTGCTAAACGCATTTTCTATCCATGTTTCACCAGATGCTTCTTCTTTGTATTTCAAATACGGTTTTATCATATTCCCTTCATTTAAAAATGAAGTATAAATACTTGCCAGATGTAATGGATTTACAAGAATCTGCCCTTGCCCATAACCACTATCTGCCAATTGTATTTCTGTTTCTATTTTATCTGTATTGGAATATGTTGATTCCTGCATCGCAATCTCAAACGGCATATTCTGATTAAATCCTATTTCATTTAAAGTATTCATAAAATTCTCACTACCAATTTTAAGAGCTGCCTTTGCAAAATAAATATTATCAGAATAGATAATTGCATTTTTCATAATAACCGGTTCATATTCATGAAGTGTTGTCACTTGATAAGATCCCCAAGACGAATCTTTCTGCCATGCCAAACCTTCATTTCCAAAATCTTCTTTTGGATCTATGCTTCCCGTTTTCAACCCAATTCCTGCCACAACTGGTTTAAATGTTGAGCCAGGACACCATACTTGACGAAAACGATTATATAATGGCTTCTTTTCATCTTCGTTTAATGATGTCCATTTCTCTGATGATAAGCCCCGTATAAATTCATTATTATCATAAGATGGGGTACTTACCAAAGCCAATACTTCTCCCGTATAAGGATTCATTGCGACAGAACACCCCGGATCTTCTTTAAACTGCTCGTATAATGATTTTTGCAAATCGGAATCTATTGTTAATCTTATATCCATACCATCTTCTTTAAAAATACTTGCAAGAACCTCTTTTACTTCCCCATCACTATCCAAAATCTTTATATCACAACCATCTTTTCCTTTTAATTGCTTTTCGTATAACTTTTCCACCCCAGATCTTCCGATTACACTTTCTGCTGAATATCCTTCCCCTGGATGATTTTCCAAATCTTCTGCTGTTACAGACTGTACATAACCAATTAAATGAGCTGCTGCTTCCCCTAACTCATAGGTTCTAACTTCCACATCTGATAGCATAACCCCTGGAATTTCCAAAAGTTTATTCTGACAATCCTGCTCCTCAAGTGTCTTTTCTTCTGGCTGTATTTTCATTAAATCTATTTCTTCTACTTTCGGAATAGTTTCAATTGGTACAAAAGAATCTTCTTTTACCCACTTTGCTGTGAGTTTGTTATTTATTGTTTCTACATCTATCTCTAATAACTCCGCTATTTTTTCAATAGATACATTCCTGTCTTCCAGCTTTCCCGGTATAATGCCAACTGATGTTGCTACTCCTTTTCCTGCAAGCATTTTACCATCTCGGTCTAATATTTCTCCTCTCTCCGCTTTTGATGTAGTAACACTTATTTTATCATCACTCTCTAAATCTGGAAAAATCAGGCTATCCTGCCATACTAATTTATATCCCTGTTTCGTCTTCTTCAGTTCCGCCATATTGTCAAATTGTATTGTTCCGGCAATTGTATTACATGATGTTTCATACGAAAGCGTAACTATATCTGCTTTTTTCTCTTTCACAGCTATATGACTGATTTTAATGTCACTGACCTCTATTCCTTCGTATATCTTAGAATTTCGTTGTATGTATTCTTCTTTTGTCAGATAAACTTTTTCATCTGAATCTATCATAGTATACATTACTTCATATTCCTTTTTTTCAATATGGTTCATATATTCCACAAGTGTGTCTTCTGGTGATTCCGTTATCGTCCTTTTTAATAAAACACCTCCTGAAACAGCAATTACTGTTATAGCTACTATCAGCCCAAAAATCTTACAAGCGTAAGATTTTTGGATATTTTGCTTTTTTCGTCTATTTTTCATAGATATTCCTTTCTTCTAATTTTTTTGTTTCTTAAATCTTACACTTGTAATATTTGAAAGTCAAGTCTATTTTCAGGAATTGTATACTCCAGATTCACCATTAGACTATCACACTTTTTCTCCTGCCTTTTAATATGCCGGGACACCGTATCCATAGATATTACTGCTTCCGATACGGTAACTCCGTCTTGCCACTTTATCCCCACTGTTGCCTTCTATGGTATTGACGGTTCCACCGCTGACACTCTCTACAATTCCAACGTGGTCAATCGTCCCATTATTTCCCCAGTCAAAGAAAATAATATCTCCTGCCACCGGGGTATAACTTCCGTCACGGAACCTACCTTTGCTTTCAAACCACTTCACACCGTCCGAACAAAGAGAAAATTTCGGAATGACTCCACTCTGAATATAACCGCTCTGGTCTGCACACCAGGACACAAAGCAGGCACACCACTCTACCCTGCCTCCAAATCCATACCATCTCCAATAAGTCGTTCCGCCTTTTCCTTCCTGCGATGCTGCCACCTGAACGATTGCCTGATTGCCGATACCTGTCGGGATTCTTCCAAATGCATAATACTGAAGCACATGTGGTACATACTGCTTGTCCCCATAACTGCTCCACCCCATTCTCTGTGCCATCATATCAGAAAATTCTGCTGCATTGGCAAGGGTATATCCACCTCTAGCTTTCGCCCATTCCAGATATCCATTTCCATAATTGTAGCTTTGCAATGCCAGTTTAATATTTTCCATATCCAGAGGATTTTTTACTCCTGCACGTTCCAGACAGCTTTTTATTTCCTGCACTCCGCAAGAAATCGAATACTCCGGATCTGTGATTCCATTCGGCTGTTTGGGATATTTTGTATTAAAACTGCCCTCTGAACACTGCATCGGGTCAAGTCCTCTCCCACCGGATTCCTGCATCATAATCGCTTTAATCAATTCCACATATTCACCAATTCCATATTGGTTTGCATACTGCCGAATTAGTGGCTCATATGCTTCTACTTCTGCACTGACAGAAGAAACCGTACTGGAATTATCCCCGCCTGTCATGCAAAGAAATCCACCAAATAAAATGACGATAATCAATATCACCACTGCAATCCAACCGCCTGCGGTCAATCCACTTAACAATGCTTTTATAGCTTCCATCAACGCTTTTATTGCATGTGTTACTGCCTTTGCTGTCGTTTTCACTGCAATCTTTGTATTCTGTGCTGTCTGTCTTGCTGCCTGCACTGCTTTTTCTGCTTTTTTCATGGAATAATGCATTGCCCGAACAGAAACATTTGCTGTCTGCTCCGATGTCTTAATACTGGTCTTTGCCGTCTGTTCTGCAGTCTTGACCGCTTTTCCAGAGGTCTTGATAGTACCTTTTCCAGTATTCTTTACAACCTGTTCCGATGCTCTCCCGGTCTTGATGGTTCTTTTATCCCGTTCAATGGTCTTGATTTTTTTGACAGCAAGTTCTTTTCCCTGCTCCTGTGCCGTTTCTCCGCCTGAAGGCAGTACTGGTCGAATTTCTTCTTTCGGCTGGTAAACTGTTTCTTCGCCTGTCGAAGAAACAGAAGCTTTCTCTTTCTTCCGTTCAATAATCTTTCCTGCCTGTCTGCGTACCTGATGCCCTGTTTCGTGAAAGATGCGGTCAGCATACTTGCTGGCCGCATCTTCTGCATAACCTACCGGATTATTCTCTCTATCACTAGATTTCTCCGTCGATTGCATGATATTTTCTTTTGTTCTGACATAGGACTGCTTAACATGGTCTGTCACTGTAACTGTCTTATCTAATACTTTAATATCCTTATGGACTTGGCGTGTTTTTATCTTACGATCCATCGCTTTTCTCCATTTGAATCTTTATCTAGCGTTCATGATTAGTTTCTTTTTTGCTCACCTGTGGCAGTTCCCGGCAGTATTCCGGGTATTTCATGCGGATTGCTTCATAAAAATATGATGCATAGCCACAATCGAACATCTCGTATGGGGTAGACAGACTTTCTTCTCCCTTCTCCACATATCCATTCCACAAGTTGAAAGCCAGTCTGGTCAATCGTGCCGAACCGCCTGTCTGCCACCCTTCATGCAATGCTTCTGGTTTAATCAAACGCTCTTTAAAATCAAACATGCGATCAACATGATTTCTGGTATCTTCAGAAATTCCCACACAATAGAAAAATGAACTGTAATAACTGTCGTGCTTTCCGCATTTAGCTAACATCTGATAAAAAAACTTTTCGTGTTCCTTTGATGAAAATCTGATTTCTGACATATTTGGCTCCTTTTCCGGCACTAAAAAACGCCACAAATTGTGACGATTTTCAGTGCCTTGCTTTTCATTATTCAAAATATTTTTAATTTTACATTCTTCCCCGGTTGATACTGTCCTCTCCCGGCTTTGTGGTCATCAGTTTATACAACCTTGTATTGGTTGGGAATCTATTGACGAACGGTACAAGCGAACTTCCATATTTCACCAGACCACAACCGGCATCTGCATTTGTGATATATCCCATTTGCTCTGTAGAAATATTCAAAAGTGTCGCCAACTTTGCTCTGTCCGGCTCTGCCTGATTAAGCATCACGATATACTCACTGTTGGAAATCATCGTACTTGCAAGAACAGAATCTAACAGATATTCCACGTTCTGTGTGATTGCTGTCGGGAATGCATTACGCTTACGAAATCTTCGCCATGCAGAGTTAAAAAATGCTCCGGAATACTCATTTTCAAATACTACATGAAACTCGTCTAAAAAAATATGGGTTCGCTTTCCCTGTTTCCAGTTCTCCGTTACCCGGTTCAACATTGCATCAGTGATTACCAGAAGTCCCATGGTCTTTAACTGTTTTCCTAAATCCAGAATGTCGTATACCATGATACGGTTATTCACATCAACATTACTTTCATGTGCAAATGCGTCCAGACTTCCATTGGTAAATAATTCTGATACCAGTGCCAAATCCTGTGCTTCCGGTTCTTCCTGTTCTAAAAATTTTTCACGCAGCACCCGCAAAGTCGGCACTGCTCCGCCATGCTGATATTCCTCATAAACTTCTCCCACACATCGGTCAATAATGGAACGTTCCTTTGCATTGATTCCTTTTTTATCCAACTGTTCAAACAGAGATAAAATAAACTGTGACTTCTCAATCACTGGATCACCGCCATCTCCATATCCGTCTACCATATCCATTGCATTGATATGGTCCCGGCTTCCTGCAGCAATGCGAACCACTTCTCCGCCCATTGCTTCAACTAATGATGCATACTCTCGCTCTGGATCACAAATCAGGATATCGTCCTGCGTTGCCAGTGCCAGGAATACAATCTGCATTTTTGCATTAAAGGATTTTCCACTTCCCGGTACTCCTAAAAGGAATGAGTTTGGATTTAACAGTTTTTCTTTATTACACATGATTAAGTTATGGGAGATTGCATTTTCACCGCAATAGATTCCACCTGCGTCCATAATCTCCTGCACCCGGAATGGCATCAACACTGCTACACTCTCCGAAGTCAGTGTGCGGACTGCCGGAATCTTCCGGTGTCCGATGGGTAGTGCTGTATTCAGTCCGTCCATCTGCTGAAATTTCAGAACAGAAAACTGGCATAACTTTTTCCGTCCGATTGTCAGAAGTGTTTCCGTATCTGCATCAAGCTGTTTTTTCGATTCTGCCGTATGCACCATAGTCAGTATACCGAACATCATACGCTGGTCACGTGTGGTTAAATCGTCCATGAACTCTTTACTTTCTTTTCTCTGCTGTTCCAAATCATAAGGAATCACTGCGGAAAAGTTATTGTTGGCATTTTGGCGTCGTTGCCAGTTTGTTATATTAGTCTCCACACCTAACAAACGTTTTTCCACTTCCTGTACTGCTTCATCAGTCGGAACCGGAATCACATCAATGCTCAACATCAGATTTCGATTCATGTCGGTCAGTTCTGCTATCATATCGTCTTTGATGTAAGAAGCATACTCACGAAGAAAAAGTACTCTTCCATAACGATCTCCCATGCGGAAATAATCTTTTTCAAATTCAAAGGTATCCGGACAGATATAATCTTTAAAGCTGTGTCCTTTTCTCATATTCTCCTGAATATCAAAATGGAAACCAGATTCTTCTCCTGTACGGTAAAAATCATGCAGAATCCGTAACTTATCTTCTCCATTTATCTCTGCACATTTGGAACCCAATCTTGCAAAATGACTGTTCAGCTCTGTTGTCACTCGTGCAAAATACGTTCTGGCTTCTTCGATTGTTTTCTTATAGCAGGATACTGTCACATATTTTTCCTGCACCATGCTGTTGGAACTGGTTGCCTTATCTAAAAGCATATTGTTGTACTCTTTCCGATATAAATCCAGTCCGTCCTCCTGCATCGGAATCAGGATTGCTTTTTCAAAATCCACCTTATTCAAGCGGCGATTATTGATCGTTATTTTTGTTGTTCCACCGCAATCGAAAGAATTTAATAAATCCATATATTCCAGGAACATGGTTTCCTTATCTACTTTGCTTGCCACCGCATAGTTGATATCCGTAAATTTATAAGTACGTGCAAATTTATTTCTCCCGATTTTAAATATCCCGTCAGACCAGATGGTCTCGATGGGAATTACCTGCTGTACGCTTCTTGGAATTACAAATTTTTCTTTATCCTGCTTGAAAATATTACTCAGCGTTTTTATCATTCTTCTTGCGTCCCTCCTTCTTCAGACTTTCTTTCTCATATTTTTTAATGACTGGTTCTACCGCATCAAAATAAAGATTTTCTGACCGGAACACCAGTTTTTTCGGCATCAGGATTTCTGATTTTATCCATGCCCAGATAAACTGCTCCGCTGTCATTCCATGATATTTTACAAACCCGAACACTACACATGGGGCAGCTCCCAGTACACAAATCCAGCTCACTGTTTCCATGCTCATGTATGGGTGAAGCAAAAAATAAAGCCCAACGGCAATCCCGCAGGCTAATCCTGAAAAGATAAACTGTCTCAGGGACAATCCGAAAAAGATTGCTTCCGTGTAATCCCTGATTTCCTTGTTAATTTTTACTTCCAAAACGATACACCTCCAAATCGCACATTTGTTATATTTTTTCTGTTCTGTTACACTTTGGGTAAATGAAAGGGGGGACTGACCTATGCCAATCACTGTTATGATTTCACTTGTTGTTACCGTTGCTCTATTCCTGATTTCTCTGCTGTTTCGGATTGCTGCCAGATTAAATCTGACCTTACCGCTGTTATACTTTCTTGCTGTTTCCACAATTCTGAATCCATGGGCAGCAACTCATGAGAAACTTGCATTTGCAATCCTCTATCTGCTGACTGCCTTTTCTGTTCTCAGCTGGATTTTTGCTCTGCGACGCAAATGGCAGGAACATCAATACTACAAAGTTATGAAAGACGATATGTCCTTCCAGATTTCTCGTGCCAGACAAAGAGGGATTCCATTAGATTCTGTTCATTTCGATTCTCAGGGAAATATGAGATATAATGACAGCAAAGACATTGTAGAATAGGCTCATAACATACAACAGGGTATGTACGGTTTCTTACCATACATACTCTGTTTTTTATAATCCCATCATTTCCCTCACTACCCTGTCTGACATCTTCACCGCACCGACCAGTACAAGCATATTGAAAATCAACTCTCCAATATAGCTCCACACCATAGTGACTACTGCTGCATCTGGATTGACAACTGGCGGTGATGATGCAAACAATGAAAATATAATGCAGGCAAGTACCACGATTGCTCCCTCCAGACACACTGCTGCGTATGACTTCAAAAAACTTCTTCCGATATTCTGACTCGGCTCTCCTGCAAATGAAGATAATGGAATCGGTGCAATCGCTGTGTAAAGATACAATCGAAAAAATCTTCCATATACACTCATAATCATAATGAAGCTCAGAACTGTAATAAAAAGTCCACCGATCAACGTCACCGCCCATAGAGGAATACTTTCAAAAAATCCACAATCTTCTACCGCTTCTATGATTTCGTCCGGTAAAACGGTATCTTCCGTACTTCCAAATCCTGCGGTCTGCATAATCGTACTGGTCACTCCTTGTATGATATTGAATAATGCCATCATCAGCTCCAGTCCATACGTGACTACGCCTTTTGTAATCGCAAAACGGATAAAAATTTTCAATGCATGTTCCGGTCTTTTTACCTCTGTAAAACTTCCACAAGTCTTGACCACTCCGACTACAAAGAAAAGCACTAACAAAGCATAGCCGATTGCCTGCAATGCTCCATGGATCTGCACAATCACCTGCCAGATACCGCCACCCTTAAAGGTTTCCGGTGACTGTGTGAGTATCTGCCAGATTTCTGCAAGTTTGCTGTTCCAGGTATCCAAGGCATTTTGCAAGTTCTGTACTACCCAGTTATCTGACACCTTCTAAACACCTCCTGTCTTAGCCTGGGCGGTGCGATTCCTTTCGGACCTGCACCGTCCCGTTTCCTTATTTCCTATTCTTCTTAACCTGTAATCAGATTCAGGATTTCTTTTGCAAATGTAATAATAACACCGCCTGCAAGTGTCAGGAATCCATTCGCTCTCTGGCTTGGATCATGAGATTTCAGTGATAAACCGACCTGCACAATTCCAAATCCCAACAAAATCATTCCGATGGCACGAATCAGTCCAAAGATAAACGTGGACAGATTATTGATAACGGTCAGTGGATCGTCTGCCGCAAATACGGTACTTGCTCCTGCTGTCATAATCAGTACCATTGCAATATACACTGCCATGGCACGTTTCATTTTTGCTGTCATTGGCAGCTTCTTCGTTGATTTTGTTGTTTCTTTCTTCTCCTGCTTCTTTCGCATATCTAACTTCATTTTTTTGATAGCCTCCTATATATTTTTCTTGGATTTACTGATATTTCTGAATGATTTCTTCCAGATCTTCATCGGATAATAATTCATAATCTTCCACTTCCAGAGAATCATCTGTGAACTCGCCTTCCAAGCTGTCTCCCAGTGAAATACTTGCCACTGCCCGGTCAACTGCTCCATGCAGATATGGTTTTCCGTTTCCGTCAGTTGTAAGTCCCACATTGGGGTGCTTTAAAATATCAAATTTCTCGTCTAAAATTGGTCTTTCTCCACGAATAAAAAGAATCGCATATCGGTTATCCAACATGCGAACTTCATCGGGTGTCATCAGCTCCCGCCCTGTATTCTGATAATTGGTGGAATAGTTCCCGGAATGTCCCGTTGACTTTCCATAGGTGTTCGTGTCAATCGTTGCCTTGCCAAGAAGTTCGCTGACATATTTATGTGTTCCCTGCTCATTGCCGCCTAAATATAAAAATTCATCACAATTTCCCATAATGCTTTCCCACTGCTTCTCAAACAATGCTTTTAACTGCGCCAGATTCTGCAAAATAATACTGACTGACACTTCCCTGGAACGCATCACAGACAGAATCTTATCGAAGTCATCAGGCAGTGAAACATTTGCAAATTCGTCCATGAGGAAATGCACATGAACCGGAAGTCTCCCTCCATATTTATGGTCTGCCAGATAGAACAACTGCTGAAATAACTGGGTATACAAAATTGACACCAGAAAGTTGTAACTGGTGTCGTTGTCCGGGATTAACGCGAATAAAGCCACTTTTCGCTCTCCCAGTGATGGCAGGTCTAAATCGTCCGTTGCGGTCAGTGCTGCCAGACTGGATAAGTTAAATTTCTCAAGTCTTGCTGCAAGTGTAATCTGAATGGACTTTAATGTTTTTGCACTACCAGAGTGATAATCTTTGTAATACTTCACTGCAATGTGTTCTGGATTTTTCATTTCCAACCGCTCAAATAATTCATCAAGTGGTGACTGATACTGGTCATCGTCTTCTCTGACTTCTCCGGCACGTAACATTTCCATTACCATCGGAAAATTCTGTTCTTCCTCTGGTGCTTCATACTGTAAATAGAAAATCAGTGCCAGCAACAGCATGGAAGCTGCAGTATCCCAAAACGGATCGTTTGACTGACTTCCCTTGGGTGTAGTCGCTTTGAATAGGTTCGTTACCAATCTCTGCACATCGTTATCGTCCTTCAGATATACAAACGGGTTATAGCAATGGCTCTTTTCCATGTTGATCAGGTCAAGCACTCTTACCTCATATCCTTTTTCTTCCAGAAGATACCCAGTATCTCTTAGATTTTCTCCTTTTGGATCTAAAACCACAAAAGAAGTATTCGCCTGCATCAGATTCGGCTTTGCAAAAAATCTGGTCTTCCCTGAACCGGAACCACCAATCACAACCGTCAATACATTTCGCAAATGTTTCCTCATGTTATAACTGATCTGCACATGCATGGTCAGCAACTTATTTTTTGTAAACCGCTTCTCCTTGTATCTGCGATTTATTTTCTTCACATTTCCCCATTTAGCAGAACCATGTTCTTCACCTCGTCGGTAATGTTTCTTGGTAGAAATATAAATCCCGATTCCCATGCCGTAAGACAGCAAAAAAATAAGGACAGTTTTTACACTGTCCTCACAAAGCTGTATCTGGAATGGGTTTTGCATCACCGATCCGAACTGCCGAACCAGTCCGGGCAATCCATCCTTTAAGCAAGGAGCAATCAGCAGGCCGAGCCACACGACCGGAATTATGCCGCAAAGATAAAGGATCACATTCTGCTTGGAGAGCTTATCTTGCCTCACGGTCGGCTCTCCGTTTCTCTTTCTTTGTTGGGGCATCAATGACCTTCAGGATCAAATCGTTAATGTCTTCTGTGGGCTTTTCATCCCGGAGAAGATCGTTCCGAAAATCCATCAGGCCGCTGACCATCAGACGCTGCTCAAAATCGTCCAGCGTGACGACTTTCTTTTCCTCAGCCATATTGGGGGACCTCCTTATCTCGCTTCATCCCTGCGTTCCTTCGGCTTCATGCTCTTGTCCAGCACCTTCGCCATGTCGGACGAGATCTCATTGGCCACATCTCTGATCTTGGTCAGCTCGTTTCTCACACTGCGGGCATCCATGGTAGAGAAGCCTTCGGGCAGTCTGTCAAATCGGA
>OMGN01001754.1_pt1 | contig 11097 bp, 8 predicted proteins | sample 1674111 | NCBI WGS metagenome assembly OMGN01 (sample SAMEA103958143, study PRJEB25191) | human gut metagenome | biome: human-associated habitat [ENVO:00009003]; feature: intestine environment [ENVO:2100002]; material: feces | place: Germany | collected 2013/2015
CTTTTTGTCAAGAACAAAAAGAGAATGGGGGGCGCATCCCCCGTGGAAACGGCCCCCTGGCGGGAGTCAGATTCCCCGTCCCATGGGACGCACCATCAACCAACGATAGATAAAGGATCCAAACTATGAATGTAACAGTTATCGGCGCCGGCCTGGCCGGCTCAGAGGCTGCCTGGCAGCTGGCCCAGCGGGGTATCGACGTCACCCTCCGGGAGATGAAGCCGGAAAAAAAGACCCCCGCCCATGAGACGGAATACTTCGCGGAGCTGTGCTGCTCCAACTCCCTGCGGAGCGACCAGCTGGAAAACGCTGTGGGCCTTTTGAAAGAGGAGCTGCGGCGGCTGGGCTCCCTGATCCTCCAGTGCGCCGACGCCACCCGGGTGGAGGCCGGCGGCGCATTGGCGGTGGACCGCCACGGCTTCGCCCGCATGGTGACGGAGCAGATCCGCAGCCACCCCCATATCACCGTGGTGCCCGGCGAGGTGACCGAGATCCCGGAGGGGGAGGTGGTCATCGCCTCCGGCCCCCTGACCTCCGACGCCCTGGCGGAGCGGCTCCAGTCCCTGTTGGGGGCGGACACCGCCCTCCACTTCTACGACGCGGCGGCCCCCCTGGTCACCGCCGAGAGCGTGGACATGGACAAGGCCTGGTTCGGCTCCCGGTATGACCGGGGAACGGCGGACTATGTCAACTGCCCCATGACCGAGGAGGAGTACGACGCCTTCTGGAAGGAGCTCACCACCGCCCAGGAGGCGGAGGTCCACGGCTTTGAGGACGCAGGGGTGTTTGAGGGCTGTATGCCGGTGGAGGTGATGGCCCGCCGTGGCCGGGACACCCTGTGCTATGGTCCCCTCAAGCCGGTGGGACTCCGGGATCCCAAGACGGGCAAGGAGCCCTTTGCCGTGGTGCAGCTGCGCAAGGACAACGCCCAGGGCTCCATCTACAACATCGTGGGCTTCCAGACCCACCTGAAATGGCCGGAGCAGAAGCGGGTGTTCTCCATGATCCCCGCCCTGAAAAATGCGGAGTTTGTCCGCTACGGTGTGATGCACCGCAACACCTTCCTGGACTCGCCCCGGCTGCTGGACCGGTACTACCGGGTGCGCACTGAGCCTCGAGTCCGCTTTGCCGGGCAGATCACCGGCTTTGAGGGCTATATGGAGAGCGCCGCCTGCGGCCTGCTGGCAGCCCGGAGCATCTACGCCCGGCTGGAGGGCAGGCAGCTGCCCACGCCGCCGGTGGATACCATGTGCGGCGCGCTGATCCAGTATCTGACCACCGAGAACAAACATTTCCAGCCCATGGGCGCGAATATGGGCATTCTGCCCCCGCTGCCGGCCGAGAGCCGCCCCCGTGACAAGCGCCTGCGTTACATGGCCGTGGCCGAGCGTGCCGTGGCCAGCTTCCAACAGTGGCTGAACGAAACTGCTCTTTAAGAAGGGAGAAACCCTATGAAAATTATCGTTGATATGATGGGCGGCGACAACGCCCCGCTGGCTGTGCTGGAAGGCACCGCACAGGCTGTGAAAGAGTACGGTGTGCAGGTCATCGGCGTGGGCAGCGAGGAGCTGGTGCGCAAGACGGCTGCTGAGCACAATATCCCGCTGGACGGCATCGAATTGGTCAACTGCACCGAGACCATTGAGATGTGCGATGAGCCTGCAAGGGCCATCCGCAGCAAGAAGGATTCCTCCATCGTGGTGGGCCTGAACCTGCTGAAGGAGGGAAAGGGCGATGCCTTTGTCTCTGCCGGAAGCACCGGCGCGCTCCATGTGGGCGCAAGCCTCATCGTGCGCACCCTCAAGGGCGTAAAGCGCCCGGCCCTGGCCACCATGGTGCCGGCAAAAAACAAGGCCTATCTGCTGCTGGACTGCGGTGCGAACGTGGAGTGCCGCCCCGAGATGCTGGCAGCCTTTGCCGTGATGGGCAGCTGTTATGTCAACAAGGTAGAGGGCCGCACCGCACCCACCGTGGCGCTGGCAAACAACGGTGCCGAGGAGAGCAAGGGCACCCCGATGCTCCGGGAAGCCCACCAGCTGCTCAAGGCAACACCGGGCATCCGGTTCGTGGGCAACATCGAGCCCCGTGACGTGCCCAACGGTGATGTGGATGTGGTGGTCTGCGACGGCTTTACCGGCAATGTCATCCTCAAGCTGACCGAGGGCGTGGCCAAGATGCTGCTGGGGATGCTCAAGGAGATGTTCCTGGCAAACCTCGGCGGCAAGATCGCCTACCTGCTGCTCAAGAGCGGCGTGGGAAGCCTCAAGCACCAGATGGACAGCGAGGAGTACGGCGGCGCACCCTTCCTGGGCGCAAAGCAGCCGGTCATCAAGGCCCACGGCTCCTCCAAGGCCAAGGGCATCAAGAACGCCATCCGGCAGGCCAAGATCTGCGTGGAGAACGACCTGTGCGGCACCATGCAGAGCGCGCTGGATGAGCTGACAACCTCTCAGGCCGACTGACATCGGCCAGCTCCCCTGGCAGGGGAGCCAAGAAAGAACGATTTTTGACATAAAGGGAGTAAGAAATCCATGAGCCATCAGTTGGAAACAATTATTGGTTACAAGTTCAAGAATCCGAAGCTGCTGGAGACGGCGCTCACCCACACCAGCTACGCCAACGAGAGCCGCACGCCGGTGCAGCACAACGAGCGGCTGGAATTTCTGGGCGACAGCGTGCTGCAGATCGTCTCGGCAGATTATCTGTTCCACGCCTACGCCGACCGGCCCGAGGGCGACCTGACCCGCATCCGTTCCAGCCTGGTCAGCGAGGGCGCATTGTTCCAGTTTGCGCAGGAGATCAATCTGGGCGAGTATCTGCGCCTGGGCCGGGGTGAGGAGCGCTGCGGCGGCCGCACCCGCCCCAGCGTGGTGTCCGATGCCTTTGAGGCCGTCATCGCCGCCCTGTATCTGGACGGCGGCATGGAGGTGGCAAAGAGCTTCATCCTGCCCTTCATCACCGAGGGCAAGCACGCTGAGGCCGATTACAAGACCCGCCTGCAGGAGATCGTCCAGCAGAACCCCGAGGAGCGGCTGAGCTATGTGGTGGAGCAGGAATCCGGCCCCGACCACGACAAGCATTTCGTGGTGGCTGTCCGCTTCAACTCCGATAAGGTCGCCCGGGGCGAGGGCCGCAGCAAGAAGATGGCCGAACAGCACGCCGCCCGCGAAGCCCTCAAGCTCCTGGGCGTGATAAAGGAAAAGTAAATGGTATTCAAGGAACTGGAGATCCAGGGCTTCAAGAGCTTTCCCGATAAGGTCAAGATCACCTTTGACGAGGGCGTGACCGGCGTGGTGGGCCCCAACGGTTCGGGCAAGTCGAACCTGTCCGATGCCGTGCGCTGGGTGCTGGGTGAGACCAGCGCCCGCCAGCTGCGCGCCGCCGGAAAGATGGAGGATGTCATCTTTGGCGGCACCCGGCGGCGGGGGGCCATGGGCTTTGCTCAGGTGCGCCTGACGCTGGACAACAGCAGCCACGCGCTGGATGTGGAAGCGGACGAGGTGACCATCGGCCGCAGGTATTACCGCTCCGGCGAGAGCGAGTACAGCATCAATGGGCAGATCTGCCGCCTGAAGGATGTGTATGAACTGCTGCTGGATACCGGCATCGGCCGCGATGGCTACTCGGTCATCGGGCAGGGCCGCATTGCCGAGATCGTGGCGGCCAAGAGCAGCGAGCGCAGGGAGATCTTTGAGGAAGCCTGCGGCATTGCCAAATACCGCTACCGCAAAAACGAGGCCGAGCGCCGCCTTGCCGCCGCCGCCGAAAATCTGGAACGCCTGCGGGATATCCTGGGCGAGCTGGAGGCCCGGGTAGGCCCGCTGGAAAAAGAGAGCGAAAAGGCCCGGAAGTTTCTGGAGCTGAGCGCCCGGCGCAAAACGCTGGAGGTGACCCTGTGGACGGACGGCGTGCACCGGGCCAAGGAAGCCGTGCGCCGTCAGGTGCGGGATTACGAGACAGCCCAGGCCGATTATGAGCGGTTCGACCGCCAGACCAAAGCCGCCGAGAGCGAGGCTGAGGAGATCCGGATGCAGGCACAACAGCTGACCATTGCGGTCGAGCGCCTGAATGGGGATATCCGCAGCATCACCGAGCAGATCAGTGGCAGCGAGAGCCGGATCGCCGTGCTGGAAAACGACATTGCCCGCAACGAGGAAAGCGCCGCAGACCTGCGGGCAGAGATCGCCGCCGGGCAGCAGGACAGCACCGAGGCCGCCGCCGCGCTGGAACGCCACCGCGCCGTGGCAAAGAGCATGGAGCTGGCGGGCCGGAAGCTGGCCGCAGAGCTGGATGCCCTGAACGATGAGCTGGTGCGCCTGACCCGGGAAAACGACCAGAGCGGTGCCCGCCGGGATACCCTGCGGGGCGAGGTGGCGGCCCTGACGGCCCGGCACACCGAAGCGCAGGTGGCTCAGGCCGCCGCCAAGGCTGCTGCTGAGACGGCCCTGAGCCGTCTGCCTGCGTTGGAAGAAGCCGCCGAGGTGCTGGCTGTCCAGCGGGATGACGCAAAGCAGGATCTGGAGGATACCGTGCGGTACCTCACCACGCTGGCCGAGAATGAGCAGCAGCTCAAAAATATCCGGGCCGGTCTGGAACTCAAGCTGAAGAGCCGCCGCGCCGCGCTGGAGGAAGCCGACCGTGCCGAACAGCAGCTGAACCGGGAGCTGGATGCCGCCCGTCAGCGGCTTTCCGTGCTGTGGGAGCTGGAAAAGAACATGGAAGGCTACCAGAACTCCGTCAAGACCGTGATGCGGGCGGCATCCGCCCGGCGGCTGCGGGGCATCATCGGGCCGGTGTCCTCCATCCTGCGGGTGGAGCCGGGCCGGGAGGTCGCCATTGAGACCGCGCTTGGCGGTGCCCTGCAGAACATCGTGGTGGAGAACGAAGCCGCTGCCAAGGCAGGCATCGCCCTGCTGCGGAGCGAGAACGCGGGCCGCGCCACCTTCCTGCCGCTGGACACAGTCCAGCCCGGTGTGTTCCGGGGGAAACTGTCCGGCTCGGCAAGGCTGGCAAGCAGTCTGGTCCAGGCCGATGCACGGTACAGCGACATCGTGTCCAATCTGCTGGGCCGCATCATCGTGGTGGATGATATCAACGAGGCCTCCCGCGTGGCCCGGGACAACGGTTTCCGCAGCAAGGTCGTCACGCTGGATGGTCAGGTGGTCAATGCGGGCGGCAGCTTTACCGGCGGCAGTGTCCAGCGCAGCGCGGGTTTGTTCACCCGCAAGCAGGAGCTGGAGGAGCTGCGGGTCAAGGCTGCGCAATTGCAGAAGGAGTGCCTTGCCGCTCAGGAAAAGACCGACCAGTGTAAACAGCAGGCAGATGCTCTGAACGCAGAGCTGACCGCCGCCAGCAGTGAGCAGATCACTGCCGCCAACGACCGTGTGCGGGCCGAAGCAGAGCGCAAGCGGCTGGAAGCTGTCATGGAGCAGGCCGAGACGGCCCTTGCCGCGCGGCAGAAGGAGATCGACACCCTGAACACCCAGCTGGCTGACAGCCGGGAAAAGGCCGCACAGGCCGAAGCACAGGAAGCTGCGCTGGCCGGGGAGATCGAAGCAAAATCGGGTGAGCTGAACCGCATTGCCGAGGGAGACGATGCGTTTCTGACCCGGCAGCGGGCGCTGGCCGAGCAGGTGAGCGCCAAGCGGCTGGAACAGGTGAGCCGCCAGAAGGATGCCGAGCTGGCGCAGGCACAGATCGAAGCGCTGGAACAGCGCACCCGGGATGCCGAGAGCCGCCGGGCCTCTCTGGAAGAGAGCCTTGCCGCCCTTGCCGCCCGCAGTGATGCCTGCCGGGCCGAGATCGAGGCCATCCGCAAGGCCAAGACCGACAGCCGGGCGGAGATCGAAGCGAAGGAAGCCGAGATCCGGAAGGCCACCGAACAGCGGCTTTCCTGCCAGCAGGCCGAGACCGAGGCACTGGCCCGGGCCCGCACTGCTGCCGACAGCCGCGAGGAGATGGGCCGGGAGATGGCCCGTCTGGCCGAGCGGAAAGCGGCCGCTGAGAGCGAATACGATGCCACCGCCGCCAAGCTCTGGGATGAATACCAGCTGACGGTGAGCCAGGCTGAGGAGCTCTGCGTGGAGTTCGACAGCCTGCCCGCCCTGCGGGCGCAGGTGGCCGATCTGCGCAACCAGATCCGGACGCTGGGCAATGTGAACGTCAGCGCCATTGAGGAATATCAGGAGGTCAGGGAGCGGTACGATGCCCTGAGCGCTCAGGTGGCCGATGTGGAGGGCAGCAGGAACGAGCTGACGCGGATGATCGCCAGCCTGTCCGGCCAGATGAAGGAGATCTTCACCGACAGCTTCCGGGCCATCAACGAAAATTTTGGCCGCATCTTTGCCGAGCTGTTTGGCGGCGGCGAAGCCAGCCTTGTGCTGGAGGATGAAAGCGATGTGCTTTCCTGCGGCATTGGCATTCAGGTGGCACCGCCGGGCAAAGTCATCAAGAATCTGGAAGCCCTTTCCGGCGGTGAACAGGCGCTGGTGGCCATCAGCATCTATTTTGCGATCCTGGCCGTCAACCCGGCACCGTTCTGTATCCTGGACGAGATCGAAGCAGCTCTGGATGATGCCAATGTCAGCCGCTTTGCACAGTATCTGCGCCGGGTGAGCGACAAGACCCAGTTCATCGTCATCACCCACCGCCGCGGCACCATGGAGGCCGCCAATGTCCTGTACGGTGTGACCATGCAGGAGGACGGCGTGTCGAAATTGCTCAAGCTGGATCTGGAACAGGTTGACGCGACGCTGGTTTCGTAGGTATAATAGATTAAACCTCTCAGTCTCGCTTCGCTCGCCAGCTCCCCTAGTAGGGGAGCCCTTGGCATACCGGGCAGCACTGAGCGCAAATCGTGAAATGGCGGGTTTTGCCATCACGGATAGAAACAGCAAAACAAAGGAGAGAACCAATGGGCCTCTTTGGATTTGGCAAAAAAGAAAAAGATAAGATGAAGGACGGCCTCGAAAAGACCCGTACGGGCTTCTGGGGCAACATTATGAATACTCTCACCGGCAGCAAGATCGATGATGATCTTTACGATGAGCTGGAAGAGCAGCTCATTCTGGCCGATGTGGGCGGTGAAGTGGCCATCAAACTGGTGGACAAGCTGCGGGACCGGGTGAACGAGAAGGGCCTGAAAACCGGTGAGCAGGCCAGCGATGAACTGCGCGACCTCATTGCCGATGAGATGCGCCCCGAAGCTGAGATGGACCTGAGCGGCACGCCCGCCGTCATTCTGGTCATCGGCGTGAACGGGGTGGGCAAGACCACCAGCATTGCCAAGCTGGCCGATTTCTATACCCGTCAGGGCAAAAAGGTCATGCTGGCTGCAGGCGATACCTTCCGTGCCGCCGCCAGCGAGCAGCTGGAGATCTGGGCCGACCGGGCGGGTGTGCCCCTTGTCAAGGCGGGCGAGGGCGCAGACCCTGCCGCTGTCATTTTTGACACGGTCAAGTCGGCCGCCGCACGCGGCTATGATCTGGTCATTGCGGATACGGCGGGCCGCCTGCACAACAAGGCAAACCTGATGGCAGAGCTTTCCAAGATCAGCCGCAGCGTCAAAAAGGCCAGCCCCGAGGCCAGTCTGGAGACCCTGCTGGTGCTGGATGCCATCACGGGCCAGAACGCCATCAGCCAGGCCCGGGAGTTCTGCAAGGCGGCAAACGCCACCGGCATCATCCTGACCAAGCTGGACGGCACCGCTAAGGGCGGCTGTGTTGTGGCGGTCAAGCAGCGGCTGGGCCTGCCCGTGCGGTTCATCGGCGTGGGTGAGGGCATCGATGACCTGATCCCCTTCACCCCGGAGGGCTATGTGGAAGAGCTGCTGCCCCGGCAGTGGAAGCATTAAGTGTCGAACGGATCTGCAATCAAACCTCTCAGGCCGCGCTTTGGCGCGTCCGGCTCTCCTGGCAGGGGAGCAAAGTGTAGGAGTTCGACAGGGGCAGAGAGGAGAAAAACATGAAAATTTGTGCAGCGACCGGCAACGCCGGTAAGCTCCGTGAGCTGCGGCGCATTCTGGAAGCGCAGGGCCACGAGGTGGTCAGTCAGAAGGAGCTGGGCATCACCATTGAACCCGATGAGACCGGCACCACCTTTGAGGAAAACGCCCTCATCAAGGCCGAGACCATCTGCAAAGCCAGCGGCCTGCCCACCATCGCCGATGACTCGGGCCTCTGTGTGGATGCGCTGGAGGGTGCCCCCGGCGTGTACAGCGCCCGCTACTGCGGCCGCCACGGCGACGATGAGGCCAACAACGACAAGCTGCTGGAGAAGATGCAGGATGTCCCGGCGGAACGGCGCGGCGCAAAATTTGTGGCCGCTGTCTGCTTTATCCTGCCCACCGGCCGGCACCTGACCTGCCGGGGCGAGTGCCCGGGCAAGGTGGCCTTTGCGCGCCTGGCGGGCGATTACGGTTTTGGCTACGATCCGCTGTTCATCCCCGATGAATGCGGCGTGGGCAAGGCGGAAAAGCGCCCCAATACCGAGGGACGCAGCTATGCCCAGCTTACCCCGGACGAAAAGGATGCCATCAGCCACCGCGGTGTGGCGCTGGCAAAGCTGGAAAAAGAATTACCTGAATTTCTGAAATAAAAGGAGAAAAAATTATGTTGACGAGCAAACAGCGCGCCATTCTGCGCGGCAAGGCAAACACCATGGATCCCGTTTTCATCGTGGGCAAGGGTGAGATCGACGAGACCATGATCCAGGGCGTGAAGGACTGCCTGGATGCCCGGGAGCTGATCAAGCTCAAGGTGCTGGAGAGCAGCATGTACAACGCCCGTGAAGCTTCTGTCAAGCTGGCAGAGGCCACCGGTGCCGACTGCGTGCAGGTCATCGGCTCCAAATTCGTGCTCTATCTGCAGAAGAAGAAGGACAGCGCCTACGCTGACCTGCTGAAATGAGGCTCCTGCTGTACGGCGGCACCTTTGACCCGCCCCACAACGGCCACCTGAACAATCTGCGCGCCGCCGCTGCCCGGGTGCGCCCGGACAGGGTGGTGGTGATGCCTGCGGGGCTTTCCCCCTTCAAGCAGTCCACCGCCGCCCCCGGCAGTGCCCGGGTGGAGATGTGCGCGTGCTTCCGTGCACTGGAAGCGGAGGGGGCTGTCCCGGCGCTGTGTGTCAGCGGCTGGGAGGTGGAGCAGGCCGCGCTGGGCAGGCGCAACTATACGGTGCTCACGCTGGAAATGCTGGCCCGGACTTACCCGGAGGCCGAGCTGTACATGGCCATGGGCAGCGATATGCTGCTGAGCTTTGACAGCTGGCACCGCTGGCAGGAGATCCTGCGGCTGGCCCGGCTGGTGGTCACGAGCCGGAATGTCGGCGATGCGCCGGAGCTTCACGCCAAGGCAAAGCAAATGGACCCCACCGGGGCACGCATTCTGTTTGCACAGGTCGAGGCTCTGCCCATGGCCAGCAGCAACCTGCGTGCCCGCCTTGCAGCAGGGGAAGCGTGTGAAAATGAACTGCCCGCCCTCGTGCGCCGGGTCATCCGGCGGGAGGGGCTTTACCGGGCAGACAGAGGGGAAAGCGGAAACCATGAATCTGAAACAGGCAAAGGAGCTTGTGCGCGGCCGGTTGAGTGACAAGCGTTACGAGCATACCCTGAACGTGAGAAAAATGGCCGTCAAGCTGGCAAAGCGGTATGGCGTGGATGAGGACAAGGCCGCGCTGGCCGCCCTGCTGCACGACTCGGCCAAGGAGATCAGCAAGGACGAGATGCGCGCCATCATGCGGGCCCACCCGGAACTGGCCGAGGGCGGGGAAGAGCGCCCCACCCCGGTGTGGCACGGCATCTGCGCCGCCATCCTGGCCCGCACCGAGTGGGGCGTGGAGGATGAAGCTGTGCTTTCGGCCATTGCCTGCCACACTGCGGGCAAGCCCGGCATGAGCAGGCTGGATAAGATCGTCTATCTGGCGGATATGTCCAGCGCCGAGCGGGACTGGCCCGGTGTGAACAAGCTGCGCAAGCTGGAACTGAATGATCTGGATCTGGCCATGCTGGCAGCCCTCAGGCAGACGAACGACTTTGTGCTCTCGCAGGACAAGCCCCTGGACCCCATGTCCAAGGCGGCCTACGATGAGATCAAAGCAGAGGTGGATGCCCGGGCTGCAAAGGCCGGGTGAGCCTGTTTTTCTGCACACACCCTGCTCCGGAAAAGAATACCGATTGCAGATTGTGGGTAAGAATGCTATACTATGGAACATGACGACAGTCTCTGTCGGAATAAAAAAGCTGGAGGAACCGAACGAATGAGTCAAGGTCCGCGTCATATCAATACAGACCGCTCGCTGAACCGTCCCACGGAGCAGCGCCCCACGGAGGCTTCAGCCCTGCATCAGGTGTCGCTGTCCGGGCAGCCGGATTTCTTCCAGAACGAACAGCCCGCACCCCAGCGGCCGGAACTGCCCCGCCAGAGCGCGGGCGGCGGACGCGGCGGCAATGGCGGCAGTCGGCCGCCCCGGCACGCGGCCCCCGTTGATGCGCCCCGCCGCCGCAAAAAGAAGAAAAAGACCCCCGTGTGGCTGCCGATGGCTGTGACGCTGGCGGTGCTGGCCGTGATCTCGGGCGTGGTGGTCTACGCCGTGAACATGGTGAACAAGGTGGAGGATAATCTGAAGCCCGAGGAGAACGCGACCTCGCTGGTGGAGGAGATCCAGACGCTGGAGGAGTATAAGGGCGATGTGGTGAACATCCTTGTCTGCGGCATCGACTATGAGGAGGGCCGCGCCTATTCCTCGGACGGCAGCAACGACGGCATGACGGATATGATCCTGTACTGCCAGTTCGATATCAAAGGCGGTGCCCTGCGGATGCTGCAGATCCCCCGCAACAGCCTTGTTGCGACCCAGAACCGCAAGATCACCCTTTCCAACGGCAAGACCTATGCGGCTACCAACTATCAGATCAACTCGGTGGCACTCTCCAACGGCGGCGATATTGCCGCGCTGGCGGAGGTCATCTATGATCAGTACAAGCTGCCCATCGACTACTATGTGACCATTGATATGCAGGCACTGGTGGAAATGGTGGACAATTTCGGCGGCATCGAGGTGTATATCCCCCACGATATGTCCTTTGCGGGCAGTGTCC
>OMGN01001793.1_pt1 | contig 10886 bp, 6 predicted proteins | sample 1674111 | NCBI WGS metagenome assembly OMGN01 (sample SAMEA103958143, study PRJEB25191) | human gut metagenome | biome: human-associated habitat [ENVO:00009003]; feature: intestine environment [ENVO:2100002]; material: feces | place: Germany | collected 2013/2015
TGATTAAGGTTGAATTATGCTTATAATAGATATCTTTTTTAATATAGTTTTTAGTTAAAATGCATATATTGAGTATGTTAACTTACTTGGTGTAACTATATTGTTACTCTGTTACAAGAGTATATGGAGTGAGTGTTACATCACTTACATAAATATAATGTTCAGTCTTAATATTAGCAGTATAAATTCGTATATCTATTTTAGAACGGTCTGCTGCATCTCCTTCTGATACGGTTGCTTGGTCTTTTATACTACCAGGAGATCCATTGGCCTTTAAACTAAGGTCAATGTATGCTTCACATTCAGTCCATTCATTCTCTTTATCAGTAACAGTATTGAAGGTAACAGTATTTGCAGCAGTATTACTTGAACTTATAGTTCCTTCCTTATATGAATTTCTATATTTTTGTATAGCATTTGTATTTGTTGCACAGAAAAAAGAGTTATTGTTAGTAGCGTCACGTGCAGTAATAACGGCTGCGGTTATATCTTTAACTCTTATTTTAAATTTTAAAAGATAGATATCGGTATTACTATTTTCTTCTGGGAGTCCAATGTAGTTAATGGCTGCTTTATAATATCCATTTGACTCTCCATTATTCTTGTAATGTAGTTGCACGGCTTTACTCCATTCTGTTTTACCTGTTGATGCTATCACTGTACATTCTGCAAGTTTCTCATAATCAGCTTTTGTACTAGCTTGATACCATCCTTCTTCTTTAGCTGTTTTACCATCATTGTAAGTTAGTATGGTATTGATTGCTAAAGTTGGTTCTTTAATTAATTGAATAACAATTTCTTCTCCTTCCAAATCGATACCAGGCGTTGACGTCCATGGTTTAATACTGCCGGCAGGAAATTTAATGCCGATATTATTATCACCTATAGTCACTTCCATTCTGAAGTATAGGCCTTGTAGATATTCCACATTTTTATCTTCAGGAGCTTTGAATGTATAGTTTTTACCTCCATTTACTCCATATACTTCTAACAATGTACTACCAGATGCTATTGTTTGTGCAGGAACAATGGCACGGTATAGATAAGTATTTGGATACTCGGCGTTTTCCACATAAGACATAATTACATCTTGTTTATTTGTTGTATTTGTTATTTCTTGTTTGGTTAGGTCTATACTGGCATCGGTTACTACGTTCTTCAAAACTACTTTTTGAGGAGCAGTTTCACCAATCATACTACCTGCTACAAGTACTTCTACCATAGCATAAGCATGAGTATAATCTAATTTAATAGAACCACCATCATAAGTGCTTGCATCTACTTTTGAAATAAGTACATCACTCAAATCGTAGTTACTGTTACCTTCGCCTTCAGTGATTGATTGGTTGGGCAATACATTTAAATTAGCAGTAGCTGCTGCTTTTATGTCAGCTGTATAAGGATAGTATGCATAAAAACTATATTCATTCCCCTTTTCGAGTGTGATGGCATTCGATATGTCGGTTTTCCACTCTTCTCCATTATAAGTATATTTGCAATTGCTTTGTGTTCCATCATTGCTTACGGCAAAGATTCCTACTGCATCGCCAACTCTCCACGTAATTGTACGCTCATTTCCTGCATCATTAGTTACAGTACGTGTACTTGCTCCACCATTTATAGTCATTGTAAACTCCGCAGGGACACCTTTCTTTATTGTAGTTTGCGGTTCATTATCTTCTTGATTGCATCCAGTAGCAATCAATGTCGCTACAAGGCACAGCGCTAAATGTTTTAAAGTTTTCATATCTTTAAATTGTTTTTGATAGTTGATTAAATGCTATTTTGATTAACTAAGGTTGTACTTCTTCACCTTCACCGCTGATTTTATCTCCTTCTTCCCAACCTGCGATAGGCGAGGAAGAACTCTCGATAGTATAGCCGGTGTTGCTGACAGTAACATCGAATACATACTGCATCCCACGCTCAAAACTACCTATGCTGCTACCGATAGTATAAGTCTTCTTCTTCAGCGCATCAGGCAACTTGTTTGCATTGATAGTGGCTACATATCCCTGTGTACCGCCGAGAGGCATAACAAATGCTTCTGTGGTGCGTGCCACGGTGGCATCGGCAGACGAGGAAGTACGCATACGGAACGAGGCTACACTTTCTGTATCGGCACTGAAACGTCCCTCGACAACATTGAAACTACCGATGGTAGGTAGGCCGTTAAGGTCTACTGTCACATTATCGAGCTGTTCCGCCGTTATATCTCCCTCCGCACGGAAGTAAAATACCAAACGGCTCAGGGCGGGAGCAAGGCGCATGGAAGCCACTGTATTCTCTTTAGTGAGCGAGTTGGCACGTCCATACAATAGGGAAGATGCTTTCATGTCTCCCTGTTTGTCCAACTTCAGAGGCACCATACCTTCGGTTTCGAACGTTTCCTGACGCGGATAGTAGATGGCTACATCCCATACATCCTCACCTGTTGTAGGAAAGTAGGGAATGGCGTCTACTTGGTCGGGCTGGAAATAGTCGTCATACGAAGTCGGTGTAGGGCTGTAACTGAGATTAGCGTGCGGGCTCACCACTTCGCTACTGCCGCTTTTCAGCACATATACGCCGATTTTGTCCTCGGGCTTGGTCCAGGTAGTTCCTTCCTGCTGGGTGTCATAGTTGGTGTACACCTTTGCTTCGATAATGAGAGGGTATGCCTTAGGGTCTGCGGCAGGTGCTTCATCATCGCTGCAGGCGGTCAGTAAAGCCCCTGCAAGGAAAAGAAATATGAGTTTGTTTTTTATCATAACGGATACCGTTTCTTTATTTGATTGCGTGTTATTCTTCTATTTTCTTCAGTGATACGCCGTCTATCAGGACACTTGACGGTTCGGATGCACTGTTTTGGAAACAGATAGAGAAGTTCTTCAAGTCTGTGGGAGTAGCATCCTCCGTATCGTTCATGCTGAACTGGTAGATGCTGTTGGCCACTTTACCGAAGTTGAAGTCGAGCGTGTAGTAGGTCCACTTGCCCGAAGGATTCGCCTTGCCGAAACCACCGTAGAATTTGCGATCCGCTTTCTTAGGTTGGCTTTGTGTGCACACAAAGAAACGTTGCAGGTCTTTACCGTTGGCATCGCGCAGACGGATGAATACTCGGACTTAGCCCAGAAACCCAATTTATACATACCCGGTTCTACGCTGCCTTCGTAACGTTGTGCCACGAACGACTTGTACCAGGTAGTCAGTTTGGGGTCTACGGAAAATTCCAATACTTTGCCGCGCTGCTTGTCGTTGATGATGCGGAAAGAAGCTGCGGTTTCATCGTTTACGGCGCACCAAGTACCGAATGTCACGTTGTCTTTGCTGCCATATTCTGTAGTGAGGTCGGCGTTGTCGAATTCATTGTCCTTTATCAATTCTTGTGCTTGCAGTCCGGCTGCCATAACCAGCATACCGAAAACGCTTAAAATAATCTTTTTCATGATAATAATTATTTTTAGTGGTTAATAAAACGCTTGTTTGAATTATTGTGCGGGTTTCACTTCAACGGTTACTTCACGTACTGTCTGTTCCGAATTCCATTTGTTGGCATTGGTAACGATGAAAGTGGCGGTATAGGTACCCGGTTCGTTGTAAGTGTGCTGATAGATGCCGAGACGGGCGTTTGTTCCCTTAATAGGAGTACCACGGTCGGGCTCTACGCTATGCGGCGACAGCTTCTGGCTTACCATCCATACATCAATGTCGTAATCCTGAGATTCGTTGACTGTTATTTTTCCATCCGTTACGACATATTCTTGCGGTTGGAACATCATACTGTAGTTGCTGACAGTGAAGTTGTTCTGTACCTTGGAGGTGACAAAGTGCGGCGTGAAAACGAACTCCCTTACCATGTCTTCCACTACAATCAGGTTTTTGTCCGGTTCGCGCTTCACGAGTTTTAGTTCGGTGATGTCGATGCGGGGGCGGTTGTCGTAGCTATATGTCTTTGTAGGGTTGTTCGGAAGAGTATGTCCTTCGCTCTTTATTCCTGTGTGAGGCTCCGCCAGATAACGGAAAGCAAGGTAGAAATCCTTATCTTTGTATTGGCTGAGATTGACAGCGGCATACGGCAGTTTGGCTGTGGTACTGGTTTCCAAGATAACACTTTTCAGGTATTCTTCATTGACAGCCGGATCCGGGTCGGTAAGGTCGTGCCATTCTTCGGGGTTGATTTCTCCCGAACCGTCGTAAGTATCGGAAATCATGACGCGCAGGATACGGTCGCCCAAATAGTCATAATTTTCGGCATATTGCATCTTGGCGGAGTATGAAAGTCCGAGACTGTCTACTTCGGGCAGCGTGGTACGGTCTCTGTTGGCATAACGGTCGTTTTTCTCGCCGGAGTAGAAAGCTATGTAGTCGGGATTTCCGTCGAATTCGAAGGTGACAGGCTGACCGGCATACACTGCATCGGGTGTTTGGACGTTTACACCGAATTCTACACTTTCGGTTCCATCGCGATCGCATGAGGAAAAAGTAGCGAGCAGGCATAACGCCAGCAGTTGCGCAAGGCGTTTACCGGAAGTGGGATTATTATTTGTTTTCATATCGTTATGAACTGTTATTTATCGTTTCTATTATATACTTTAATCGGGTTACCAGCGTTCGTTCTGCTTACAGATGGTATTGGTGCTTAGCTCGCATTGCGGTATGGGCAGATACAAATTACGCTCGGATATATTGTAGGCCGGAACGGAACGTACGTCGCTACGCTCATAACCCACTGTGGCGCTGGAAGCACCGCAATTAGGGTTCTCGGGAGCGGTTTGGTCGTAGAGCATACGTATGCGGTCGAAATAGAACTGTTCGCCGCGGCGGCGCAATTCCATGTGCCGGGGCACTTCAAAGCAGAGTTCGCGTGTCTGTTCCCTGAACAGTAATTGCCGCATGTTCTCCTTGTTGTCGGTCCTACCGGCTTCTCCTTGTAGGAGAGTTCGTGCATTGGAACGTTCGCGTACGCGGTTGAGGGCTTTTATACACTCATCTGTGGGGCCGTTCAGCTCGTTTTCGGCTTCGGCAAACATCAGTAATACGTCGGCAAAACGCATGATGGGGAAGTTGATGGACGAATTGTTACGTGCCCACGGACGTACGGGGTCGTATTCGGCACGCCATTTGCCGGGGTTGCCGGTGCGGCCGTAGTTGTTGGCGCTTGTCAGGTTGGCATCGGTCAGGTAGTTCTTTTCTATTTTTCCGGTCTTGGCATTGGCTTTATAAGTGTAGTCGGCGAAAGTCCACCAACGACGCTGGTCGCCTTTGTCTTTGGCTACATTTACTTTGTATTCTCTTTCCGCGTCTCTGTCACTTTCCAGACCGTCTTCCAAGTAGAGGCGGTATAGTATCTTGGTAGCATCGTACCAGGCGTATGCGTAAGGTACATCAGGGTCGGTGGTGACACCTTGCGATATGCCGATGTACAAACCTACTTTACCGCATTCGTTACTGCGGTCCATGCCATTGCCGTAGAACTCTACCTCGAACATGCTTTCGCGGGCTTCGAGGTCGTAACGATTGGAACACATATTGATGAAAAGGTCGCGATAGCCTTGGTGAGCAGGGTCTGTTTCTCCGTAAAGGTGATGCAGATTGCTGTCTATAACTTTCTTGGCATAGGTGCGGGCTTCTTCCCAAGTATCGGCATAAACAGGATAGCCGGACTGCCAGATATAGGCACGCGCCAATAATGCCTGTACTGTGGTACGGGAGATGCGTCCCGGAGCGTTCAGCTCGTCAGCGGGAAGACAGCCGCTTTCCGCGGCTTTCAGGTCACGGATGATTTGTGCGTATATAGCTTCCTGCGGAGACTTTTCCAAGAGCTGCGTGGTGAGGTCGCGGGTAGGAGTCAGGCGCAATGGCACTTCACCCCAATAGGCGACAAGATTCATATAGTAGAGTGCACGCAGTGCGCGAGCCTCGGCAATATACATTTTCTTGTTTCTTGCGCTTCCGCATTGTTCGTCTGTACGCTGATTGATGAGGTCGATAAAATCGTTGGCGCGGTTGATGCCGTCGTAGAGGGCAAGCCAGCAGTCCTTGATATAACCGTCCGTATTGTTGTGCGTATAAAGATTGGGTTGGAGGTTATCTTTACCGTAGCTGCGGTTGTAGACGAGAATATCTGTTCCGGAGTCGAGGTCACCCCACAAGTATTGTCCGTAAGCTCCCGCATAACCCAATACGTCGTATACACCGGCTAATCCGGACATACAAGAGGTTTCATCCTGATAGATGGTCTCCGCATCGGGATTGTCGTAAATTTCAGTGTCCAGGAAGTTGCATGAGGTGCAGAGTCCGGCACTTAGCAATATATATATCAACTTTTTCATGGTGTTTATATCTTTTTAGTTACTTCTGAATATCATATTACAAACCTAACTTCACGCCGAATGTATAGGAACGGGTGCGAGGGTAGGAGGAATAGTCGAAACCGCGTGTCATAGCCGAGTTACGGGTAGATACTTCGGGATCGTAACCGGTATATTTGGTCCACGTCCAAATGTTCTGTGCGGATACATATACACGGAGCGAACGTATCTTCAGGTTCTTCAGCATCTTGGTGGGGAAGCTGTAACCCAGCTGCACATTCTTTAACCGCAAGAAAGAAGCGTCTTCGATTTCTCGGTCGGTATTGATGTTGGTCAGGCTGCGGTTGGGAGCACACAGATAATTGGTGTAGTTACCTTCGGTAATGCTGCCGTCCGGGTTAACCGTACGCGGTGTCCAGTGGTTGGCGGCGGAAACAAGCTGGTTAGTGTGCTTGCTGTTGAGCGATTCCAGACGGGTACGGTTATAGTTGATAACGTCGTTGCCGTAAGACCATTGGAAGAATACGCTCAAGTCGAAGCCTTTCCACTCGAAGTTATTGGTGAAACCTCCGGTGTGGATGGGCAGACCGTGACCGATAATCGTTTGGTCTTCAGCCGTTACCTTACCGTCGCCGTTCAAATCTTTCAATTTTACGCTACCGGGCTGGATGTTGCTGCGAACTTCAGTATTATTGGGTATCTCAGGCTTCAATACGTATTGTCCGGGAGCCACTTCGTTGAAGTCTTCGTACTGATAGACACCGTCGTATACATAGCCGTACATCTCGGATAGCGGGTGTCCCACCTTACAGATATAGTTGTTAGTGGTTATCACGCTGCTGTAACGGCTCTCCTGTCCGTCGGAAAGTCCTGTGACTTTACTCTTGTTGAAAGAGATATTGAAGTTGGTGGTCCATTTGAATTTGCCCTTACCGCCTACAAAGTTTACGGTATTGATAGAAAATTCAAGACCGCGGTTGTTGATACTTCCGATATTTTGTTGTACGGAAGAGAAACCGAGCGAACCGGGCACTTCGGCGTAGAGCAACAGGTCTTTGGTGTCTTTGTTGTAGATATCGATTTCACCGTTGATACGGTTGTTGAAGAAACCGAAGTCCAAACCGATATTCGTTTGGTAGGTAGTTTCCCATTTCAGGTTTCTGTTACCTATCTGACTGTTGTAGATGGCTGAAGTGAGCATATTGTTGAATGCGTAGTTCTGGCCGGTGGCATAGAGCACGGAAGAAGCGTAGTCATTGTAAGTATTGTTGTTACCGGTAGCTCCCCAACCTACACGCAGTTTCAGGTTGGATACGAATGTGTCTTCCAAATTCATGAACGGTTCGTCGGAAAGACGCCATGCAAATGATGCCGAAGGGAAATAACCCCATTTGTTGTAGGGGAAGCGTGACGAACCGTCGGCGCGGATGGTAGCGATCAATATGTAGCGTGACTTCCAGTCGTAGTTGAAACGCGCGAAGTAAGACATCAGTTTGCTTTCCACGCTGGTGGTAGTGATGGAGCGGGGAGTACCGCTATCCAACCCCCAGAAACCGAGGCTTTCCCATGTGATAAGTCCCGAACCGGCTCCCATCACCGTAGTGCGGTCGCTGGAAAGAGAAGCTCCGAGAAGTCCTGCCAGATTGTGATCGCCGAAACGGCGTTTGTAGTTCAATGTGTATTCGTTGGACCAACTGTTACGGTCTTTGTCGGAGAAATTACCGTTTACACCGCTTGCGGAGTATTTGGGGTCTCCCTGATAGGTATCCGAGTTGTAGAACGTACGGCGCACATCTTGTCTCCACGTATAGTTGAACGTGGCTTTGAAAGTCAGGTTCTTGATAATATCCCAAGTCAGATACGTATTCAGGTTCAGTTGGCGTGTACGGGTCTGGTCGTACGAGTTCTGTACGGTTTTCATGGGGTTGTACGGATAGTTTCCGCTCTCATCCACCATGTTGTTAATCAGGTCGTCTTTCTCATTGTAAGTAACCGGACGGTAAGCGAGTACCTGATAGAGGTAATATTGAGATGTACCACCGCCCGACTGTGAGGGTGCCGAACCTTTGGACAGGTTATTGGCAAAGTTCATCGTTGCTCCGAACTTTACGGATTTGCTGATGTTCTGGTCGAGAGTAAGGCGCGCCTTTAAGCTCTCGTAAGAGGAGTTGATGATAACGCCTTGCTGGTTATAATAAGAAATACTCGAGCTATAACGGGTGTTTTTACTACCGCCGGAAAGAGATACATTGTGGCTTGTCATGGGAGCGCCCCGATATACCTCGTCTTGCCAGTTATAATAAGGTATGTAATCGTAATCGGCCAATGTACGTTTACGTCCCAATGCTTCGCTATATCCGAAGTAGGTATCGTTCAGTTCTTTCTCGGTCAACATTTCGGTCTGCAACTTCATAAACTGCTTACCGTTCATGATGTCGAGGAATTGAGGCTGTTCCTGCCAGGTAAAGTAACCGTCGTATGTCACGCGGGGAGCACTCTCTTTACCGCGTTTGGTAGTGATGATAATTACGCCGTTAGCGCCGCGCGCGCCATAAATAGCGGTTGCGGAAGCATCTTTCAGAATGTCCATGGACTCGATGTCACTCGGGTTATAGGCGGCGGCGTTGGGGTCGTCGGTCGCAAAACCGTCGATAACATACAACGGAGAACCGTCGGAGTTGTCGGAAACCGTATTACTACCGCGGATAACGATGTTCGCTGCCGAACCGGGACGTCCGTCACCGCTTACCACTTGCACACCGGCAACACGTCCGCCTAATGCCTGGTCGAACGATGCGACAGGAGTTTTATTGAGCTCTTCCATGTCTACTTTCGCCACAGAACCGGCAAGGTCGCCTTTCTTGGCGCTACCATAACCGATGGCTACTACTTCATTCAGCATCACGCCGTCTTCTTTCATTACGACATTGATTACTTTATTCTTTCCTACCGGAATTTCACGGGTGGTGTAACCGATAAAGGAGAAAACAAGAATGGCTTTCTGATTAGGTACTTCAATCGAGTATTTGCCGTTTATATCGCTGATAGTACCGATTGTGGTTCCTTTTACAGTAATGTTGGCTCCGATAACTGTTTCTTTAGTCTCATCGGTAACCGTACCTGTAATTTTGATTTGTGCTTGCAGCGCAGTCAGCGAAAGCAGCAAAAAGAATAAAAGAGAACTAGCTCTTTTAAAGCTCACGGAATGGTTTCTTTTCATATTATCAAAAATAAGATTATCTTATGCTGTTTTTTAAATCCGGTGGCAAAGTTATAAATATATATAAAAACATTCTTCTATAATAGTACAGACAGAGTACATTTTCGTACAAAAATAAAATTGTACATAAAAAGAAAGCCACATCAGAGTATGGTGTAGCTTGTGTAATGACATAAATAAGGCACGAATCGTACAGAATACTACGGATTTTTATTCCTTATCCGTAAGATGCCGTACAATTCGTGCCGGAGTATTTCCTGACTTCTGATTTCAGACTTATACACTCATAAATCCGGAATCATAAATCAAGGAAATCATTTGTCTTTTCTCAGTTCTGCAAAGATAAGTCCTTCCAGTTCTTCCGCCAGTTCCGGGTTGTCCAGAATAACTTGCTTGGCGGCGTCGCGTCCTTGTGCGATTTTGGTGTCGTTATAGCTGAACCAGGAACCGCTTTTCTTGACGATACCCAGTTCCGCGCCCAGGTCGATGATTTCTCCTGCGCGCGAGATGCCTTCGCCGAACATGATGTCGAATTCTGCACGACGGAAAGGAGGAGCTACCTTGTTCTTTACAACTTTTACTTTGGTCTGCTTACCGATTACCTCTTCTCCGTTCTTGATAGCCTGGCTTCCACGGATGTCGAGACGTACGGAAGCATAGAACTTCAACGCGTTACCTCCGGTGGTTGTTTCGGGGTTACCGAACATTACACCGATTTTTTCGCGGAGCTGGTTGATGAAGATACAGGTTGTACGGGTCTTGCTTACGGCGGATGTCAGCTTACGCAGCGCTTGTGACATAAGACGTGCCTGCAAGCCTACCTTGTTGTCGCCCATATCGCCTTCAATTTCGGCTTTCGGGGTCAGGGCGGCTACGGAGTCTACCACAATGATGTCGATGGCGGAAGAACGAATCAGTTGTTCTGCAATTTCCAATGCCTGCTCGCCGTTGTCCGGTTGCGAAATCAAGAGGTTGTCTACATCTACGCCGAGTTTGGCCGCATAGAAGCGGTCGAAAGCGTGCTCCGCATCGATGAACGCCGCGATACCGCCCGCCTTTTGCGCTTCGGCGATGGCATGGATCGCCAACGTGGTCTTACCGGAAGATTCCGGACCGTAGATTTCAATGATACGTCCGCGGGGATAACCGCCTACACCCAATGCTACGTTCAGTCCGATAGAACCGGTAGGGATTACTTCTACTTGTTCGACGCTTTCGTCGCCCATTTTCATGATAGAACCCTTACCGAAACTTTTTTCTATCTTATCCATGGCAGCTTGCAGTGCCTTTAGTTTTTCGCTTGCTGCCATATTATTTCCGTTTTCAAAATTAAGTTCGTCTTTCTTTGCCATATAAAATAAATAATTAGTGTT
>OMGN01001795.1_pt1 | contig 10882 bp, 7 predicted proteins | sample 1674111 | NCBI WGS metagenome assembly OMGN01 (sample SAMEA103958143, study PRJEB25191) | human gut metagenome | biome: human-associated habitat [ENVO:00009003]; feature: intestine environment [ENVO:2100002]; material: feces | place: Germany | collected 2013/2015
TTGCCGTCGCATCCGTGGCCACTCTAACGACGACTCAGGGTACGCAGTCGGCGGGGTTCTGCATCGTGCCCCAGGCGCAGGCCGCGGAACAAAAAGTCGAGCAGACTAAACAGGGCTTGACAGGCCGCGAGCTCTACGACGAAGCCATTGCAGTTTCCAAACTTTTGCGTGATCCGAGCTCGGCCAACAACACGCTTTTTGAGTCCGAAACTGCGCTTTCCGGCGAACTGAAGGCTCTCATTTATCAAAAACTTCGGGAAGGCGCCACACGCGGCGAAATTCTCGATTACATGGCTGAGCGCTACGGCGAGGCCGTTCGTTATCAGCCGGATTTCAATGCAACGACTTTTCTTCTGTGGGCCGCTCCCTGGATTGCCGTTGTCGTCGGAGCGTTCGTCTTCTGGCGTAGCATGCGGCGTAAGAAAAAGCCGGCTGTACGTTCGTAATGTATTTTTGACTTGTTATTTCTCAGGAGTATCAATTGAAACGTCTTCTGCTTAGCTTGGCTCTGGCTACGAGCCTATCTGTGTCGGCCGTGGCGGCTGAGGCGCCGGTCACGGATCATATACCTGCCTTCCAGACGAAGATCGTCGAAAACGGTGAGCCGATTGCCGGCAAACCCGGTCAGTTGCGCGACTTCCTGGAAATGCGACATACGCGCGGCTTTTCCAAGGCTGTTTTGCCGGATCTGAAGGGAAAGCAGGTGGCGTTGGATTCCTTTAAGGGCAAACTGGTGTTGGTTGACATCTGGGCGAGCTGGTGCGAACCGTGCATCCGTACGATGCCGGCCATGCACGAGCTACAGAAGAAGTTCAATCACGATCCCAAGAGCCGCATCCACATTCTGTCCGTGTCGGTCGATGACAAGGTTAAGAATGTGCAGAAGTTCATGAAGAAGCATGGATTGGGAGAAGATTTCGAAACGCTGATCGACGCCAAGCAGGTGATCGGCGACGATGTGCCGCTCGATGTGGTGCCGAGCTTCTTCATGCTTGACGGTCAGGGCAATTTGATTGGCTTCGTTCGAGGCTTTGTGGACTGGACGGGCCCTGAAGTGATCAATTATCTCAATAAGCTTGCTGACAAGTACGCCGGTCGCGACTACTAAATCAGTTTGTTTTCAGTCCAAAACAACACCCGCTTTCCACGAGAGGAAAGCGGGTGAATTTTGTTCTGCGTGCTCGAAGAGTATTGGCTAGAAACTGAAGAATTCCTTGACGCTCTGCCAGATGCTCTTTTCTTCCTTCTTCGAGGGAACGATCGGCTTACCCTGAGCGCGGCGCAAGGCCTCGGAAGACTTCTGCCAATCGAAGCTCCATGCCGGAGCGGCGCTCTTGCCGTTGAAGACCGCCGTCAGGTGAATCGACGGAACGCCCTGTTGTGGCGCAAAGTTGATGCTGCTGTTGCCGTCAAGCGTGCCGGTTGCCAGATCGAGCTGCGCATCGGCGCGAGCGCGGATGTATACCGATCGCGCCACAATGTCTTTCAACGACAGAGCGTTGCCGTTGAGCGTGAGTGACAGCGTGGCTTCATCGAGATCGGTGCGCGCGCCCTGACGCGTGATGAGCGCAGTTTCGGCGTTCGTTACCAGATGGTTGCGAACGGCGGCAGCGTCCAGACCGAGATAAGAGGGACGCAGCACGCGCAGTTTGGAGGTACCGGCTAGATTTTCCGCCGCAAAGCCCTTGCCGGAAATCGTCAAATCGCCGTTGGCTACACCAGCTACGGGAGAGGCACCTGCTACCGGAGCAATGAACTTGTCGAGCGCGACGCCATCGATGCGGCCGTTAAAAAGCCATGAGGTGTCTTCGGCGAGCTCGAACGTGCCAAACAGGCGTCCCTCGGCGGTATTGACGACGAGGGAATCGACAACGGCCCTTCCGTTCTTGACGGCGAGCGTGCCGCTTAACTGGGTGCCAGTAATGCCGGCTACGGCAATGCGGCCGACACGAACAGCGCCAGAGAAGTCGAAGTGACGCATCCACGCGAGCATTTCTTCGCCGGGAAGCGTGTCGCGGTTGATTTCTCCGATCATCAGTTCGCCTTCGAGCTCGGGTACGCCGGCGGTTCGGCGAACAGTTCCGTTAAAGGAGATGGGGGCGCCCGCAAAGTCGCCCGACAAGCCTACCTGGGCGGTGTTCTCGTTCCAGTCGGCTTTGATGAAGCCTGAAACGGAAGCGTTGAAGTCCGTTGGCAGAGCAGCGTCTCCCGTGATGCTCACGCGAGCGATGAGGTTGTCAAGATCGGCGGTCTTTTTCACAAAGTCCGCGCGCACGGAGCTCGCCACTTCAAATGTATTGACGCGGCTGCCGCGCTCTTCGGTGCGCGAGAAGCGCATCTCGGGACTTTCGATGATGCCGGGACGCACGCGGAAATCCACTGCGCCGAGATGAATATCGCCGGTCGTATCGTCGGGCTTGGAAAGTGAAGCCGAGAGGTTGCTGCCGGAGACTTCACTACCCTTGAAGCGCACGCGGTCGGCCTTGGCTACCGTGGTCCAGGCCGAACCCTTGTTGCTGAGTTCGCCCGCAAAGCTTACGTCTTCGACCATCACGTAACGATCAGTCACGGAGATGGTCAGGATGCCTTTGGCAGACAAGTCACCGGCAAGCGTCGAGGGGTCGAAACTTACGAAGATTTGTCCGGTCTCGGCAATCGTTTCCTGAGCGTGAGCGTCCTTAATGAAGCGGATGTTCCAAGCCGTTGTGGCGGACTCGGAGGCGGGTTCCTCAGTGGCCGGAGCGGGCTGTTGTTCGGAAGAGGGATCCTGAGCCTCAGGGGCTGTTTCTGCGGCCGGGGCCGTCGTTTCAGCAGGGGGCTCAACAGTGGGTACTGCTGGTGTTGTCGGTTCGCCTGCCGAAGCTTCAGTTTCGGGGACGGTCGCCGCTGCAGGCGTCTGATCAGCGGGTGCGGGCTCGGCAACGAAGTCCTGCGGCACTTCACTTTGAGGGGAAGCTGTCGGTTCGGTCGGGGGAGTCAGGGTGCTTTCTTCGACGGGGTTTGCCGGGGCAGGTTCAGCGGCCGGCGTTGTCGGCACGGAACTTTCAACGGCTGGCGTCTGGGGCTGCCCGTCGTTTGCGACGGCTTCAAAATGCGCCGACATCTCAAACGGCGTATTCATTTCGGGCGAGAAGCGGCCTGAGGACAGCGTGAGCGCAGAAATTTTCCATTGACGGGCCGACTCGGCCGAGCCTGTCGTGAGCGCAATCTGCGCATTGTTCAGCCGGAAGTTGGAAACACGGAGGTTTTCCGGAAAGCGTACGGAACCGAACGCCTCTTCAAAAAGCGCGTCGCCGCTGGCGCGAGGCACGGACAGCGAAAACTGCGCACCATCGATGGCGATGGTTTTGACGTTGACGGCGCCGAGAAGAGACGACCAGAGAGCAACTTCGGCCTGAGCGCCCGCAATTGAGCCGATCGCTTCACCGCTTTCGATATCAACGAAGCGTAGCGACGGAATTTGTACGTGTAGCGAGGTGAGGTGCTTGAGCTCAATGGGGCCGCCGTATTCGACGGATGCGTGCAAAGCTTCTTTGGCGTAAGTGTCAATCGTGTCTTTGACCGCCTTTTCGTCGAGCACATAAAAGAGAGTGCCGACGGCCGCAACCGCCAACACAAAGATCAAAACGACAAGCGCGAGCACGAGACGCGCAATACGAGGCACGGAAGAAAGGAACATAGTTTGAGAGCTCAACAGACTGTCAGTTTGCCACATTTGACAAAGCCCTGTGCGTTACATCGTATCCACTTTGAGAAACTGTTGTTTTTGAGGTGCAAGTATGCAGCCATTCGTTCGCCTTCTTCTCACAAGCGCGGGACTGAACGGCTATTGACTTTGTCACCTTGGAAAGTGAGGTTTCTTTGGATTAAGTCAAAGAAAATCGCCGAAAATACAAAAAATGAGCCATGCACTTTGAAAAACGATCGTGAAAGAATTGCCCAGAAGTGCGCGTGTGATTCATAACTGTAGAACACGCGCGTTTCACGACTGTGACTCTTGAGAAAGGAAGATAAAAATGAACAACTACACTAAGTACGGCCTGATTTTCCTCGGTGGCGTTGCCCTCGGCGCTCTCGGTGCGATGGCGATTTCTCGCGGTCGCGTGCAGGGTGTCAAACCGCTGGCAACTGATCTCGTGGCGGGCGGCATCGCTCTGCGCGACAAGCTGATGTCCGTTGCCGAAGGCGTAAAGGAAGATATTGAAGATGTCGTAGCCGAAGCTCAACTTAAGAATCAGGAAAAGAAGGCGGCCCAGGAAGCTCAGGAAACGGCCCAGGCCGTTCAAGATCCCGCCGTTGAAAAGACCCTGGCCTGATTCGTACCGCGAGCGGTTTCGTCCATCTTTTCGGACGCATAAGGAATGTTTTTTAAATTAGTTCATGAAGTCGGTAACCGTCAGCGGTGGATCACGACCGGCACGATGACGACGGCAAGTGCCGAATTGATTGCCGACGATGTGTCGGTGATCGCCGGCGTTTCCGGCGTGAAGGTCAATCCGCGCACGGGTTCGGTGATTGTTTTTTACGATGATGCGTGTGGCTTGGTGCCGGTGGCGGAGTACCTGAAGGGACTTGCGGCGGTGCCGCCGATGATGCGCGATGCGCGCAAGGCTCACGTAGAGGCTCTGCAAAAGGCGAAAGCCGAAACGCAAGACAAGGAGTCGGTGCCCACAACCGGGGCTCCTGCTTTGGCGACCGTGGTGCGAGCTGTGCGATCGATGCCGCTGCTTCGTGTTTTATCGCGTCCGTTGCAGCGACTCAGCCAGGTTGTCAGAGAGCCGCAGTCGGGAGAGCTTGATTTTTCTCCGCTGGTTCGTTGGGTGGTGGTGCGCCCCTTTATGCCGTTGGTTATTAACGCACTGAATGCGGTGCTCGGCGCGATTCCCTTCCTAATCGAAGGGGCCAAGCAGTTGCGGCGCGGAAAATTGACGGTGGAGGTGCTTGACGCTGCTGCCATCGGCATTTCTCTGCTGAGACGAGATTTCAAGACTGCCGGCCTGGTGGCTCTGTTGCTGGGCTTGGGCGAAATGCTTGAAAACTACACCCGCAAGAAGTCGCTTGAAAGTTTGGCCGACCAATTGGCTCTTAAGGTTGATCGGGTCTGGGTGCGCAAAGGTGAAACTGTTGTCGAAGTGCCTCTTGTGGAAGTGTCCGAAAGCGACGTAATCGTGGTGCGTGCCGGCAGTACGATTCCCGTTGACGGGACGGTTGTGGGAGGCGAAGCCGACGTTAATCAGGCGACGATGACCGGTGAACCGTTGCCGGTTCACCGTACGCACGGCGGACAGGTTTACGCCGGTACGGTAGTTGAAGACGGAGAGATTGATATTCGGCCAACCAAATTGGCCGGTGAAACACGTTTGTCAAAAATTATCGAATTTATCGAAACCAGCGAGAAGAGCAAGGCGGGCATACAGGGTAAGGCCGAACGCCTGGCCGATGCCATCGTTCCGTATAACTTTGCGCTCGCCGGTCTTGTGTTTCTTTTGACCCGCAACCTGACGCGTACTGCCGGCGTGCTCATGGTGGACTATTCCTGTGCATTGCGGTTGGCAACGCCGCTGGCCATTCTTGCCGGTATGAAAACGGGAACGAAAAACGGCACCCTCATCAAGGGCGGCCGCTATCTGGAAGCGTTGGCAGAAGTTGATACGGTAGTGTTTGACAAAACGGGTACGCTCACGGCAGCTTCTCCGAAGCTTTCCGACGTTGTGACGTTGGATGCGGCGCGTGATAAAGACGAACTGCTGAGTTTGGCGGCCTGTTTGGAAGAACACTTCCCGCATCCTGTTTCCCGAGCTGTGGTGCAGGCCGCTGTTGACCGCGATTTGGACCACTTCATCGAAAAACACGATGCACAAGTGAACTATGTTGTGGCACACGGCATATGCTCAAGCGTGGATTCGGCCAAAGTCATCATCGGGTCTCGGCATTTTGTTGAAGACGATGAAGGTGTGGACTGTTCAACGGCCAGAGCGCATGTGGAACGGCTTGCCCGCGAGGGTAAATCGATTCTCTACATTGCTTGCGCGGGAAAACTGATTGGTTTGCTCGGCATTGTGGATCCGATTCGGGAAGAATCGGCGCGGGTAATTGCCGAACTTAAGAAGCGAGGCATCAAGCGTGTCGTGATGCTTACGGGCGACGATGAACGCACGGCCGCCGTTGTAGCTGCCCAGATTGGCGTGGACGAATACCGCGCGCAAGTCCTGCCGACCGATAAGGCGGGCTATGTGCAGAGGCTCAAGGCAGAAGGGTGCAAGGTTTTGATGGTGGGTGACGGCATTAACGACAGTCCTGCGCTTTCTGCGGCAGATGTCGGCGCAACGCTTCGCGAAGGAAGTGCTATTGCGCAGGAGGTGGCCGATGTGGTGCTCACCCGCAACACGCTAGAGGATCTGCCCCGCGCCATTGACCTGGGGCGAGCCGTGATGAAACGCGTAAAAACAAACTTTGTGACTTCGGTGGGGCTCAATTCTGCCTTTATGGCGGGAGGCGTCACGGGTTTGTTGCAGCCTGCCATGGGAGCGGTGCTGCACAATCTCACGACGATCGGCGTGTGCTTGAACGCCATGCGTCCGGCTGACAATGGCCGTATCGAATGGCATGATGTGATCGAAAAGGTGCGCGAGGTGCTCCTGCAGCAGCCACACACCGAGCATTTGGCAGGGTTGTTGGACGAAACCTCCCGACTCTGAAAGGCAAAGACAATGCAATTGGAAATGTATGTCAGAAGTTTCGCAAATGGCCGCATGCGCGTCCGTCACCCGGCTTTAGTCGGACTCGGCGGTGAGGAGCGTCAGGCGATCGAGGCGATGGTTATGGCCGTCGACGGTGTGACATCGGTGAGCTTTAATCCGTCCGTGGGCAGCGCATTGCTGCTTTGGGATCCGCTGCGGCTTGACGCGGAAACCATGAAGGACCATCTGCAAGGGTGGCTCGAAATGGTCGAAGCGGGTGATGACTCCGCTCTCGAGGAAGGCACGCACGCGCCTCAGTCCGAAGGTTGTTCTTTAACGACTTGTGCGAAGGAGGCGCTGGAGCCCGCCAAAAAAATTGGTCAGACGGCGTTGGACAGCGTTGCCAAGGTGATCGTGCCGGACGTTAAAAACACCAAGCGCGCCCGACGCATGGCGCAAAACCGCATCATGCTGGGACTGGGCTCCGCGTCCGTGGCGTCTTTGGCTTTCAATAAGTCAGGGCACGGTTATTTGGGCTGGGGTTTTGCCGCCTTCGTCTTGCTGCACTTGTGGCAGCATCGCCGTGTTCTCTGAACAAAAGGAAGGTCATGTCGCGTTCTTGGGTAGAGAAATTTGCCGTTTTTGCCATGGCGCTTGGGCTTGTGGCGCTGGCTGCCGTTTCTGTGGCGGCGCTTCTGATTGCCGCGGGTGTCTTTATCTGCTTGGCCGCGATCCTCTACATCATCAATCCGGCCGGTGTGCGTGCCGCGCTGAAGGTTCTCGCTGACAAGCCGGACGAATGGCTCAAGTGTGCGCACGATTGGCTCGAGAGTTTCAAGGAAATCCTTGCGACCTTTCAGGCGGCAGCTCAGGCTGCGGCGTCTGCTCCGCAGGCTGAGTCGGAAAAGTCCGGAGACGAAATGCCGCAGCAAGCTGCCCCACAGGAGAAAGCACCGACGCCATCGAAACCCAAGCAGGGCTGATCCAATCAATTTGAACAAAAAATAAAACCGCCGGACAACGGAAGATGACTTTCCCGTTTTTCGGCGGTTTTGCTTTGGCGGTCGGCTGCGGTTCAGCGCAACGTGTCGCGGATTTTCTTTTTGATGTTCTCTTTGAGATTCGGTGCCAATCTCTCAAGTGCATCAAGCGTCATGAAGACGGACGTTTTGCCGCGCAGCGATAACTCGCGGAAGCGGTTCAAAAGCTCGCTTTCTTCCTGCACCGGACGATAGCGATCACCGGTGATGATGAACATGACGTCAAAGCCGATGGAGTAGAGACGCTGCATGCTGAAGATTCCGGGATCATCTTCTCCGGATTCGTACTGAAGGTACACCTCCAGCTGGACCCCGAGAAGCTGGGCAATCTGCAACTCGGTGTAGTTGAGTCTGCGGCGCTCCTGGGCGAGTCGCTCCCCGATGGCTCGTCGTTGTTTTGTCGTTGTGAGGGCCATTGTTCTCGAAAGGCGTTGATTTTGTTGGAATAAAAATCAACGGCTAAGGATTAGTTCGAACAAAAGTATAACGGCTGCCGCAGCGTACGAACGCGTGATTTTGTTTCCGTTTGCACATAAAAACAGCCCGGCAAAGGAAAGCTCTGTCGGGCTGTCTGAGATGCATGCGTCACCGAAGCGATTCATGCACCCGCGCGCAGGAAATTAATCCTTCTTGGGTTCGTTGCGCAGACGAATGTGCAGTTCGCGCAACTGCTTTTCGTCGACCGGGCTCGGAGCACCGGTGAGCAGGCACTGAGCGCGCTGCGTCTTCGGGAAGGCGATCACGTCGCGAATGGAGGGTGCACCCGCCATCATCGTGACGATACGGTCCAAACCGAAGGCGATGCCGCCGTGAGGAGGCGCACCGTACTGCAGAGCGTCAAGCAGGAAGCCGAACTTGAGCTTGGCTTCTTCCGGACCAATCTTCAGAGCACTGAAGACCTTGCTCTGGACATCGGCGCGGTGGATACGGACGGAACCGCCGCCGATTTCCCAACCGTTCAAGACCATGTCGTAGGCCTTGGCGAAGCAATTTTCGGGATCGGTTTCGAGCAGATCCACGCATTCGTCCTTGGGCGAGGTGAACGGATGGTGGCAGGCCACCCAGCGGTCTTCGTCTTCGGAGTATTCGAACATCGGGAAGTCAACGACCCACAGCGGACGCCAGCCTTCTTCAAAGAGACCGTTCTTCTTGCCGAATTCGCTGTGACCGATCTTCAGACGCAGAGCGCCGAGGCTGTCGTAGACGATCTTGGCCTTGTCGGCGCCGAAGAAGATCACATCGCCGGACTGAGCGCCAGTGACTTCAACGATCTTGGCGACCACTTCGTCGGAGAGGTTCTTCACCACGGGGCCCTGCATGCCTTCGCGGCCTGCCGTGACATCGTTGATCTTGATGTAGGCCAAACCTTTGGCGCCGTAGATCTTGACGTACTCGGTGTAGCTGTCGATTTCGGAGCGCGGCATGGCGCTGGCGCCCGGGACGCGCAGAGCGACAACCTTACCGTTGTGGATGGACTTCACGGAGGTGAAGACCTTGAATTCGCTGTTGGCGACAATGTCGGTGACTTCGACGAGCTTGAGCTTGACGCGCAGGTCGGGCTTGTCGGAGCCGTAGTCGGCCATGGCCTGCTTGTAGGGCATCACGAGGAAGCGTTCGCCTTCTTTAGCGAGATCAACGTCGAGAACCTGCTTGAAGACGCGGCGGATCAGGTTTTCCATGATCTCGCGGATTTCTTCTTCCTTGAGGAACGACGTTTCGATATCAACCTGGGTGAATTCGGGCTGACGGTCGGCGCGGAGGTCTTCGTCGCGGAAGCACTTGACGATCTGGTAGTAGCGGTCGAAGCCGGCAATCATCAGAAGTTGCTTGAAGAGCTGCGGCGACTGCGGCAGAGCGAAGAAGTGGCCGTCCATCGTGCGGGAAGGCACGAGGTAGTCGCGGGCGCCTTCGGGCGTGGACTTTGTGAGGAACGGCGTTTCGATGTCGATGAAGCCGTTTTCGTCAAGGAAGTGACGGAAGGCCTGAGCCACTTTGAAGCGCAGCTTGAGGTTGCGCTGCATCTGCTGACGACGCAGATCGAGCACGCGATAGGTAAGGCGAGCCGATTCGCTCACGGTGTCGTCGTCGAGCTGGAAGGGCGGCGGCAACGACGGATTGAGGATTTCGAGCTGCTGGCAAAGCACTTCGACGCCGCCCGAGATGAGGTGTTCGTTCTTGGTGCCTTCGGGGCGAGCACGCACAACGCCGACCACGGCGAGGCAGAACTCGTTGCGCACCTTGTCGGCCGTAGCGAACACTTCGGGACGGTCCGGATCGCAAACCACCTGCACGAGACCTTCACGGTCGCGCAAGTCAATGAAAATCACGCCGCCGTGGTCGCGACGACGATGAGCCCACCCATAGAGGGTGACGGTCTGGCCGATGAGTTTTTCGTCGACCAAGCCACTGTATGTGGTACGCATAATTGCTCCGGTTTCCTGTTTTTCTTTGTTTCGGCCCGAGTCGGGCCGTGCCGCACAACAAAAAGCACGGCCTTCTGATTACACAATGAGGCAATATTTTAATGCCTCTATGCTTTCTTTGCGCGGCCTTGAGCCTGTCGCTGTTGCCGAATATGAACGACGAACGGAAGCAATCTTGCACAAAGCGCAACGCCGAGAAACAAGTTTGCCCCCATCCATAGGCAGAACTGCCTACAATGCAAGGAACTCCGAACAGGCGAGTGAGCCGTTACATCCACATAAAGAGAATTTCTATGCAGCTTGATCGTTCTATCTTCAAGGCCTACGACATCCGCGGCATCGTTGGAAAAACGCTGACCGAAGACGTTGTGCGCGGCGTCGGCGAAGTGCTCGGCACCTGGGCCGCTCGCAAGGGCATCCAAACCATGTGCGTGGGCCGCGACGGTCGCCTTTCCGGACCGTCCCTGTCGACAGCTCTCATGCAGGGTATCGTGTCTGCGGGCGTCAACGTCAAGGACATCGGCATGCAGCCCACGCCGGTGCTCTATTTCGCTACGCACCATTTCGGCTGCGGCTCCGGCGTTGCTGTGACCGGTTCGCACAATCCGTCGGAATACAACGGACTGAAAATGATGTTGGGCGGCCTGACGTTGTTCGGACATGAAATTGCCGCGATTGCCGACGCCATAGAAGCCGGCGACGTGATCAAGGCCGAAGTGCCGGGCACGATCGAAACGGT
>OMGN01001805.1_pt1 | contig 10813 bp, 9 predicted proteins | sample 1674111 | NCBI WGS metagenome assembly OMGN01 (sample SAMEA103958143, study PRJEB25191) | human gut metagenome | biome: human-associated habitat [ENVO:00009003]; feature: intestine environment [ENVO:2100002]; material: feces | place: Germany | collected 2013/2015
AAACGAGCAAGACCCCGGAGGGCAGATGCCTTCCGGGGTCCTGTTGTTGCAGAGAAAAATTATTCCTTATGGTCTGCCAACCAGCGCAGGGCCATATAGGTGTAGGCGGCAGAGCCCTCGTACAGGACGCTGTCGTCAAAGCGCACCTTGGGGTGGTGCTGGCCGTAGAGATAGCCCTCCTTGGCGTTGCCGGCGGAGAGGAACATGCTCACGGTGGGCACTTCGTGGCTCACAAAGGCGAAGTCCTCACTGCCGCCGCCGGGTTTGCCGCCGGTGAGGGAGGTCATGTCCATGGCACCCTTGCCCAGCAGCTCGGTCATATAGGCCAGGGCGTTCTGGGCCAGGGGCTTGTCCACCACCATGCAGGGGCAGTAATCACTGAAGGTGATCTCGGCGGTGCAGCGGTAGGCCGTAGCCACCCCCTGTACGATCTCGGTCATCCGCTTGTGCAGCAGCTCCGTCACTGCGCCCTCGGGGTCGGTGGTGCGGATGGTGCCCCACATCTCCGCGCTGTCCGGGATGACATTGGAGGCCGCGCCTGCCTGGAAGCGGCCGGTGGTGAACACGCCAAAGCTGTGGGCATCCAGCTCCCGGCTGTTGATCTCCTGCAGGGCAATGTGGATGTGCGCCGCCGCCGTGATGGGGTCGATGCACTTTTCCGGCATGGAACCGTGGCCGCCCTTGCCGTGGACGATGATGTGATACTGCTCACAGCTTGCCATGGTGATGCCGCCGCAGGCAGGCACCAGCACCACACCGGCGGGAATGGGCATTCCGCCCAGCACATGGAACATGACTGCCGCATCCACGCTGGGGTTTTCCAGCAGGCCGTTGGCGATCATATCGGGCGAGCCCTGGAAGATCTCCTCGGCGGGCTGGAACTCCAGCTTGACGGTGCCCTCGATCTCATCCTCGTGCTCCTTGAGCAGCTGGGCAGCACCCAGCATCATTGCCGTGTGCATATCGTGGCCGCAGCCGTGCATCTTGCCCGGCACCTCGGAAGCGTAATCCACGCCGGATTCCTCCTGAATGGGCAGGGCATCCATATCGCCCCGCAGCAGGATGGTCTTGCCGGGCTTTTTGCCACCTGCCAGCGCAATGACCCCGGCCTTGCCGCAGTCCTTGGGCTCGTAGCCCATCTCGGTCAGGGCCTTTTTCACCAGTGCCTTGGTCTGGGTCAGATCAAAGCCCACCTCCGGGTGACGGTGCAGGGTGCGCCGCCACTCCACCAGCTGGGGTTCCAGCGCCTGGGCACGGCCCAGCAGTTCTTTTGCAGTCAACATATCAGTCAGCTCCCGTTCTGTTTGATTTTCAGCCTGCATGGACAGCCTGTTCAATGGAATTTTCCACCAGACTGTTCAGACTCATATTGTGGGCCATTGCAAAAATGACCGCCTGCTTGTGCAATTCCGGGGAAATGCGGACATTGAAGCTCCCCTTATAGGCACGTTCCGGTTCGGTGTGGTTTTCCTCGCACAATGCCAGATAATCATCCACTGCACTGTGGAAATCATTTACCAGCTCTGCAGCGGTGCTGCCCTCGTAAGAGATCAGAGCCCGGATCCCCATGACCTTGCCATAAAACAGGCCATCTTCCTCCGAGAACTCCACACTGCCAACATAGCCCTTGTACTCCATCGTGTTATTCACAGAAGTCCCTCCTGTTCCAGAATTTGAATCAATTGCTTGACCTGATATTCCAGCAGTTCTTTTCGGGGATGGGGTTTATGCATCAAGATCGGTGGATACTGTTCCGATACGAACACAATGCGGGAACCGCTGGTACGGCCCTTGTTGGAGCGCTCATACCCAAAATATCGCAGCAGGCTTTCGGCATCATCAAAGGTAAAAGTCTTTGGCTTGGCTTTCAGCCGCTCGATCAGCTTTTCTTTCTGCCCCATATCCTCATCCTACTTCCAGTATAGCACATTTTTCTTTATTTGCAACTATTTTTAGTTGCCGACTCAGTTTTCCCCGCCGTTGCTTCCTTCGGGGTGATACTGGGCGCAGGTGCACTTTTTCCACTTGAGGCCGCTGCCGCAGGGGCAGGGGTCATTGCGGCCGATCTTGATGACCCGGACAGGCTGGCCCTTGGGGGCACCCTTGACACCGGGTGCGCCGTTGCCGGGCACAAAGCCCTCACCGGTGGGCTTGGCCACCTGCTCCCGTTTGGGGGCTGCACCGGCCTGCCGCACCTCGATGGTCAGCAGCATCTTGATGCTGGACTCCCGGATGGAATCCACCATCTGGTCGAACATATCAAAGCCCTCGATGCGGTACTCCACCACGGGATCCTTCTGGCCGTAACCACGGAGGGCGATGCCCTGCCGCAGCTGATCCATGTTGTCGATGTGATCCATCCACATCCGGTCCACGCACTTGAGCAGGCAGATGCGCTCCAGCTCACGCATGACCGGTGCGCCGTACCGCACTTCTTTGGCCTGCAGGATCTGCATTCCGCGGTCGTAGAGCAGATCGGCGATGCCCTTCTGGGAGAGGCTGTCGTAATCGGCCACAGTGTAGTGGAAGTCGGCATCGGTGGTCAGCCAGCCCTGATAGTGGCGGCGCAGGGCACCAAAGTCCCACTCGTCCTTCACATCTCCGGCCAGGAACTGCTTGCAGCTGGAATCAATGTTCTCCCGCAGCATGTTGTGCATCTCGGTGCTGATATCCTCACCGTCCAGCACTTTGCGGCGCTGGCCATAGATGATCTCGCGCTGCTGGTTCATCACGTCGTCGTACTTCAGCACGTTCTTACGGATCTCAAAGTTGCGGCCCTCCAGCTTTTTCTGGGCGCTCTCCAGCGTGCTGGTGATCATCCGGTTCTCAATGGGGGTATCCTCGTCCAGCTTGAGGGTATCCATCAGGTTGGAAACGCGGTCACCGCCGAACAGGCGCATCAGGTCATCTTCCAGGCTCAGGTAGAAGCGGGAAGCGCCGGGGTCGCCCTGACGGCCTGCACGGCCGCGCAGCTGGTTATCAATGCGGCGGCTCTCGTGCCGCTCCGTACCGATGATGAACAGACCACCGGCCTTGCGCACTTCCTCTGCCTCGGCGCTGATGGCCGGCTTATACTGGGCATACAGCTCCTCAAATCGTTTCCGCACCGCCAGGATCTTTTCATCGTTGGTGTCGCCGTGGCCGTCGGCCTCGGTCAGCAGGAGCTCCACCGCATTCGGGTCGGCATCCTGCGGCTTTTCGGGGTCGAGCAGGTTCTCACAGAAGTGTTCCCTGCGCATCTGGGCCTTGGCCATGAACTCGGCGTTGCCGCCCAGCATGATATCGGTACCACGGCCTGCCATGTTGGTGGCAATGGTGATGGCACCCTTTTTGCCGGCCTGCGCCACGATCTCAGCCTCGCGCTCGTGGTTCTTGGCGTTCAGGACATTGAAATCGCGGGTGTACTTCTGCAGCATTTTGGCCAGCGTCTCGCTCTTTTCCACGCTGACGGTACCCACCAGAACCGGCTGGCCGTTCTTGTGGCATTCCAGCACCTGCTCGATGACAGCCTTGTACTTGCCGTTGACGGTCTTGTAGACTGCGTCCGGGTAATCCTTGCGGATGTTGGGGCGGTTGGTGGGCACGGTGACGATGTTCAGGCCGTAGATCTCGGTGAACTCGGTGGCTTCCGTCTTGGCGGTACCGGTCATACCGGACAGCTTCTTGTACATACGGAAGTAGTTCTGGAAGGTGATGGTCGCCAGCGTCTTGCTCTCGGCGGCGATCTTCACGCCCTCCTTGGCCTCAATGGCCTGATGCAGGCCCTCGTTGTAGCGGCGGCCGATCATCAGGCGGCCGGTGAACTCGTCCACAATGATGACCTCGCCGTTCTTCACGACATAGTCGATATCCTTCTGCATCACGCCGTAAGCCTTGATGGCCTGATCGATGTGGTGGGCCAGGGTCATGTTCTCCGCGGCGGCCAGGTTCTCGACCTTGAAGTATTCCTCGGCCTTTTGGATGCCCTTGGCGGTCAGGGTGCAGGTCTTGTGCTTTTCGTCCACGACATAATCGCCGTCGGTCTGCTCATCGGTCTCCACCTTATCTTCCAGCTCGACCACCACACTCTTGTGCAGGGTGCGGACGAAGCGGTCCACCTGGGTGTACAGGCTGGAGGAATCCTCGCCCTTGCCGGAGATGATCAGAGGGGTGCGGGCCTCATCGATCAGGATGGAGTCCACCTCATCGACAATGGCAAAGGCGTGGCCGCGCTGCACCATGTTGTCCTTATAGGTCACCATGTTGTCGCGCAGGTAGTCGAAGCCGTACTCATTGTTGGTGCCGTAAGTGATATCGGCGTTGTAGGCACGGCGGCGGGCATCGCCATCGATGCCCTGCACGATCAGGCCGACATTCAGGCCCAGCCAGCGGTAGAGCTTGCCCATCCACTCGCTGTCGCGCTTGGCCAGGTAATCGTTGACGGTGACGATGTGCACGCCCTCGCCGGTCAGGGCGTTCAGGTAGGCGGGCAGGGTGGCCACCAGGGTCTTGCCTTCACCGGTCTGCATCTCGGCAATGGAGCCGCGGTGCAGGGCAATGCCGCCCATGATCTGCACAGGGAAGTGCTTCATGCCCAGCACACGCCAGGCAGCTTCGCGGCAGACAGCAAAGGCATCGGGCAGGATATCATCCAGCGTCTCGCCGTTTGCCAGCCGCTCTTTCAGGGCCGGGGTCTGCGCCTGCAGCTCGGCATCGGACATCGGCTGATACTTTGTTTCCAGTGCCAGCACCTTTTTGGTAATGGGATTGATCTTTTTCAGCTCCCGGTCAGAGAAGCTGCCAAAGAGTTTTTCAGCAAGGGACATTGTTACACCTCATCTATCAAAAATCGGGGCGGCAGGCCGCCCAACAGCGGAAAAACCACATACTGTTTATATGATACACCAAAGCTGAAAACCCGTCAAACCCGATGGATAGATTTTATCCGTTTTTTGGGTGAACTTTCTGTTAATTTAGAAAAAAAGACCCTCTCCGGCATTGCGCAGCAATGACGGAGAAGGTCGGTCCTATACCAATGTCGCCCCCGGGCGGGGAATGTGCTCCGTCAGCAGGGTGTGCAGCTGTTCCGGCAGAGCGTAGAAATTGCCGTTGGTATATTCCCACGCCCCGACCGCAGCGAGAGCCGCCAGCAGAGCCAGCACCAGCAGCGTCATGCACACCCGGCGCAGGGGATGCCGCCTGGGCTGGGGGCCGGGCAGAACATCCTTCTTTGCAGCCCTGCGGGCAGGCAGGAAGCCTGTCCCTTCAGCCTGAGGCTTGTTTGCCGCCGTGCGCCGGATGATATCCAGCAGCCAGAGGGCAGGGTTCTCCCCCGCCGGGACGGTGCGCAGAAAGCAGCCCTTCCTGCAGCTGAGCACCAGCACACAGTCACTTTCCCGCTCGGCACAGGCGGCGGAGAGATCTGCCCCCACCACGCGGCGGGCAGCCTGAGCCCGGGCCAGCGCCTGCCGGAGCGGGTCGGTACAGTCTTTGGGCAGGCGGGCACGGGCACGCTTTTCGATCAGCGGGCCGGTCTTGGGGTTGGCATAGCTCACCGCACCAAAATCAAAGACCTTCTCGGCCCCGGGCAGGTTCTCGAGCCGGGCTTCCAGCAGGGCACCGGCGGCAGCATCCGCGCAGATGAGCAGCTTATCGTGCCGTTCCAGCGCCTCCACCACGGCGGCAGGCAGAGTGGTCTCCCCTGCCCCGTACAGGTCTGCCGAAAACGCCTGCCGCAGGGCCTGCGCAGCCTTTTTCAGCCCGGAAGGGCTCTGCGCCTGCAGGGCCACCAGCGTTTCCGCGCCCCGGCTCTTCCACTGGGCTGCGGCCCGCCACTGGGGCGGAAAGTTTTCCACCGTTTTGCCCACCGCTGTGGACTGCGCACCGAACAACCGCAGCACACACCCGGTCTCCTGTTGCTGTGTCAACCTGCATTCCCCCTGCCTTTTAGTGGCCCAGGAACACCTCGTTCAGCTTGTCCAGCGCTTCGGCGCTGTGCTGTGCGTTCCGGGCAAGGGGCTCTGTGCCTGCAGGAACTTTTCCCTGTGCCAGCCGCAGGGCCAGCTCCAGGGCGGCCTGCGCGGCACGGGCACGCACCAATGCACGGTCGGGCCGGGAGACGGACAGCTTTTTCACATACACCGTCTCGCCCCGGGCCGCGCCCAGATACACCGTGCCCACCGGGCGGAGGGCATCTCCACCGGTCGGTCCGGCCACGCCGGTCACGCTGATGCCGATCTCAGCACCGGCGGCCTGCGCGGCCCCCAGCGCCATCTGGGCGGCCACGGGGGCCGACACCACATTGTACTTTGCAATGACATCCGGTTCCACGCCCACCAGCCTTGCCTTGGCGGCCTCCCAATAGGTCACAAAGCCGTAGCCGAACACTTCACTGGAGCCCGGCACCGAGGTGATGCGCTGTGCGATCAGCCCGCCGGTGCAGCTCTCGGCGGTGGAGAGGGTGAGCCCCTTTTCCTTTAAGGTGCGCACCAGTGTCTCCTCCAGCCCGGCCACATCCTCATCATACACCGCATCGCCCAGCAGATCATAGAACTTTTTGGCATATTCCCGGCACATTTTTTCGCCTTCCGCATCGGAAGCAGCCCGGGCGGTGATGCGGATCTCGCACTCACCGGTCTTACAGTAGATGGCAGCAGTCGGGTTGGCGTTTTCCAGCAGATCACGCACCTGATATTCCAGGCTGCTCTCGCCGCCCAGCACCCGCAGGGTGACAGAGTGCAGGGTGCAGTTCTGACGCTTCATCAGCAGGGGGCGGACGCTCTCGTTCCACATGGCCTTCATCTCGCTGGGCACGCCCGGCATCAGGACAGCACAGCGGCCCTCCTGCTCAAACCATGCACCGGGGGCAGTACCGTGGTGGTTGATGATCTTATGCCCCTTTACGGGCACCATGGCCTGCTTGCGGTTGTTGGGGGTGGTCACCCGGCCGGAGCGGGCAAAATAACCGATAATCTTCTCCCACTCGCTCTCGTCAAAGACCAGCGTATCGCCATAGCAGGCGGCAACGGTCTCCTTGGTCAGGTCGTCTGCCGTGGGGCCCAGACCGCCGGTGAACACCAGCAGGTCACAGCGGCTTTTTGCTTCGTTGACAAAGTCCGCCAGCCGCCCCTGATTGTCGCCGATGGTGCTCTCCCGCTGGACCGTAATGCCCAGCTCAGCAAGCTCCCGGCTCAGGTACTGGGCATTGGTGTTGAGGATGTTGCCGAGCAGCAGCTCGGTGCCCACACTGATGATCTCCGCTGTCATGCCGCTCACCCCTCAAACTCGATCTCGTCCGTAATGCGGATGCGGATCCGCTCGGTGTTCTCAGCAGCTTCGGCCTCCAGCTCTGCCAAACCGGGCATGGCGGCTTCTGCCTCCAGGATCTCCGCCAGCTCGGGGCGGATCTTCGGGTGCGGCGGGGTGAAGATGGTGCAGCAGTCCTCATAGGGCAGGATGCTGGTCTCGTAGGTGCCAATGTGGCGGGAGGTCTCGATGATCTCGGTCTTGTCCATGCCGATCAGCGGGCGCAGGATGGGCAGATCCTGGGCGGCATCGGTGCACTGCAGGGCCTTGACGGTCTGGCTTGCCACCTGAGCCAGACTCTCGCCGGTGATGAGGGCCTCGCAGCCCTGTCTGGTGGCAATACGATTGGCAATGCGCATCATGCTGCGGCGCATCAGCACCGTGAACAGCACATCGGGGGCGTTGTCCCGGATATACTCCTGCGGCTTGGTGTAGGGCACCACAAACAGGTTGGAGCTGCCGGTATAGGGGGTGATTTTCTGGGCCAGAGCTTTAACTTTCAGTTTTGCGCGCTCAGAAGTATACGGAGGGGACGCAAAATGGATGTGATCCAGGGCCAGACCGCGCTTTGCCATCCGGTAAGCGGCCACCGGGCTGTCGATGCCGCCGGAGAGCATATTCAGGGCACGGCCGGAGGTACCCACGGGCAGGCCGCCCTCTCCGGGTATTTTCGGGCCGTGAATATACGCACCGTAATCGCGAATCTCCACAATGACCTTAAACTGGGGGTTCTTCACATCCACCCGCAGGTAGTTATGCAGCCCCAGCAGGTAAGCGCCCAGCTCCCGCATCAACTCAGGGCTGGTCATGGGGTAGGTCTTATCCGAACGGCGGGCCTCCACCTTGAAGGTCTTGATGCCGTGCAGGCTGTCGCCCAGATACTCCTCCGCAGTCCGGCAGATGGTATCAAAGTCCTTTTCGCAGACCACGGCACGGCTCAGCGCTGCCAGACCAAACACGGTGCGCACCCGGTCAAAGGCCAGATCCATGTCCACGTCCTCTTCCTCGGGCTCCATATAAAAGGTAGACTGGGTGCAGTACACCTTGAACTTGCCCACGGTCTTGAGCCGGTAGCGCAGGATCTTCATCATAGCCGACTCAAACTGGTTGCGGTTCAGGCCCTTCAGGGACATCTCGCCCTGATAGCCCATAATAATTTCACGCATAGAGTTCTCCTTAATTATAGCTGGCTCACCCTCTCCGTCAGCGCTGACGCGTTGCCACCTCCCCCAAAGTGGGAGGCCTTGGCATTCCACGCAAAGTTTCCGGTTTTGTCAAGAGCTCCCCCTTTGGGGGAGCTGGACGCGGAGCGGCCTGAGAGGGTGAGGATGCTTTCCTCTTTTACTTTTTGATTCTCTGCAAATGCTTCATGCCGTCCTCGAAGGCGTTGAGGAACGCGTCCACATCCTCGGGGGTGTTGTCCGCACAGAAGGACACGCGGATGGCCGTGTCGATGGCCAGCGGGTCCCTGCCCATGGCGGCAAGGGTATGGCTGGGCTGCCCCCGGCCGCAGGCACTGGCCGAGGAGACATAGACCTGCTGCTGTGCCAGATGGGCCAGCATGGTCTCGCTCTTGATGCAGTTCTCGCTGAAGTTCAGCACCTCAGGCACCGCCCCCGCCGGGCTGTTGATCTCCACCTCCGGGAAGATGGAAAGGCCGGCGCGCAGACGGTCGTTGAGGGCACGCATGGCCTTGTCGCGGCTCCGGATGCTGCCCGCAAGGCGGGTGGCTGCGGCGGCGAGGCCCATCGCATAGGGCAGGTTCTCGGTGCCGGGGCGGAGGCCGCGCTCCTGCTCGCCGCCGAGGTAAGGCGGCTGGAACGCCTGCACCAGCCGGTCGCTCAGATAGAGGGCACCGACGCCCTTGGGCGCATGGATCTTGTGGCCGCTGACCGCCATCGTGTCGATGTTGTCCAGCTTGATGGGCACCCGCATCCACGCCTGCACCGCGTCCACATGGACGATGGTGCGGCTGTTGCGGCGCTTGACCTCCGCGGCCAGACGCTCCACATCGTTGCGGGTGCCGATCTCGTTGTTGACCATCATGCAGGCCACGAGGATGGTGTTCTTGTCCACCGCTTCCAGCATCCTGCCCATGTCCAGCGTGCCGTCAGGCTGCGGGGCCACCACGGTGACGTGATAGCCCTGCGCGGCCAGACGCTCCAGCGGGCGCTGGACGCTGGGGTGCTCGAAGCCCGACACCACGATGCCCTTGCCGAAGGTGCGGGTCTGGGCCGCGCCCAGAAGAGCCAGATTGTTGCCCTCGCTGCCGCAGGAGGTGAAGTACAGCTCCTTCGACTTGCAGCCCAGCGTGCGGGCCACAGCGGCGCGGGCCGCGTTCAGGGCCTCTTCGCTCCGCGCTCCCGGGGCGTAGAGGCTGGACGGATTGGCCCAGTGCTCCCGCATGGCCTTGTCTATCACGTCTGCCACCTCGGGAGCAACGATGGTGGTGGCGGCGTTGTCCAGATAATGCAGTTCTGGATTTTGCAGCATAATTTCATTCCTGCCTTTTGTGCATAAAATATCAGATTAAGTATACCACAAAGTTCCGCAGAACGCAAAATATTCGTGCAGCAAAAAAAGGGCCGCCCCCTTGCGGGGCAGCCCCTTTCAGCAGCTTGCGATTTGGGTTCAGACGTTCTCGTTTGCCTTCTGCAGCCAGATGCTGCCGATGTCCAGCGCATTGTACAGGCCGTTCTTGGTGGTCTGACGGGCCACACGGGCCTCACGGGGCTTGGATTCATCGGTAGAGAGCAGCTGCAGATGGACCTTGTCTGCCACATCCACGCCGCCCACCGTCTTGGTGGACTGGATCTGCAGATAAAGCACATACGGGTCGGTCATACAGCCATAATACAGCTCATTGTCCTTGCGGACGAGGGGCTTGCCTTTATAAGTCAATTTCGGAGTAAATGGCATCGTGAAAGCCTCCCTATCATATTTGATTCACTTTAGTATATCATATTTATAATAGGAAACGCAAGGGCAGGCCCCCTGAATATGGGAATTTTTCCTCACGGGTTGCACGGGCCGGAGCGGTGCTGTATAATAGGGGTGAAAGCTATCGTTCCGCCACAGGAGGACATTATGGCAGATTATCAGGAATATCGCCGCCGCATCCTTCACCGGCGCTGGCGCAGGGTGTTCATCACCGCCGCGCTGCTCATCCTTTTGGTGCTTCTGGCCGCTGTGGGCATCCTCTGGAAGCGTCTCCACCGTGAGCCGTCCCCCAATGCCGCCCAGCAAGGCCCCACCATCCTGCAGCAGGAGCTGACCGGCAGCGAGTGGAACACCATCAGCTACACTCCGGCCCGCCGCCTCAACGTCCAGACCCTCGACAACGGCATGACCGCGATGGATTTCCGCCTTGCAGCTCAGACCGCCAGCCCCGCCGTGGAGCGGAGCAGCTTTTCGGACGTCAGCTTCTTGGGCGACAGCCTGACGCAGGGGATGCAGCTGTACGACACCGGCCTGCCCAACGCCCATTTCTGCGCCTACAAGGGTGTCGGCCCCAACGCCGTCGTCAACA
>OMGN01001807.1_pt1 | contig 10809 bp, 10 predicted proteins | sample 1674111 | NCBI WGS metagenome assembly OMGN01 (sample SAMEA103958143, study PRJEB25191) | human gut metagenome | biome: human-associated habitat [ENVO:00009003]; feature: intestine environment [ENVO:2100002]; material: feces | place: Germany | collected 2013/2015
CCGACAGCCAGATTACCGACCTTGTAACCAAAGGCAAAACATCCCTTATCAAAGGCTTCAGGAGCAGGGAGGGCAAGCCCTTCGATGCGTACCTCACCTTCGACAAGGACTTCCGCACCGTGTACGGGTTCCCGCCCCGCACGGACAAGCCCAAAGGAAAGGAGCGCAGGCGATGAACGGCATCGGTTGGATCACCGTGGCGGAAGCCGCCCGGCTCTGCGGTACGGACGAGCTGCGCATCACCCTCTGGATGAACGGCAACCACATCGCCTACGCCCGTTTCGACGGCATCCTGATGATCGACGGCGCATCCCTTGCCGCCCTGTTCAGCCGCAACCGGGTCGCCACCATCTACGAGGACGTGGCACAGCAGCGGGGTAAGCCCGGCAGACCGGGCAGGCTCCGCCGCCTGCTCGACACCCCGCTCGACGCCTTCGGCTTGTCGCAGCGCATCGTCCGGGCGTGCCGGGAGCTGGGCGTCTTCACCGTGGAGCACCTGCTCGTCCACCTCCGCCGCTTCCGCTTCTCCCGCCTGTACTGTGTCCGCAACTTCGGCAGCGGATCGGCAGCCGAGACCCTCCGGCGGCTCCGGCAGGACGGCTTGACAGACGGCGGCAGCCCACGGGATTTCAAGGTCTTGTACCCGTAATCCCGGCAATATTCACTATCTTTGCCAGCCGATTATATAAGAAGGCGGATTTGTCTTTCCCATAACCGACTGGCAAATACTCGAAAGGATTTCGAACCTATTCTGTTCATAATATGAAGCGTTCCATTTCCCTTTAAACAGCCTTTTTACAACTCAAAAAGGGTTAAATGCTTGAATTTGTGGACATATATTCGAAAAATATTGTATTTTTGTACCCGAAAATAGGACGACAATGGCTAAAAAGCACTCATTATCTGTTGAAAACATAGATCAGGTTGCTATTGATTTTATAGCGACAAAACCTTCATATTCAATCAAAATAACAGATTGCCAAGAAGGTAAATTAAAAAAAATAGCAATAACTCATAATAAGGAAACTGGTATCTTAAACTGTTTTATTAATGGCGGGCAAGTTTCTTATAGTACGCAAGGAAAAGCACATTTAAAAGGAATATGTGAAGAATGTTGGAACGTTATCCTTCAAAATACTTCAATTCCTTGCCCTGATAAGAAAAGCTTTACGGCAAAAGGAATAAGTGAAGAAGATTTTGATGCTTTTATAGATGTATTATCGGAAAGTGATGAAATCGAAATAACTACGGTCAATACAGATAACAATCCTGCTATCAGGAACCAATATCATTTAAAGGGGAAATATGATGCCAAGGTATCTATTATTTTTTATAATAATGGGACTTTATTTTTACAGGGAGCTGTAACAGCTTTTTATATTGAGCTTATTACAGAAATAATGGAGACAATATCTTCTGTTCCAACCGAAGTAATGGAAGACTTCTTGGCTATTCAACCTTTAGTAGGATGTGTGATAGAAAAAGATTTGAATAAGCATTTCACGAAAACTGAAAACATTGAAGGAAGTATTCTTGAAGATTTTCTGAAAACATCTATTGCTCTTGCTAACTCCGGTGTTGTGGTTGATGATTACGGGTGTTATACATTCGGTATAATGAAGGCTTTGGATGGCTTGATTAGCAAAAGACTCTTGGAAGACGCACCGGATTTTAAAGATTATGGTACATATTTTGAGAGAGGTAAAGATGGAAACTACCATTTTTTGGAGAATGTGGGAACTTACAATGGTAATCCCTCGTTAAAAAGAGCATTGGAAAAGGCGTATGACTTTTATAACAAGAATCGGCATACAACTTTCCATATTGATCGCAGGAACTTAGAAACAAGCAGAACCTTATATTATGATGAAGCGGTGAACATAATAAAGGATGGACTTGTTATTATAAATGACTTATGTACTAATTGGTAAAGAAATGAAGACAAAAGATTATCAAATAATCTCTTTAGGAGAACGAAGTTTTTTAGTAGTAGTTCTGTCATTGGAAATGACGGATTACTATTGGACTGCTCTCCAATCAGAATTGGCAAAATATAATGTTGCCGATGCTGAAGTTTATTTTGATTTTCTATACCGTAACGGATTAAAAAATAGATTTTTCAAAACTAAGCTCATGGGAGTTAGTCTATTGAATAATTCTTTGAGAAAATGTAAAGCTACACAAGAGTGTATTAGTGCTTCTGATAAATTCTTTACTTTGCATAAGGATGTGATTGAACATAGCGTATTATCGTCTATTCAAAAAACATTCTTTAGAAAGAAATTAGACAGAACTAATATTCTTCCGACAAATGTACTTTAACATTATAAAGGAATTAATATATTAGAACAAAAGGTGCATCAATGATGCACCTTTTGTTTATACTTCAAATTTAGGCATCAGCAAGACCTAAATTCAACATATCTTTGTCATTCCAACTATTTCCGTTATCTTTGCATCAGTAGAACCTGCCAAGCCTCTTGATAATGCTCAAATCGGCGGGTCGTTTTTTTATAACCCGTCATCCTTTCCTGAATGACCCAAGCCACTTTTCAGTGGCTTTTTGCATTTCATGGGCATACCCTTCCGTACACCGTCCGGATTTTCCCGTCCTCCAATACCTTGCTCGACCGCACGATCCACGTCCTGCCGTCGTTCAGCCCGCACTCCAGTGCCTTCTCGCCGCCGCCGACCAGCACCGGCACGGTTATCACCACGATTTCGTCCGCCAGCCCGTTATCCAAGAGCAAAGCCCCGGTTTCCGCTCCGTAAGCCGTTACCGTCCCTTCGCCGTCCGCTTTTATTCTCCGCAGTTCCGCTGCCGCATCCCCTGTAACAAACCGCACCCGTTCCTTCTCCGTCAGGTCAATACAGCCGCCCGTCACGACCAAAGTCTCTTTTGCCGTGAGCGGCCAGCCCAGATGGTTCAGGTAAATGCGCAGGTAGGTTTCTTCGTCGATCAGCACGCAGCAGGAGGCATCCGTCGCCGCATCGAAATGCTTGTCCGCTCCGACCGTACAACCGTCAAGGGACTGGTACACGTGCAAGGTAATCTGTTTCATGTCAATGAGTTTTTAAGGATTATGTCCGCCTTGCACCCAAAAGAACAGCGTGAACTCACGCTATTCCTAATACGAAGGTACTGGCATACCCGACAAACAAGAATAGGCAAGCCCACGCCGTATAAGCATACAGCATGCGCATTGCGCCATCCGTCTTGTTTGTCAAAAAAGTGCCAGTTTTTCGTATAAGACGTTCAGCGAACGTACAATATGTATATCAACCCCGCCTGCTTCCAAGCCGGGTATGAATCTTCTATGTTACGACAGCGACCGTGCCCGAAAGCACCGTCCTCTGCCTTTGTATGGCAAAGATAACGAAAGGCGAGAGCAATGCCGAGCCGCATCCTATCTTCGCATCGCAAAGATAGTGAAACTTCCCGAATAACAAAACAATAGCCCCGCCTAATCTCACGATCCGGCAGGGCTTCATCCACCTAAAGCACCGTCAGAAAAATGTCATTCTCACGGGAACAGCCCCCTTTTCCTGCGCCTTTCCTCTTTCCGGGCTTCCTTCTCCTTGCGTTTCGCAGCCCGTTCCTCCACGTCGGCGAAACGGGTGCGGATGAACTCGTGCACGTCCTTCGTGCGGTAGAACACCTTGCCGCTGATGGTGAAGTACGGCAGCACCCCGATGGCACGGTAGCGTTGCAGCGTGCGGATGCCCACCTTCAGCAGCAGGCACAGGTCTTGGTTGTCCAGCACCTCCTCGCCGTCGAGCGTGTTGTTCTTCTTCAGCACCCTTTCCAGCAATTTCTCCGTCCGGTCGAAGCGTTCCATGATGCGCTCCATCCAGCCCTCAAACTCTTCCCTGTCCGTGTACATAGCAGTCGCCCTCCTTTTCGATGATTTCCTTTTCCCGCATATAGCGGATGTAGCCTTTCGCCGTCCGTTCCTTCACTTCCAGCATCTCCTGTATCAGCTCGCACAGTTCGATGTAGCCGTACTTCTCCTGCCGGGCGAACGCCTCCCGTGCCATCTCCGCCAGCTCCTTCTCCTTGCGCTTCTCTTTCTCCGCCCTCGGCTTCTCGCCCACATAGACGGGCATCCCGGCCTGCTTGTCCCATCTGAACTGCATCAGGGGGATGTCCAGCGGGCTGCCGTCCCTGACCTTCAACGCCTTCACCACCGACACCTCCGGGTTCTCGTCCTTCTCGATGGAGAGGATGGCGGCGGACTTGCGTTGCAGCTCGCTGCCGAGGTGCCCCCTCAGTTTCAGACCGTTCGGTACGAAATGCACCACGGCGGCTATGCACGTGCGGTAGATTCCCGCCAGCCGGTAGATCTCGTCAATCAGCGCCACGCTCTCCGCCTCGTCGTTGGCGCAGCGGATCAGGTCCGCCACCCCGTCGATGACGACCAGATGGATGCCCCCGTGCAGGTAGTGGTACTTGTCCATGCTCTGCACGATGGCGGTCAGCCGCTCGCTTCTCGACATTCCTGTCAGGCAATATACGTGTAGGTACTCCGGCATCCGCTCACGCCCGGCACGGCGCAGCAGCCGCCCCGTGTTCTTGTAGAGCTGTTGCTCGCTCTGTTCCGTGTCGTACAGCAGTACCGCACGCCCCTTGCGGTTCGGCTCCACCCGCACCCCCAAGAGGTCGGCGTCCGTCTCCCTCTCCATGATCGCCCCGGCGACCAATGCGGCGGTGTAGTTGCTCTTGCCCGTCCCTTCGCCGCCCGTGATGCAGAGGATGTTCTCCTCCGAGCCTAACGGCACCTCCCCGGCGGTAACGATGGCGACAGCCTGTTCGGGTGGGTGGTCGTAGTCGATCTCGCACGATTTTAGCACCGCCATCGTGTCCCCGTACAGCGTGTCGAGTAGCTTCAGGAACAGCCCCATCAGCTCCTCCCTCGTGTGCCCGGCTTTGAAGTAGTCCGTCACGTCCTTCTCCGCCTTCGTCCCCGGCAGCGGCAGCACCAGCCGTTTCACCCCGTACTCCGACAGTTGCGCACGGTGCTTCTCCGAGCACTCCAGCCCCGTCTTGTCCGTATCGTACAGCAGCACGATGTGCTTGAAGCGATAGACCAGCTTGCGCACGGTCTTCGCCGGGATGACCGAGGTCTCCGAGTTGAAGCAGATGGCGTGGAAGCCGTGCGCCGCCAGCGTCAGCACGTCCTTCTCGCCGCCCGTGAGGAAGAGCAGGTCGCCCTTCGAGGGCAGTTGTTCCAGCCCGAAACAGTAGTTGTCGCCCGTGTGTCCGCCATAGACGAAGCGCACCTCCGACATCGGGCGATAGACCTTCACGCCCCATTTCCCCTTGTAGCCGAACATCGGTTCCGCCGGGGTGGAACTGAAGCCGAACGACTTGCCTTCCCTCGTCTCGCCCCGGTACTCGGCGAGCGATACCGCCCCGTAACGGTGCAACAGCTCCTCCGTGATGCCCGATGCGCCCCAGTAGGCAAGCTCCCCCTCGGTGAAGGGCTTCTCCGCCGCCCGGTAGGGCTTCGGCTCGGGACGGTCGGCGGACACTGCCGCCTCTTCCGTGTCCGTTCCGGCTTCCCCGGCACCGCCGCCCCTTGCGCCCGGCACGGGCCGCAATCTCCGGCAGCCCCCGGTTCCCACCGTCCCGTCGGTCGGGCTGTCCCCGTCCAGTCCGAGGCACAGCTCCCGGTCGATGGTGTGCAGCACCTCCACGAAGTCGGCGGCGTTCCGGCAGTCCAGCCCTTTCAGCTTCGCCACGAGGAAGAAACAGTCGCCCGAATAGTCCCCGTTGCCGAAGTCCTTCATCCGGTACGTACCGCTCCGGCGGTCGTAATACACGTTGCACGAAGCCTTGCTGTCGGCGTACAGCGGGTTCAGGAAGTTCCTGCCCACCCGCCACTTCACGGGCAGGTAGTGGCGGAACACGTCCAGCCCGTTACTGGTTCTTGCCAGTATCTCTTCCTTTTTTACCATAGCTGCCGTTTTTTCGGTTATGCAGGGGATGTTCCGCTATCATCCGGTCGATCTTGGCGGCGGGTGTCTCCACCATCCACCGCTCTCGCAGGCTCTCGACCGCCTGCCGGGGATAGCGTATCTGCCGCCCGATCATGGAATAGGGAATGATATGCTTCTGCCGGTAGCGTTGCAGGGTGCGGTGGCTGATGTCCAGCGCCTCGCACACCTCCTTGTGCGTCATCCACTTCGGGTCGGCTTTCCGTCCCTTGGTCGCAGGGCTTTCCGCTTCCTCTTTCCGTTTGCGCTCCGTTTCCTCCCGGTTCCGGGATTCCTCCACGTAGGCGGTTATCTTCTCGATCTTCTCCACGAGCAGGCGGTAGGCGTTGCTCTCGATGGTCATTATTTCCATTGTCGTACTCATTTTTAGGTTTCTGCCGCAAATGTCGCCCGATTCGCCGGTTTTTCCTGCCACCATACCGGCACCTTGGCAAAGATTTTTTTCTGATGCGCATTTTTCCATCCTCTTTTTTCACCCTCGCCGCCCTTCCGTCCGCCTTTCCGGGCAACAAAAAGGCGGAAAAGACTGAAAAAGGCAAGGAAAGAGTAGGAATAACATAAAAACAAGGCGGAAAGGAACTTACATCGAAGCAAAAAGAGCAAAAAGAGAGCGTCCGAAAGGCTCTTTTCTGCCCTCCGGACGATCTCTTTTCATCTCCTGCCGCCTCTGCCGCCCCGTTGCCAACTTGCTGCCAACTTGCTGCCGACTTGCCGATCACCTGCTGTCCATGTCCCGCATCTTTTTCAGCAGTTTCTCCTTCATCTCGTCCAAGAACGCCGTCGGGTTCTGTTGCCCCCGCAGCCTGCCGAAAGCGTGGTACACGTTGCCCAGATCCACGTGGAAATGCTTCTCGAACAGCGCAGCCAGCTCGCCGATCTCGGCGTTGCCCTCGTCCACGCTTCCCGTCACGTGTATGCCATAGACGAGCAGTATGGCGGCAACCTTCGTGTTCGTCCAGCGGTGTTCCTTCTCCGGCACGGCTTCCGTTTCCGTCCCCTGCGCCGCACGCTCCATCCGGCGGCTCAGGTGTACCAGCAGCATCTCCACCGAGATCAGCCGTGCCGCCAGTATGTCGTAGCCCGTGGAGAACTCCGCCTCCTCGTCCAGCACGAAGCTGCCGCTCTCGGGGCTTAGCTCGCCCTTCGCCCGCAGGAAATAGTAGCTGTCCCGGTACGTCGCCCCGCTGTGGTAATACTGGTAAAAGGGCAGGTAGCGTTCCATCATCCGCTCGGCACGCTCCATCGCCTTGCGGTAGTACGGTTCGGCGACACGCAGGCAGGCGGGGCAGCCGCTCTCTATCTGGTACACCCGGTAATAGTACAGCAGCCTGCCCGTCAGGGCGGGCTTGTAATACTTGAAGTAGAGGATCTCCTTCGCGTCCCCGGCGAACGGATGGGCGAGGGCGTACTCCTTCAGTTCCCGGTTCTTGCCTTTCAGGTACGAGACCATCTCACGGCAGACGCCTATCACCTCCTTGCCGTCCATGCCGGGGGCTGTGGTCGCCATGCGCTGATCCACCTCCTTCAGCAGCCCGTTAAAATATTCTTCCATATAAATCTTGTTTCATGTTGTTTATAAGGGCGCAAAGTTAGCGGACGGCAGGGAAACGGGCGTTCTGAATCTTCACCGCCGGATTCGGATTGTCCGCCAATCGGCTCCGGACGGTCGGTTTTTCACGGCAGGGCTGGAAAAGGGAGGCTAAACTGTACGGGCGCACCGGGCGATTTCACGGATTTCGGCAGGAGTAGCCTTCAGGTGCTTCTTGCAGAAGTCCCACAGGTAGCTCGGAGTGGCGAAGCCGCACACGTCGGCGATCTCTTGAAGGGGCATGTCCGTGTCCGCCAGCAGGGAGGTCACGTGCGCTTTCCGCTGTTCCGTCAGCCAGCGGTGCGGAGTGGTGTTCAGCTCCTCCTTGAAACGCCGTCCCAGCGTATTTACCGACATGGCGCATTCCCGTGCCAGTTCCTCCACGTTCTTCACCTTGGGCAGAGCCAGTGCGATTTCTTCCCGGAACGAGCAGCCCCGCAGGTGCGGCAGGTACTTTTCCACCTCCTGCAAGTCCGCCTTGCCGAACATCGGCGGTATGCCCTTGCGGTACTCGGACGCCCGTTCACGGCGGAAGCGGAACAGCAGTCCCGCCAGACGGTTGCAGAGCACGTTCAGGTGCGGGTATTCGTCGTAGGCGTTGATGCTTGCCTGCATCCGGCAGAGGAACAGGAATCCTCCGCAGTCCCTTTCCCGGAAATACGCCTCCGCCGTTTCCAGCAGGAAGTCTGACGAGCTTCCGTGGCGGTGATAGGCGACCAGTATCAGCAGTCCGGCTTCCTCCTTCACCCGGTACGAAAGTACGGGGCGGTGTTCCCGCAGCAGCTCCACCAGCCGCACCATCCGTCCGTTCTCCCGTGCGAGCCGTTCCGCCGCAATCCATGTCACCGGACGCTCCGCATCCGTTTGCGGCAATACCCTGCGTACCTTTTCCATCCATTCCCGCCATCCCTCCCGGACGGCTTCATTCATTAGAATTAGTGTAAGATTCTGTTTCATTTTGTTTCAATACGATATTAAATAATACAAATCTTACACGAAATTACAAATTGTTTGCAATAGATGTCCTGCCGACACCCCGTATCGGTCACGATATTTCCTTGAATTACAGATTCGGATTTTGCTCCATAGGTCCGGATATTCAATCGTGAAAAACAGAAAGGCTGTACCGGTTCCACCCGCAGAACGGCATGACAGTAAGCAGGGGGAGCCGGAAGAAAGTCATTCGCCGGTTGGTGAGTGCGTCTTTTCAACGGGATATTTACCGTCCCGTATCTCCTGCAACCTTTCGATCAGTGGTTGCTCCTTGGAATGGTTCTTTTGTTCGGCTATAATGAAGAACGATGCAAAACTGCCGATAACATACAGCCAGAACAGGCATTGACCGAGCAATTTCCGGTATTTGCCATTGTCTCGTACTTCGCCTGCATCGCTTTCAGCTTCGCAGGACGGTAATACAGCTTTCCGCTTGCTTATCCCGTTACGAAGAACAGCAGCAGGGCGCATCCCGTTGCGGCGGCAACGATCAGCCCCAGCCAGAAACGGTAACTCCTTTCACCCAGCGTACCCAGCCAGAAATTCCCTTCCCAACTTCCCGGACGGGAGTATGTCCACCGCCATCCGCAGACAATCCCCACAAGCCACAGCAGCAGGATTCCCGCCACGATCAGGTAGCCGTACCTCGGATGCGCCTGCAACCACTCCGGCAGACCCTCCATAAACTCGCTTATCTTATCGAACCATTCCATAGCAATAACAGAAAAAGCCAAATTCATACCTTACGGACGAACCGTTATACCTCAAAACAAAAATAGCGAAAAGTCCAATCATTCAAAAAGTTTCGCCGCAAAATTCTTTTCCGTTTGGAAGAAATACGTTTTATTTGCACCTATATAGCCGCAACGTATGAAGAAAGCCTCCCCACATAAAAGAACCGGTCGGCCGAAGCTCCCCGGATTCTTCGACCACTTCTTTTATTGGATGTGGCGCAGTTGTCGGCACGGCTTCCCGGACCGTAGTTTTGTGGTCATCAGCGTGATCCAGTTCGCCTGCCTCCTGTTTCCTGTCGCCATCGCTTTACAGTTCTTGGACACTCCGGCTGTCCGCTTTCTTTACGAGACAGACAACCGCCTTACGTTTTTCCCGCTGATACTGCCGTTCCCCGTATTGCTCTGGAGGAATATGCGCATCTATACCGAGGAGCGTTACCGCATGATACACGACTATTACGGGGCGTTCCATGTATCGGTACGGCAACGCTATCGCCTCCGTTTCCTTGTCTGCACGGTGCTTGCAGTCCTTGCCATCCTGCTTGAAATATGGCTGTTCACCCTTTATCATGACCGTTGCACGGCCATATCCTCCGGCAACAGCCATCCCGCAAGCCTTTATGTCCCATACAGGTATGACAATGGCAACGATTCCGTGCAGGAAGGCGTTTACCGCATCGTCGATGAAAAAGGGCGTATCGGATATGCGGACGAGCATGGCAATACCCTCATAGAGCCACGCTTCGCTTTTGGCTTTCCTTTCGAGAACGGGAAGGCGAAAGTAACCGACACGGGAGAACAGCAAGAAGTTCCCGATTCGGATGGGGAATACCACTATTGGGAAAGCGATGATTGGTATTACATCGACCGGAAAGGGCAAAGGATTGAATAAAAGCCCCAAGACTGCCCTAAATCCGACATTCCAGCCACCCACCTGCCAAACCCTTGCAGGGCAAGCACGAAGCCGCCAAGCCCTATCGGAACACCCCGTTCATCCCACCTTTCCCCCGAAACAAACATAAAAATTCAAAACCTGTTCATTTACAACAACTTAAAAGATTTTCGGTGCAAGCCGCAAAACAGCTCTGTGTGGCTGGTGCAAGGTGCAGCTATATATATAAATATAGCTGCACCTTGCACCACAGAAATACACACTGAAAATCAGCACTTTACACCTCGGGTAAAACCACTGGTGCAACCTCGTTTCTTGCACTGCCTCCTGCTTTTATGCTTTTCCTGTAATCCGGTAATCCCGAAAAATAAAAAATCCCCGAAACATTTCCCTTTTTCGGTCAAAATCCCTATATTTGCATCAGTTCCAAGAGCAAAGCGAAGCAATGCAGCGAAACCCGCACAGCTACCAAATCGCTACCGGCTACCGAACTTTCTACTCTTTAAGTCTTATCTACCAACCGATTACAAAAAAACGATTGTTTTTAAGAAATAAAAGTGTTTTCCTATATGTAGGCAAAGCTATAAAAAAATCACGTAACATTT
>OMGN01001811.1_pt1 | contig 10784 bp, 9 predicted proteins | sample 1674111 | NCBI WGS metagenome assembly OMGN01 (sample SAMEA103958143, study PRJEB25191) | human gut metagenome | biome: human-associated habitat [ENVO:00009003]; feature: intestine environment [ENVO:2100002]; material: feces | place: Germany | collected 2013/2015
CCGTCACGAGCAGCTTGACGTTGTTGTCGGTGAAGAACTTGAGGTTGAAGTTGTTCTCGAAATCGGCGTCGGTAGGCTTGAAACGGCTCATCTGCAGGAACGAACCGCCCTGGTTGAAGATGCCGTCGGCCATCGGGTAGTCGATGTCCACGGTGCGGGGCGAGGGGTTGAACAGGCCCGTGTAGCCTTCGTGGAGGCCGATTACGCGGTATCCCTTGCGGAGGAACGTCTTGGCGACGCTGCCCACCACGGTGTTCATGCCGGGGGCCGGTCCGCCGCCGGTGAGAATTGCGATTGCTTCTTTCATGGTTTTTGATCTGTTTATGAGTATTGACTCGGATTTTTCGGTTTCAGCCGCCCAAAATTACGACTTATTTTTCAAACGGGCAAAAAAAAGAGGACTCCCGGCGAGCGGGAGCCCTTTGGGGGTTTTCCGATTGATATGGATTACTCGACCACGGTGACATTGACGGCCTGCTCGCCCTTGGCGCCTTCGCCGATCTCGAACGAAACCGTCTGACCCTCGTTGAGCGACTTGAAGCCCTCCTTTGCGATTCCCGAGAAGTGCACGAAAATCTCCCTGCCGTTCTCGGCCGTAATGAATCCGTAGCCTTTCTTGCTATCGAACCATTTCACTTTACCTGTCATAAATCAAGAAATTAAAATAATACGTTCTACAAAGTAATGCAAAAAACCTTGGTTTTCAAAACTTTTTAGGCCTTTTTTTTGTCGTGCGGAAAAAATTCGTATATTTGTTCCCGTAAGAAAATTCCGATCGCCATGATTCTGAGCAAACGTCTGAAACTCGCGCTGCTGGCCCTTCTGGGCTTTTCGACGGCCTGTTCCTCGGTTAAGGAGGCGCGCCGCGGGTCCGCCGACAAACGGGGCGAAACCTCCGAAGCCGCTGCGGCATCCGCAACATCGGAAGCTGCGGCCGAACCGGCGGCCGATACGACGGAGCGGAAGGTCCCTTCGCGGCTCGTGCTGATGTATGGCGTGCGGACTCCGGCCTATCCCTTCGTCGAAGACCCCGTGCGGGCCGATACGCTCGGCATCAAGCCGCAGACTCCGGCAGGGCAGCCCGCGGCGCCCGATCCCGAACCCCCGGCGTCGGACGATGCCGCACAGCAGCGGTAGGCGATGTCCGGCCGCCGCATCGGGCTGCGCAAACGCCTGGCCCTCGATCTCTTCTCCGACCTTTATGCCGCCAAGGTGCGCGAACACCGTCTCGATACGCTCTTCTGGGAGTGTACGCTGCGGTGCAACCTCTCGTGCCGCCATTGCGGCAGCGACTGCCGCGTCGATCCCGGTGTGCCGGACATGCCGGTCGAGGATTTCCTGCGTGTGCTCGACGAGGAGGTTACCCCGCATGTCGATCCGGCCGATGTGCTGATCATCGTCTCGGGAGGCGAGGTACTCGTGCGCGAGGACCTCGAGCGGGCGGGTGCCGAGATCACGCGGCGCGGCTATGCGTGGGGAATGGTCACCAACGGCATGGCCCTGACGCCCGCACGGCTCGAGTCGCTGCTGCGGGCCGGCCTGCGCTCGGTGTCGGTCAGCCTCGACGGATTCGAACGCGAGCACAACTGGCTCCGCCGCCATCCGCAGAGCTACGACCGTGCGCTGCAGGCCCTGCGGCTCGTGCTGCGCGAACCGCAGCTCACGAGCGACGTGGTGACCTGCGTGACGCGGGAACTCGTGCCGCAGCTCGAGGCTTTCGGCGAAATGCTCATCGCCGAGGGGGTGCGCCACTGGCGGATCTTCACGATTTTTCCGGCCGGCCGGGCGCGTGACGATGCCTCGCTGACACTCTCCGACGCCCAGTTCCGCGCGGTGCTCGACTACATCCGCCGCATGCGGCGCGAGGGGCGTATCGACGTGAGCTACGCCTGCGAGGGCTTCCTGGGCGGCTATGAGGCCGAGGTCCGCGACCACTTCTACCAGTGTGCCGCCGGGGTCTCGGTGGCCTCCGTGCGGGTCGATGGGGCGATCTCGGGCTGCACGTCGATCCGTGCGAATTTCCACCAGGGCAACATCTACCGCGACCGTTTCTGGGAGGTGTGGGAGAACCGTTTTCTTCCGTTCCGCAACCGGGAGTGGGCGCGGCGCGGGGAGTGCGCCTCGTGCCGGATGTTCAAATATTGCCTCGGCGGCGGGATGCACCTCCACGGCGACGACGGCGAACTCTTCTATTGCCATTACAAGCGGCTTTGAGCCGCTGCCTCCTTTCCGGCTGCCGTGCTCTCCGGCGGCCTCTCTTCTGCCCTCGGCCCGGCTTCCCGGCCCGGCTGCCGCCTTTTGTGTCCTGTGGCCGCTTCTCCTTTGTCCGGACTCCGTTTTTTTTGCCGGCTCCTTGTGTGATTTTCGCGCCCCGGAGGCCTTGTGATCCGCCCCGAACCGGAAATTATTTTTACATTTGTGCAAACAAAACGGAGTATGAAAGTCTTATATACCGCTCTTTTGGTGTTATTGTTGTTCCCTTCGTGCCGTCGGCAGAGTGGCGATATCGATTCGTTCCTGCACAATGCCGAGAGCCTGATGAACGAGCATCCCGAGGATGCGTTAAGCATCATCCGGCATATCGACCGGCGCAAGATCTACTCGTCGGCCTCCGAGGCCCGCTATGCGCTGCTCTATTCGCAGGCGCTGGACAAGAACTACGTGGATGTGACCAGCGATTCGCTGACGGCTGTCGCCGTGAACTATTACGACCGTCACGGCACGAAGCACGAACGGGCGATGGCCCACTACTATCAGGGCCGGGTCTTCTCCAACGCCGGGAATTTCGATGCCGCCATCCGTTCCTACTCCCTTGCCGAGGATGCCGCTTCCGGCACCGACGACTATTATCTGTTGGGATTGATCAACAATGCCGTCGGAAATTTGCATTTTGAGCAGTACGATCTCGATGAAGCTTTACAGCGAGATCAGCAAGCAGCTTCCTTTTTTCATCGTGCTCAATCACCTTACAATGAAGCGTTGGCTTATATTGGAGTTGGAACGGTGTATAGTTTGAAGGGAGATAATGAGCAGATGGAAATTGTTTATAATAAAGCAATTGAGATTTACAAAGAGTTGGGTGAGATAGATCGGATATTGCCGTTATATGAAGAATTAGTTGTAAAAACGCAACTTAATGTAGGAAATAATTTACGTGGAGTCAAAAATGATTTGCGACGCTATTATTTAGAATATAGTGATGGCAATATACCATTACAATCACTAGGATTGTGGCAGGGAATCTATCTGAAGGGAAATGAATTGGACTCGGCTAAAATGTGTGGCGACCTCATGTTGCAAAACCGAAATTTGTTCACTGCCCACAAAATCGCAGGATGTTATGCTCTGATGGAACAGATAGCCTGTATGGAAGGTGATTATAAGGAGGCCTATGGATATGCCAAGCAGTATGCCGATATGATGGATTCGGTGACACTGAAAAAGGAGGAGGATCTGGTGTTGGAGTTGGAACAGAAATACCGCAACCGAATCCTGAACCAGTCCTACGAGAACCTCAAACAGCACAACGACCAGCAGCGGATCATCACTGGTCTGGTGCTCCTTTTCTCGTTGTCGCTGCTGGTCGCCGGTCTGCTCTACCTGCGCAAATGGCGCGAGAATGCGGCCCTGAAGATGCGCGAGGCTGAAGCCGAAAAGGAGTCACTGGGCCGGGCCTGCCGCGAACTGCAGGAGCAGCTGGGAACGGTGGGCGACCGCGTGGATACGGACGACGAGCAGGAGCGGCAGCTCTTCGACGCACTTGAGGAGCGTATGGTCGTCCTGCGCAACTGGGTGGACAAGGCCGAGACGATGAAACCCGCATTGTTCATGAAATCCTTCCGCGACTACATGACCGTAAACGTCAAGTCGAAGCATGCGCTGTCCGACCTGCAGTACGTGGTCAATCGCAAGTACTACGGCGTGGTCGATTACCTCAAGGCCCACTATCCGGAGCTGCGCAAACAGGACCTCGACCTTTGCTGTCTGCTCTGCCTCGGCTTTTCGCAGCACGGAATTTGCTACCTCTATAATTACGAGGATATCGGTTCGTTCTACAACAAGCGGAGCCGCCTGCGCAAGAAGCTGGGGCTTCCGCCCGAGCGGACGCTCGAGAGCTTCATCGCCGAGCTCCTTGCCGAACTGGCCCCGAAGGAGGAGTGATCGGCCGTGTGCCGCAAGGGGTGCCGAACCCTCATTCGGCGAGGACATGCATGTCATTGAATGCACTATTTTTCATCATATCAGAATAGGCTGTGCTCCAGCTCTTTGAACGGCGTCCGATCGCAGGTATGATAAAGTGTGTTTGTAAATATCTGGTTTTCAGCATGTGTTTCTGGTGTGTATGATATCCCGTTCGGGCGCTTGCGTTGTCCGGTGCGTTTTGTCGTGCTACTTTTGGGTCTGTTCAAACCAATTAACCCAAAACACACATGAAGAAATTCATTCTGACTTTGCTGGCCACCGTAGCGACGGTATCCGTTGCCTATGTCGCCCCGAAACAGGAGTCCGATGGCGAAACCAAGGACGAGGAAAAAAAGGAACTGACCCTTCGTGAAATTGTAATTAATGATTTAATGTCTCCTGTTCAGCGAGGTCAGGCTCGCAGCGGAGGTGCGACGGTCGATGTCTACTATGTTCCCGGCTCGGGCCTGGAGTTCTACTTCAATCCCGATTATCTACTGGGAACGGTCACGATCGACGTTACCGATGCATCGGGCGCAAGCATCGCCACGCGCAGCTGCAACACCGACACCGAACCTTCGGTATGTCTCCCCGTTGTGCTCACGACCGACAACTCCTACTCGATCCGTATCGTTGGACCCGATTATGAAGGAGTAGGAACCATTTTGTAAATATGGCTCGTGGAGGATATCTCTTGGTAGGGATTCTGTGCGGCATTGCCATCTGTTCAACCTGTCGGATCGCTGTCGGAATATGGGATACTCCTCCACGAAGCCTTTTGTGCAAAGCCCGTATATCGGTACGCAATGAATACGATGCGCCGATTGCCTATCCGATAGCCCGGGTCTCCGGAACCCCGATCCTGCAGGTCGGCAACGAAGCGGGGGAGATCGAAATGACGGTCCCCAGGGGGGCGACCATCTCGTTCCTCCTTCCCGGAAGCATGTTTCACCGTTATCAGGCCGATGACCTCACGGTCCCCGATTCGGCCTCCGTGCAGCGCCGCATCGTCGCACGACGTCTGAAATATCCCTTCCGGGAACCGGTGCCGATACTCATGGACCGCATCCGGTAGAGACGGACTGTCCGGTTGTCGTGGACCGGGACGTCGAGTACGCCCCGGTCCGTATTGCTTACGCAGGGCGCGGCTCCCGCAACCCGGGGAGGACCGCGCACAACGCAACGCCTGCGGCAAGTGATTCCCGGGAACGGACTCCGGTCGGGCTCCGGCCCGATCCGGCGGATCCCGATGGCCGGCGTATCGTGCGTCGGCCATTTCTCGTGCCGGACAGTCGGTCGGAGGATGCGCATCGCATCCGGCCCGGCTCCTGCTCCGTGCGGCGAGGTGTGCGGCTGCATCCGGCAATACGGCTCATCCTGTTTTGTTGAATCTCTCTTTAAACCCCAAGCTCTTTTTATTCAACCATGGAAAATCCGATGCCCTCCTTTCTGCATTATTTCCTCCGCCGTGCCGGAATCCGGATCGATCTGCTGCGCCTTCGCGCGGTTTACGACCGGCATCCGCTGCCGCACAGCATTCGTTCGCTCAGCGATACGCTCGATGAGCTGTGCGTCCCGAACATGATCTGCCGCCTGGAGTTCGACCAGCTTTCCGAACTCGACGGGCCGTTTCTGGTCGTGTCGGGCAATGCCGAGTATCCGTTCCAACTCGTCGAGCGTCTCGATCCCGAAACCCGTACGGTGCGCCTCCGTACGGCCGACAACCGGCTGATCGATGAGACGTTCGACCGCTTTCGGAGCGCATGGGACGGTTCCGTGCTGACGATCGACCGTGGCGAGGCTCCGGCCGGGAGGCTGCGTCCGGGTTATCTTGTCCGCCAGCTGCTGGCGTTCGTCGATCGGACGTGGGGCTGGTGGCTGGCCGTGTCTGTAATCTGTCTGGCGGCCTCCTGCCTTTTGCCCGCCCTCACCGGGATGTGCGGTGCGGCGCGGTTGCTTGTGACCGGAGTCGGATGCATCGGGCTTGTGGTTGCTTTCGCCGTGGTGATCCTGCTGGCCCGGCGTTTTCTCGGCCGTGTGGACCGGGATGCGGAGATCGTCCGGCTGCGGAATCTCCGTGAACAGCTGCTGGGTATTCCGGATCTGTTCTGGCAGCTGCTCGGCCGCGAAGCGGAGGAGGAGGTGGACAGTGTCACGGCCGCTCCGGTGAGCAACTACGCCGAGGCCGAGCATACGGTGACCGTCGTGCTGAATCCCTCCTGTCCGGATTGTGCCCGGATCTGCGACGTGATCGGCAAGTTGAAAGGGGTGCGGATCGACCTGATCTTTGTCGTGGACGACGGCGACAGGAGGGCCTACGATGTGGCACTGCGGTTGATCTCGTCGGGCATCACCAGCGAGTGGGGCGAGACCTTCCGGCTCCTTGCGGCGTGGTACGGGCGGGGCCGGGTACCCGCGACGCCGATCCATCCGCTGGCCGGCAACGACCTGTCGGCCCAGCTGAACTACTGCCGGAGGATCCGCATCGTGCGTACGCCGACGATTCTGGTGGACAACCGTCGCCTGCCTGCCCTCTATGATGCGGAGGATCTGAAGATCCTGCTCTGATCTTCCCGTGTCCGGTTCGCACCGGATGCGGGGCCTTCCGTTCCGGTCCTTTTGCCGCGGCAGGGTGGCCGGCCTTCCCGTTGCGGGTAAAATAAAAAAACCTTTGCCGAAGCAAAGGTTTCCGTCGTTTCCGACTTGGTCGGGGAGACTGGATTCGAACCAGCGACCTCCAACTCCCGAAGCTGGCGCGCTAACCGGACTGCGCTACACCCCGAACTCTGTTTTTTGGTGCCCTTATCGTTTTAAGAGCGCACAAAGATAAGCCTAAAATCCGAAAGCGCCAAATATTTTCGGAAAAAAATATCATTTCGCCCCTTTCCGGGCGATACCTCCGGCGATGCCGTCCTTCCCGGCATCACTTCGCCGAACTCCCGATCCAGGTCCATTTGTGCCAGATCCACTCCAGCGGTCCCTGTCTGTGCCGCTTGAGCCACCATTTGCAGCAGGCGATCTGCAGCACGAGCATCGCGATGCCGATGAGCAGGCTGACCGTCTGTCCGCAGCGGGTCGCCAGCCCCAGCCCGAACGGATAGTAGACCAGTGCGCCGAGGATCGACTGCCCGATGTAGTTCGACAGGCTCATCCGTCCGTAGGTGCGCAGGTCGGCCACCCGGCGGCGGAACCCTTCGAACCGGTGGTAGAGCAGCACGAACGACGAGACGAGCACGAACGTGAAGGCGAGTTTCTGCCACATGTCGAGCACGGTCCCCAGCGTGGGTTGCAGGGCGCTGTCGCCGGCTACCAGCTCCGAGAGCTGGTTGAGCGGGGCGTAGAGCACGGCGCTGGCGACGAGCAGCGCGAACCACCGCCGCATGTTGCGCTCGCCGCCCAGGAAGAACTGCCGGCGGCCGAAATAGAAGCCCAGGAGGAAGAGCCCGGCCGTCTGGATGTAGCGCCCGGCGTCGATGGCCCAGAAGAGGCTGGCCTTTTGTCCCGTCAGGAGGTTGTTGCGCACGAAATGGAGGAAATCTCCCTGTTGCGTGTATGCGATCGCCTCGCCGAAGAGTGCGCCCACGCCCAGATCGGGGGCTCGGTAGGCGGGGTCGATGGCCCCGGCCGCGTAGTGGAACCACTCGACGGGCTGCAGCAGGAAGAGTACAGCCAGCCCCAGCACCACCTTGTCGCTGCAGTTGCGCACCAGGAAGAGAATGATGCCTACGGCGGCGAAGAGCAGCAGCACGTCGCCAGCCATGAAGAATACCGAGTTGAGCGATGCGAAGCCCACGAGCAGGAGCAGCCGCCAGAGGAATCGGTACCCGAAGTCGCGTCCCTGCCGCCGCTGGTTGCTCCATTGCACGTAGAACGTGAACCCGAAGAGCAGGGCGAAGATGGCGTAGGATTTGCCGGCCATCAGGGCGAAGACACCGCAGAAGACGCTGCGGTCCAACCAGGCGAGCCAGTCGGGCTGGTCGGTGGGGTAGATGTAGAAGTTGAAGTGCTCGACGCTGTGGACCAGCAGGATCGCCATGACGGCAAAGCCGCGCAAGGCATCGACCACCTCGACGCGGGGTTGTTTTGCGGTTAGTTGCGGGTTCATTTCATGCGGATGGTTTCGGGAGTTTTCCGGCGTGCCGGGTTTGGAGGCAAAAGTACAAAAAAAACGGGTTTTCCGGCGCTTCGGCCGACCGGGAAGTCGAAAAAAATGTTATATTTGTTCTCAATCCATACCAATCCTAATTATCCACTACCGCAATGAACACACCTTTGATTTTCTGGATCGTGCCCGCCGCCTCGGTCGTCGCATTGGCCGTGGCGTGGATCTTCTACACGCGGATGAAGCGTGAGGACGAGGGCACGGAGCGCATGCGTGAGATCGCGGCACATGTCCGCAAGGGGGCGATGGCCTATCTGCGCCAGCAGTACAAGGTCGTCACGATCGTCTTCGTCGTCCTGGCGCTTCTGTTCGCCTACCTGGCCTACGGTGCCGGCGTGCAGAACCCGTGGGTGCCCTTCGCCTTCCTGACGGGCGGGTTCTTCTCGGGGCTTGCGGGTTTCTTCGGCATGAAGACCGCCACTTACGCTTCGGCCCGCACGGCCCATGCGGCGCGCCAGTCGCTCGACCGCGGCCTGAAGGTCGCCTTCCGCAGCGGCGCCGTCATGGGACTGGTCGTCGTGGGCCTCGGCCTGCTCGATATCTCGTTCTGGTACCTGATCCTCGACCACTTCACCGATGTGGCCGGGCCGCAGAAGCTGGTCGTCATCACCACGACGATGCTGACCTTCGGCATGGGAGCCTCGACGCAGGCCCTCTTCGCCCGTGTCGGCGGCGGCATCTACACGAAGGCTGCCGACGTGGGCGCCGACCTGGTGGGCAAGGTCGAGGCCGGCATCCCCGAGGACGATCCGCGCAATCCGGCGACGATTGCCGACAACGTGGGTGACAACGTGGGCGACGTGGCCGGCATGGGCGCCGACCTCTACGAGAGCTACTGCGGTTCGGTGCTGGCCACCGCGGCGCTCGGCGCCGCAGCCTTCGCCTCGGCCGGCAGCGAGGCCCTGCAGCTTAAGGCCGTGCTGGCCCCGATGCTGATCGCCGCCGTGGGCATCCTGCTCTCGATCATCGGCATCTTCCTCGTGCGCACGAAGGAGGGGGCCACGATGCGCGAGCTGCTCCGCTCGCTGGGCGTGGGCGTCAATTTCAGCTCGCTGCTGATCGCCCTGGCCACCTTCGGCATTCTCTACCTGCTGGGCATCGAGAACTGGGTGGGTCTCTCCTTCTCGGTCATCACGGGCCTCGTGGCCGGCGTCGTGATCGGACAGGCCACCGAGTACTACACCTCGCACTCCTACCGTCCGACGCAGAAGATCGCCGGCAGTTCGAAGACCGGCCCCGCGACGGTCATCATCGCCGGCGTCGGCTCGGGAATGATCTCCACGGCCATCCCCGTCGTGACGATCGGCGTGGCCATCATCCTGGCCTACCTCTGTGCCATCGGCTTCGACATCCACCACATGATGACGCCGCAGAACCTCTCGCAGGGCCTCTACGGCATCGGCATCGCCGCCGTGGGCATGCTCTCGACACTGGGCATCACGCTGGCCACCGACGCCTACGGGCCCATTGCCGACAACGCCGGCGGCAACGCCGAGATGAGCGGCCTGGGTCCCGAGGTGCGCAAGCGTACCGACGCCCTCGACGCGCTGGGCAACACGACGGCCGCCACGGGCAAGGGCTTCGCCATCGGTTCGGCGGCCCTCACGGCGCTGGCGCTGCTGGCCTCCTACGTCGAGGAGATCCGCATCGGCCTGCTGCACAACGGCGTTACCGAACTGCTCTTCACCGACGGGACGAAGTGCCTGGTCGAGCAGGCCTCGATCCTCGACTTCATGTCCTACTACAACGTCTCGCTGATGAACCCCACGGTGCTCGTCGGCGTCTTCATCGGCGCGATGATGTCGTTCCTCTTCTGCGGCCTGACGATGAACGCCGTGGGCCGCGCGGCCGAGAGCATGGTGCAGGAGGTGCGGCGCCAGTTCCGCGAGATCAAGGGAATCCTCACGGGCGAGGGTACGCCCGACTATGCGCGCTGCGTGGCCATCTCGACGCGCGGGGCGCAGCGTGAGATGCTCTTCCCGAGCCTGCTGGCCATCATCGTGCCGGTGGTTGTCGGCCTCGTCTTCGGCGTGGCGGGCGTCATGGGCCTGCTGGTCGGTGGCCTCGGTTCGGGCTTCGTGCTGGCGGTCTTCATGGCCAATGCCGGCGGTGCATGGGACAACGCCAAGAAGATGGTCGAGGAGGGCCACTTCGGCGGCAAGGGTTCCGAGTGCCACAAGGCTACGGTCGTCGGCGACACGGTGGGCGACCCCTTCAAGGATACCTCGGGTCCGTCGCTCAACATCCTCATCAAGCTCATGTCGATGGTCGCCATCGTCATGGCGGGGCTCACGGTCGCCTTCCACCTCTTCTGATTCCGGCGCAGCCCTGTGTGGCGGCCCGTATGGCGGCAGCCCTTTCCCGGCAGCCCTTTCCCGGCAGCCCTTTCCGGTGACAGTCCTTTCCGGTGACAGTCCTTTCCGGTGACAGTCCTTTCCGG
>OMGN01001827.1_pt1 | contig 10687 bp, 8 predicted proteins | sample 1674111 | NCBI WGS metagenome assembly OMGN01 (sample SAMEA103958143, study PRJEB25191) | human gut metagenome | biome: human-associated habitat [ENVO:00009003]; feature: intestine environment [ENVO:2100002]; material: feces | place: Germany | collected 2013/2015
ACGTTACACCGGTTGAAGTGGATGTAACCAGAGAAGATGATGTACAGCGGATGATAAACTCGGCTTTAGGGCGATTTGGACGGATTGATATTCTGGTAAACAATGCCGGAGTTTTTGATGAACTTCTTCCGGCAGGCGAGGTCAGCGATGAGATTTGGGACAGAGTGATTTCTACAAATCTTACAGCGCCGATGCGTGGAATCCGTGCCGTTATTCCTGTATTTGAAAAACAAGGAGGAGGAGTCATTGTGAATACAGCTTCCATTGCCGGCTTTACGGGAGCAAGGGGTGGAGGGGCAGCCTACGTAGCCTCCAAGCATGGCCTGATAGGACTGACAAAAAATGTGGCATTTAATTATAAGGACAAGAATATCCGTTGTAATGCGGTGGCACCGGGCAGAGTCGAGACAAACCTGCGGGTAAACAGTGAGAACTTAATCGGATCAAAAACGGCTCATGACAAATCCATTGATAATTGGAGAGACATTGAGACCAAAGTTTCGGAAGGTTATATCACTAATATGCGGAAATGCACTCCTGATGAGATAGCCAAAGTTGTACTTTTTCTGGCATCTGACGAGGCCTCTTTTGTCAACGGTTCCATATTTGTAGCAGACGGAGGTTGGACTTCTTATTAAAGACATAACAATAGCATATGGAAAAGATTTGTTGGAAAGGACATGCCGCCATGTTCGGGGCAAATGCCATGTGGGGGTTGATGTCTCCCATATCCAAATTTATCATGTTGGGAGGAGCTGTTACGCCTCTTGTCGTAACTGATTTACGTATCGGGGGTGCGATGGTTCTCTTCTGGATAGCTTCTTTTTTTCAAAAACCGGAACATGTCAGCCATAAGGACTTGGCAAGCCTGTTTGTTGCCGCCCTTTTAGGTATTGTATTCAATCAAGGTTGTTTCATATTCGGTGTCAGTCTAAGCTCACCCGGTGATGCCTCCATTATTACTACCAGTATGCCTCTATGGGCTATGGTACTGGCTGCATTGATACTGAAAGAGCCCATTACCGGAAAGAAAGTGTTGGGCATTGCGGCCGGAGCGAGCGGTGCGTTGTTACTGATACTTGGAAACGGGCAAAACGGGCAAGGAACATCGGCAACAACCGCAGGCGGCACAATGATATGGGGCGATTTGCTGGTGTTGCTGGCGCAGTTCTGCTATGCCCTTTACATCGTATTGTATAAGGATTTCGTGAACAAATATTCGCTGGTGACCATTATGAAGTGGATGTTCACCTACTCGTTCATATGCATCCTGCCATTTTCTGCCAACAGCCTGATGCGCACGGACTGGAGCAGCCTGCATCTTCCCGAACTGGGTGGCTTGTCCTTTATTGTCGTGGGAGCTACCTTCATCAGCTACATGCTGATTGTGGTCGGACAGAAGAATCTCCGTCCCACCGTGGCGGGCATGTACAACTATATCCAACCACTTGTTGCCTGCATTGTTGCCGTTTGTTGGGGTATGGACTCTTTCAATTTCATCAAGGGCATGGCTGTTATCTTCATTTTCGGCGGTGTCTATCTGGTTACTTCGAGCCGGAGCAGGAAGGAACTGGAATCCTATAAGACAAATGGCAGCGAGAAAATCTGAAAGTATTCTTATTAAACGTTGTCACAATAAGTAGATATGCATAATGCCGGATTTGAAGATATTCCTTTCAAATTTCACTATTCCGGAAATTATAATGTAATCATAAACGATGCCCCCAAGGTGAGCATATTCATATATTCACCGCTATTCCTACTATGTGACGGAAGCAAATTGTAGTCGAGGAAGAAACGGATGCCGTAATGCTCTTTTGCCTTGAACGTCAATGAGACCCCGCTTCCCAAAGAAAAGCCGCCTCTTGCGGAAATCATACGGTCTGCCAGTTTCAGTTGGGGATAATGCACATAGCCGCCCAACAGCTTGCTGCCCAACAGCCAGCGCGACGACAACGGATAGGAGAAGTAGCTTCCTCCGCTAACCGATACCGCATCGAAAGTATTATTCTCCGCCCGGTCTTTATTGACTATTATAGAGGTATTGGAAACAGCAAACCGTCCCCCGGCACCAATATACGGATTGAAGAAATAGGCACCCTCCACACCTGCCGTGCTGCCTGACGAGGTGCTGAACTCCGTTTGCTCATCGATGTCATAACCGCTCAGAGGTATGTTCAAACCGAAGTACAGACTCACGAAGGAAGGCTTGTCCAACCGTTCGAACACGTTTTCATTGGCAAAGCGGGTAATTCCCTTTTCCTTAAATATCAGGTCGGCAAGGTAATAACCAATTTCTGTCGAGAGTATTCCTATGCCCGCGCCGGTCAGCACGTCACTCAGCCAATGCTTGTTATTTGCCATCCGCATAAGGCCGGTTACGGTGGCCATGCTGTATGCCCCGACACCGATCCACGGACTTTTATGTCCGTACTCCTTATTGAACATGGTAGCGGTCATAAATGCCGTGGCAGTATGTCCGGAAGGAAAAGAATGGCGGTTGGAACCATCCGGACGCTCTACGTTGGTCGTGCGTTTCAACGTGTTCACCACACTTCCCATAAGGATGGCGGAAAAAGCGTCGGAGACAATCATCCTGCCCCATGAACTGCGGCTTTGCACACCGGCGACTTTCATACCGAGCATTATCGCGGCAGGGGCATACTGCATATAGTCGTCCGCATGGCGGTCGAACCGGGGCATATAATCGTTGCGCAGACTCCGGAAATGGTCGTCCTCACTTTTTACAATCAGGCCTCCGACAACCAGCGGAACGCCGATGTATGTCATCTGATAGAAATGGGAAGACGAGAACCGGTCAAGTCTTCCGCTGAAATTGCTTGTTGCGGAGATACGTAAACTGTCCTTTCTCTCGGCAATCAGGCTGTCTGCCGAAGTCCGGGCCGACAAAAGGGTAAAGCTGTAAATGCCAACGATACATAGTACTATCTTTTTCATGCTGCCATAATCTTTTTGAATTACGGCAGCAAAGATATCAGGCGATTTTGGGGAAAGTTTGAAGATTTACCGGAATATCACCACAAACTGATGTTTTCCATCAGCATAGGCGTATAAAATCTTCCAGCCGTGATAATCGCATACTGCCTTGACAATGGAAAGCCCGAGACCGTTGCCCGTCGTCTTTTCCGAAGGACGATAGAAACGGTTGAATATCTGGTCTGCATCCAGTGCCGCGTCATCGGACGTATTGGATACCATCAGCCGGTTGTCCGACAAGAATACGGTTATCTCCCCACTCGTCTTATTGTGGCGCACGGCATTCACGACGAGGTTGTTTACCATGCTTTCCAACAGAGAACGGTTGGCCTTTATCGGCAAGGAAGCCGTTGAAAAGTTTTGCTTCAAGATCAATCCTCCGGAGAGACTTTCGAGATAGGGCTGAAGGTCTTTTATCACCGTTATGACATCGACGGACTCCGTACGGCTGAACTGGTTGTTCTCCATCTTGGCCAACAGAAGCAGGTTTCGGTTCAAACGCGACAAACGGCTGTTCATTTGGTATAAATCCTGTATGATGTCGGCTTGCCGTTCGGTTAGCTCCGGCTGTTGGAGCAACAGGTCGAGCTTGCTTTGGAATACAGCCAATGGCGTTTGTAGCTCATGTGAGGCATTTTCCGTAAACTCTTTCTGTAACCGGTAGCTGTGAAGACTGTCTGTCATCAACCTTTGCAGGGCGATATTTAGTCTTACAAATTCTTTGGTGTCACTTTCCGCTAATTGTGGACATACTCCGTTTTCCAGCTTGAAATGTTCTATCGCCTCCAGTGTCTTGTCGAATGGTTGCCATAGCCGGGCAGAGATGAAGCGCATCATCAGCACGATAGCCACGCCCAATACGGTAACGATAAGTGCAAACTGGATCATGATACCATGCAGGATATCCTCTTCGAGGTCGAGGGCCGGAACCGGTTTCCCTTGCTGTACGGCTTCGACAATGTCTATCATGTCCTCGGCATAGAAGCTCTTGGTCAGCCAATAGAACAGAGGGGTTGCCAACAGCAGGAGTATTGCCACGCAGACAATGAATTGCGTGAGCGATTTGTACATCAGGCTTTTCTTTTTCATAGTTCCGTCCATTTATAGCCCGTTCCATACACATTTCGGATGCAGTCATTGCACCCAGCGGCGGCAAGTTTCGCCTTCAGGTTCTTGATGTGGGTATAGACAAAATCGTGATTGTCCATCATGTCCGCCATCTCTCCGCTAAGATGCTCCGCCATGGCGCTCTTTGATATGACACGGTCTTTATTACCGATGAAAAACAACAACAGTTCATATTCCGATTTGGTAAGTTCTATCGGTGTTTCATTCGCTACAGCCGACTTGTTCAGCAAGTCGATCCGGACACCATTGCTTTCCAGTATATTGTTTGCCGCAAACTCCTTGCGGCGGATAATGGCATAGATGCGCATACTGAGTTCTGGTAGGTGAAAAGGTTTGGCAAGGTAGTCGTCCGCACCTATCTCCAATCCTTTCACTTTATCACCCAGCGAGTCTTTGGCTGATACGATAATCACGCCTACCGGATTGCGTTGCTTCCGGATGTCACGCAGGATGTCGAGACCGTTTCCGCCGGGCAGCATCAGGTCGAGCAGCACACAATCGTATTCATACATATTTACTTTCATTTTGGCATCGTCATAGGTGAAAGCCTGCTCGCACAGATATTCCTCACTGCTGAGGTAGGCTACGATGCTATCCGAAAGATTTCGTTCGTCTTCTATAATCAATATCTTCATACTCTTCTACTTTATTAACATTACGATACTGCCGCCCGTAATGAGCAATGCCCCGATGATAACCCGCAGGCTGACCGGCTCTTTCAGAAACAGAAAGGAGAGACAGATGGTAATCACCACGCTCAATTTGTCTATCGGTGCCACACGCGATACATCCCCCGCCTGCAATGCCTTGAAGTAGAACAGCCACGAGAGGCCGGTGGCGGCACCGGACAGAATAAGGAATATCCATGTATGTCCGCTGATGCCTTTCACCCCGGCCGTATGGTTTCCGGCAAGGACGATTCCCCAAGTGATAAACAAGATGACTGACGTCCGGATAGCCGTAGCCAGATCCGAATTGATCTCTTTTACTCCGATCTTGGCGAACACAGCCGTCAGCGCGGCAAAGAGGGCGGAAAGCAAAGCATAATATTTCCACATAAACTTTTATTTGTTGCAAAATTAGCTATTTATCAAATGATTATTCTCTTTTTTTATAAATTAACAGCATGATACTCGGCAATACTAACAACAGCAAGGGCAAGCCTACGATAAATCCGCCGATGACGGCCACCGCCAGCGGCTGCTGCATCTGTGCACCGAGGCCGATGCCGAGCGCCAATGGCATCAGGGCGAGTACGGCGCCGATAGCCGTCATCAGTTTCGGACGGATACGCAGGGCGATGGCATAATCGACGGATTGGGAGACATCGCCGCCTCGGTTTCGGTTCATCCGGTACTGCCATACGGTGAAGATGGCGTTCTCGGCAATGATGCCCACCACCATGATGATGCCCGTGTAGCTGCTTACGTTGAGCGGAACGCCCGTCAGCCACAAGGCCAGCAGACAGCCGCAGATGCCCAGTACGGAAATAAACAGTACGGCAAGCGATATGCGCCATTCGCGGAAAAGGAACATCAACACAGCGAATACCAGCAAGACGGCAAGCGAGAGAATCATCATCAGTTCGCGGAACGACTGTTGCTGTTCGGAATAGGCTCCTCCGTAGGAAATGCTGTAGCCTGCGGGGAGATGAAGCTGCGCATTGAGAGACGCTTGCAAGTCTGATATCGCACTGCCCAAATCCCGGTTCTCCAAGCGGGCGGTCAGGGTGATGTTACTTTTCAGGTCTTCACGCCGCTGCTCTATCTCCCCCGGAATGACACGAACGTCGCAGAAAAAGCCGAGCGGACGGGTGCTGCCGTCGGGCAGGAATATGGGCTGCCGTTCCAGCCATTCGGGAGAGTTGTCTGCGAAGTCCGTGAAACGGAGCAGGATGCGGCGCATCTGCTCGCCTTCCTGAACGGAACCTATTTGCAGTCCGCCCGTCATGACTGCCTGTGCCGGGTTAGGCTCTATCATATTGGCAGGCTGACAAAGGGGAACACCGCCCGTATGTGCCGTGAGCTGTTCCTGAAAATCGATCAGCGAAATGCCGAATTGCGAAAGGCGTTCCTGATTCGGGGTGAAGACCAGTGAGGCTCCGGCGGGTATCAGTCCGTTGTCAATGTCCACAATGCCCGGTACGGCTTCCATGACCTTCTCCACCTGTGCTGCTATCTTCTGCAAGGTTTCGTAATCGTTTCCGAATATCTTCACTTCGACGGGTTGCGCGGTACTCATCAAGTCGCCCAAAAGGTCGGCAATCCGCTGCCCGAAGCCGATAGTCATCAACGGAACGGCTTGCGATATTTCCCGGCGCAGGTCGCTGATGACTTCGGGGGTGCTTGTTTTCCGGTCCGTTTTCAATTGAATCAGATAGTCGCCGAAATTGCTCGGCCGTGTCTTGAAGGACATGCCGAGAGCCGTGCGGCGCGAGTAAGTCTCCACATCGGGATGCGCCATGATGATACGTTCCATCTGACGGCAGAGGCGGTCGGTCTCCTCGATGTCCGTTCCTGCGGGAGAATGATAGTCGAGCACGATAGTCCCTTCATCCAAATCGGGAAGAAAGCCCGAAGAGAGCCGGGAAGAAGCATACCAGCCACCCAAACCTAAAAGCAGGACGAACCCGGCGGCAACCAGCGGTTTGCGATAAACAACGGTCAGGAAATGAACTTTTCGGATGGAGTTCTCTTCAAGCGTTTTCACGTCCAAGTCTTTCGGGCGCAGTCGTTTCTTATAGCCGATAACGAGGTGCAGCACGGGAAGCAGCAGCCATGTGACGAGGAACGAGGCGACAAGCGTAAGCTGCATCGTGTCGGACAGTTCCTTGAAAAAGCTGCCTGCCAGCCCGCTCATCAGCCGGAACGGGAAATGGATGACAATCGTCGAAAGCGAAGATGCCACCATAGCAGGAAAAAGATTACGGATGGCATGGCGTACGACAGTGAAGCGGTCCGTGCCGGGGCGTTCTTCGTGCTCCCGGTAAATCTGTTCGATAACGACGATGGCATCGTCGATAATCAACCCCACCGAAGCCGCCATCGCACCGAGCGACATGACATTGATGGTAATTTCTGCCAGATAGCAGAGCAGGATGCTGAAAGCCACCGTAACGGGAATGGTCAGCATTACCACCAGACTCGACCGCCAAGAGCGAAGGAACAGCACCATCACGATGATGGCGAGAAACAATCCCTCATAGATGGTTTTCAGTACGCTATGAATGCTGTCGCCTACGAAGGCACTTTGATTGTAATAGGGCTTGAGTTCATAGCCTGCCGGAAGCTGCTGCCTAATCTCGTCCGCCTTGCTTTCCACCTGCTTCGCAAAATCGATCAGATTCACACCCGGCTGCTTCACCAAATCGACAAGCACGGCATCGTTGCCGTCGGCATTGATTTTCAGAAACTCCTGCTGTTCCTGTATCTCGACAGCCGCTATGTCGCCCAGACGGACAATCCGCTTGCCGTCGTTGCGGACAATCACATTCCGCAATTCTTCCATGTCGTTGATACGTGTGTCGGTCAGCGTCAGGTACAGGCGGTTATAGTCCGCCACATTGCCGTTTCCCAATACGTAATTCGTCTGCGCGAAAGCGGTCTTTATCTGTGCGGGAGTAATGCCGAGTGCCGTCATCTTCGCGGCGTCAGGCTTCACGACGAACTCCTTCGCCTTGCCGCCGCGTACCACTACATTACTGATACCGTTCACTTGCGAGAACATGGGACGTACTACGAGGTTGCCCACATCGCGCAGGGCAATGCGGCTGTGTGTCCTGCTCTCCAGCGTGAATCCATAGACCGGAAATAACGACTGGTTCATCGCCTCGGTGGAAATGACCGTACCGTCGGGCAGAAAACCTTTTATCTCATTGATACGGCTCTCCAACTGGGTTTTCAAGGCATAGATATCCAATCCCCATTTGAAGTAAACATCTATCACGCAACTGCCCCGGCTGGTGCTGCTCTTGACGACCGTCGTACCCTGCACCTTCTTCACCGCGCTTTCCAAGGGTTTGGTGACGGTAATCATCATACGATCTACGGGCTGCTGTCCGGCATCGGCTATCACCGTGATGCGGGGGAACAACACTTCGGGAAACAGGTTGGTCTGCATCTGCGTGTAGCACCACGCTCCGGCAAGCAGCAGAAGCAGCCCTACGAACAGGATAGGGCGGCTGTATAGCCGGTGGAGACTTCTTTTCCGTATTGTGTTCATAAGGCGGCCTCCTCTTTCGTAACGACGACTTTCGCCCCGTCCTCCAAACCGTATCCACCCGTGAGGATAATGCAGTCTTGCGGCGACAAGGCAGCCGATTTGATTTCGATTTCCGAAGCGTTGCTGTTGCCTACCTCTACAGGTACTTTGACAGCCGTACTGTCATCGGCGAGTTTCATCACCCAATGCTCCGTAAGCGTTTCGTCGCTCTGTACGGCACTTTTGGGGAGTATCATGCCTTTATCCGAGAATGAACCGCTTTCTGTAAATACAGCCTTGACATTCATGCCTTCCGGCAGGAAAGGCGCTTTTGCCCGTGCGATTACCCGTTCCGATTGCGATGCCGTGTTCATTGTTGCCAACGGGGCGTGGACGGTTGCCGTCAGCCGGGTTCCGTCGGGCAGTTCCAGCATACATCTGCTTCCGCTACGGGCATACCGTTGCTGTTCGTAGGGGACATTTATCTCGAATACGAGGCTTCCGGCTTCGGCAACGGAGCAAAGCACAGCGCCTTCGGTGACATAACTTCCCGCCTGCTGCTGTACGTTGAGGACAATGCCGTTGCGCTCCGCCTGTATGGGAATGGTTGTCCGGTTACCGCAGCCCAAAGCGTGTTGTTCTTTGCTCTCTATCCGGTAAAGTATTTCCCCTGCCTTTACTCTCGAACCGGGCTGTACGAGGACTTCCGTGATGAATGCCGGAATCGGGGTGCTGACCACCGACTTGTTCTGGTACGCCGTAGTGGCGGACAAGATGATTTCCTTCTCGATTTTGCCGAACGCCGCATGAGTCAGCGTGACTGCCGTTCCGGGCTTTTCTTCCTGTATGTTTCCGTTCGATGCGTCTCTTTGCCCGCATCCGCCAAGGCTTACTATAAGCGATAATAAGACTATCTGATATTTCATGACTGTGATGATTTGATATTACCAATTCCAATAATTATAGGCGGCTATGACAAGCTGCTTGTTCGTGCGCAGCAGCAAGCGATCCCTCTCCGTCTGAATCTTGCTGCGCAGTACGGTGATATAGTCCAATACGGATACCTGCCCGGCATCCATCTCCCTGCCGTAATCGGACAATACGGATTCGTACTGCGCAAGCTGGTTGTTCAAGGCCCTCTCTCTTTCGTCGTATCTGCCCAACTCGGAGAGGCATTGTTTGATTCTCATGTTCCGCTGATATTCGGCATTCTCCTTGTAAGTCCGTATGGTGTTCTGCTGCCACCCAGCCTGACGTTCCTTCAGGCGCTTCTGCCTGCCGTCGAAAATGGTCCACGAGAATGTCACCCCTGCACTCAACCCGAAATGGCGATACCAGCCGGAAAAGTCACCGACTTGAAGACCGCCGTTTATGAACAGGTCGAGCTTGGGCTTGTATTGAAGGTTGAAGGAACGAAGGGCGACTGCCGTATTCAGGCTGTCTAACCGGTATTGCTCGGTAAAGAGGCTCGATTTCCCGTCGCTGCGCAACCGAACGGGCTGGCTTATATCCGACAATGCCACATCGGTCGTTTCATCGATGCCGCAGAGCAAATTCAGATCCATCAGATGGGTATGGTAATCCTGACGGGCGGCGGTATGCAATTCGGCATTAGCCTCCCTTTCAATCATCAGCAGGTGCAAATCCGACTGTTTGGACAGACCGTTTTCAACTAACTTTTGAACGATCTCTATTCGGTGTTCGATGACTGTTCCGACAGAATCCGTAAAGGCTATCTGCGCCTTGTCGAGCAGGCAGAGCAGGTATTGCTCCGTTACGGAACGCTCCAACTGGTGCTCTTCCATACGAATACGGTTATTCGCCATATCCGTGTTGATCTTTGCCTGCTCTTGCGCTACTTTGTATGAACTCCTGCCCAAGAGAGGTTGTGTCCAAGTCGCTCCGGCATGGAAAGAGCCGCTGCTTTCTCCCAAATCGTAACCGTAGTAATCCGTAGCCGACCGGGCATTCCATTTGAAAGCGGCCCGTCCGCCGTCTTTCGAGACGATCGGCACGAACAGATAGTCACCGTTCAGCTCCAGCCGGGAGTGTGTATACATGGCTTTCAGCCGCTCAAGTTCCGCTTGCTCTATCTCCGTCCGGTTCCGGTAATCCGCTATCAACGGACTATTCTCTTTGGCTGTCTCTATGTAATAATGTAGAGATTTGCTGCCATCCTCCTGCCCATAGGAGTGCAGGCTGACGATGCTTAATGAAAATAACAATAATAACCGATTCATATTCTATTTTTGTTTTTGGGACAAAAGTAGAAGACGATTTTGGGGAAATTTGGGAGATTGTTTATTATAGGAACGTCCTTTGTATATCGGGACATTTCTTTCTTTCGCTCTAATCGCCCGAC
>OMGN01001830.1_pt1 | contig 10664 bp, 7 predicted proteins | sample 1674111 | NCBI WGS metagenome assembly OMGN01 (sample SAMEA103958143, study PRJEB25191) | human gut metagenome | biome: human-associated habitat [ENVO:00009003]; feature: intestine environment [ENVO:2100002]; material: feces | place: Germany | collected 2013/2015
TGACGCTCGGCAGCTCCCCTAGTAGGGGAGCCCTTGGCAGGCCGTCGCGTTTTCGTGGTCTGGCGCTTCGCTCCTGTTTGCCCTGCTGGCGCAAAGTCTTACCCTTGCGGCAGGAGTGCGTTTTGGAGCCGATAGGCGATCATTGCGAAAAATGAACCTTATGCCAAGGCCTCCCCTACTAGGGGAGGTGGCATCGAGCGAAGCGATGATGACGGAGAGGTTTAACCGCCAGTGGGTGAGAGATTATCCAAAGACGAAGCTTAACTATAAAAGAAGCCCCTTCGGTATTGAGGGATACCGGAGGGGCTTCTTGTTGCATTTGGTGAACCCGTGAAGAGTTCACATTCTCATTCACATCTTTATTATATGCCGCCTTCCCCCAAAAAGTCAAGGGGTCAGAAGAAGCTCACCTGGCTGCTTTCGGGCAGGTCTGCCAGCACACCGGCGGTGCGCAGGCTTTCCAGCACGGCGCTGGTCACGCCGGTGGCCTGCTGGAGCTCCTCCACGGAGATATACTCCTGCCCGTCGATGGTGGCCCGCTCCAGCGAGGCAGCGGCAGTGCCGCCCACGCCTTTCAGGGCACAGAAGGGCAGGCGCACCTTGCCATCCTCCACGATATACTTGTTGCCGCGGCTCTTGCCCAGCTCGATGGGCAGGAACGCATACCCGCGGGACAGCATTTCGTTGACCAGCTGCAGGCTGACCAGCACGTCCTCGTCCTTGGCGTTCTTCTCCTCTTTCAGGCGGCGCTTCACCGCCTCCATGTGGGCGCGGGCCACAGCCGCACCGCCCACAGCGGCCTCATAGTCGATATCATCGCCGCGCACGGTGAAGTAAACGGCATAGAACTCTGCCGGGCGGTAGAGCTTGAACCACATCAGCCGGATGGCGCTCATCAGGTAGGCCACAGCGTGGGCCTTGGGGAACATATACTTGATCTTGCGGCAGGACTCAATGTACCAGTCCGGCACCTCGTGCTCCCGCATGGCTTCCTCCCAGCCGGGCTTGAAGCCGCCCTTGGCCACCTTGCCCTTACGGACCGCCTCCATGATATCAAAGGCCATCTTGGGCTCCAGCCCCTTGCGCAGCAGGTAGAGCATGATGCTGTCACGGCAGCCGATGACCTCCGCGATGGTGCAGGTACCGCTGCGGATCAGCTCGTCGGCGTTGCCGGTCCAGACATCGGTGCCGTGGGACAGGCCCGAGATCTGGATCAGCTCCGAAAAGTTCCGGGGCCGGGCCTCCACCAGCATTCCGCGCACGAAGTTGGTGCCCATTTCCGGGATGCCGAAGGTGCCGGTCTGGCTGTCGATCTGCTCCGGGGTCACGCCCAGCTCCTCCGGGCTGGTGAGCAGGCTGTACACCCGGGGGTCGTTCATGGGGATGCTGTCCACAGGGATGCCGGTGTACTCCTCAAAATACTTGTAGAAGGTAGGCATATCGTGGCCCAGCTCGTCCAGCTTGAGCAGGGTGTCGTGGAGGTACTTGAACTCGAAATGCGTTGTGAGCAGGCCGCCCGCCACATCATCCGCCGGGTGCTGGATGGGGCAGAAATCGTAGATCTCGTAGGTATCGGGCACAACGACCATGCCGCCGGGGTGCTGGCCGGTGGTGCGCTTGACACCGGTGCAGCCCAGGGTCAGGCGGTTCTCCTCGGCGTGGTTGACGGTTTTGCCGCGGGCTTCCAGATACTTTTTGACGTAGCCGTAGGCGGTCTTGTCCTGAATGCCGGACACCGTGCCCGCCTTGAACACATTGGCCTTGCCGAACAGCTCCTCGGTGTAGCGGTGGACGTTGGACTGATACTCGCCCGAGAAGTTCAGGTCGATATCAGGCTCCTTGTCGCCGTAGAAGCCCAGGAAGGTCTCAAAGGGGATGTCGTGGCCGTCCACCAGCATCCGGGTGCCGCAGTGGGGGCAGTCCTTATCGGGCAGGTCAAAGCCGTCGTCCACGCTGCCGTCGGTGATGAACTCGCTGTACTTGCACTTGGGGCAGCGGTAGTGGGGCGGCAGGCTGTTGACCTCCGAAATGCCGGAGAAGTGGGCCACGGCAGAGGAGCCCACCGAGCCACGGCTGCCCACCTGATAGCCGCCCGCGTTGGAGTAGGCCACCAGCTTGACGGCAATGACGTACAGAACCGCGTAGCCGTGGCCGCAGATGGAGTCCAGCTCCTTTTTCAGGCGGTCCTCCACGATCTTGGGCAGGGGGTCGCCGTAATCCCGCTTGGCGTGTTCCCAGGTGGCATCGCGCAGCTGCTGCTCCGCACCCTCGATGCTGGGCGGGTAGGTGCCGCGCGGAATGGCCCGCACGTTGTTGTCGATGGTGGCCGCGATCTTGCGGGGGTTGGTCACCACGATCTCGTAGGCCTTTTCCTTGGGCAGGTAGCTGAACTGCTTCAGCATATCCTCAGTGGTGCGGTAGAACAGCGGGGGCTGGGTGTCCGCATCCTTGAAGCCGTTGCCCGCCTGCAGCACCGTGCGGTAGATGGCATCCTCCGGCTCGGTAAAGTGCACGTCGCCGGTGGCGATGACCGGTTTGTGCAGGTCCTCGCCCAGCCGGATGATGGTGCGGTTGAAGTCCTTGATGACTTCCTCGCTCTCCACCTTGCCGTCCCGCACCATATACTCGTTGTTGCCCAGGGGCTGGATCTCCAGCACGTCGTAGTAGGAGGCGATCTTCTTCAGTTCCTCGTAGGAGCGCCCCTCCACAACGGCACGGTAAAGCTCGCCCGCCTCGCAGGCGCTGGTCAGGATCAGGCCGTCGCGGTACTTGTTCAGCAGGCTGCGGGGCACACGGGGCTTCTTGAAGAAGTAGTTGACGTGGGCCTCGCTCACGATCTTGTACAGGTTCTTCAGGCCCATCTGGTTCTTGACCAGAATGATGAGGTGGAAGTACTTCTTTTTCAGCACCTCCCGGTTGCCGCCCAGACCGGTGTTGATGCCCTCCACGGTGGTGACCTCTTTCTCGGCAAGGTCGCTGAGCATGACGCAGAAGATGCGGCCCAGCGCGGCGGAGTCCTCGCAGGCGCGGTGGGCCTCGTAGCTGGGCAGCTCCAGATGCTTGTTGATGGTCCCCTGCTTGTAGTTGTGCAGGCCCGGGTACATGGCCTGTGCCATGGTCAGGGTGTCGATATAGGTCGGCTCAAAGGAAATGCCGCTGCGCTTGGCGGCGGCTTTCAGGAAGCGGATATCGAACGCATGGGCATTGTGGGCCACCAGGATGCGGCCATCCGCGAACCGGAGAAAGGCTTCCAGCGCTTCCTTCTCCCCGGGGGCATCGGCCACCATCTCGTTGGTAATGCCGGTCAGCTCGGTGATCTTGGGGGTGATGGGCTTGCCCGGCTTGACAAAGGTGTCGAACTCCTCCACCACTTCCCCGTTCCGCACGATCACCGCGCCGATCTCGGTCAGGTACTCCACGCCGGGGTCCAGGCCGGTGGTCTCGGTGTCGAACACGCAGAACTCCCCGGTCAGGGGCTGCTCCTGCACACCGTACACGCAGGGGATCATATCGTCCACAAAGTAGGCTTCACACCCATAGATCAGCTTGAAGTTGGGGTCGTCCTGGTGGATCTCGTCAGTGGCAAGCATGGCTTCCGGGTAGCCCTGGCACACGCCGTGGTCGGTAATGGCAATGGCGCGGTGGCCCATGCGGTGGGCCAGGCGCACGATCTTGCCGGAATCGCAGAAGCCGTCCATGCTGGACAGTTTGGTGTGCAGGTGCAGCTCCACTCGCTTGACCGGGGCGCTGTCCTCCCGCTTTTTGCGCTCCACGAACAGCACATCGTAGGGGTACACGATGTAGTCATGCTCGTACTTATCATAGGAGCAGTCGCCGCGCACGATGACCGTGGTACCCTTGCCGATGCTCTCCCACTTGGAGCAGTCCTCGCCCTCCTGCGCGCGGATCTTGAGGTTGATGGAGCCGGTGTAGTCGGTGATGGACACGGTGTAGATCTTGCGATAGTTGCCCTTGACCTCGGTAAAGAACACATCGCCCCAGATGGTGCACTTGCCGCCCTCGCCGCCCAGGTCCTTGAGGGGGGTGAGGTTCTTAGGGGTGAACATCTTGCCGTGGAAAATGGTCACGGGCTTATCGGTCAGGTCAAGGCCCTCCACCTTGATGGAGGGGGCGGTGTTCTTTTTCTCGAACTTGACCACCGGCGGGGCGATCTTGCGCTCCAGCTTTTCCTCCATCTGGCGCTGTTCGGCCTCGCCCACCGCGCTTGTCAGGGTGACTTTGGGCCTGACACCGGTGTGGGCGGCAACGCGGTCCGCCAGCAGGCGCTCAAACTCCATCTCCTGCAAAAACTTGGTGCCGTGGCAGACCCCCACCGTGATGTTCTGGCCGGTGATGGTGATCCGGCACCGGTCCAGAAAGCCGTTGATGGGGATGCCGTCCCGCTTCATCTCCTCCATCAACTCCCGCAGGGCGGCTTCGTCCAGCGTGGCATAGCCAAAGAGGTTGTCGATCTTCAGTTCAAAGCCCTCATAATCCGGCTGCAGGGAGGCCAGCAACCGGGCGCACAGCCCCTTGTCCAGCGGGGCGGCACTGCGCAGGGTAAAAACGACCTGCCGCTCCTGCCGCAGCATCCGGGCATGTTCCACGATCACGCGCCCGAAACTGGCCGCGAAATCCGGGTCCGCCATGAACTGCGGCCATAGCTGAGATACAAGTGGTGTCACGATGGGTTACTCCTTTACAAATCTTCCGTCCTAAAGACGTGATAGCCCTCATAATGATAGCTTGCGTCGATGCCTTTCATATAAACCGTGCGGTCGTGGATCTTTTCGGTCAGGGCTGCTTTGAGCAGGGCCTTGATCTCCACGTCCTTGACGGGGCTGCGCTCCATGGCAAGGAGATAATCGCTCTTATCCACACGGCTCCAGTCGATGACCTGATGCAGCTCCTTTTTCAGGATGCAGTCCAGCCAAATGCGGGTGCTGCGGCCATTGCCTTCCCGGAAGGGGTGGGCAACGTTCATCTCCACATACTTTTCGATGATCTCATCAAAGGTAGACTGGGGCATGGCATCGATGCTTTCCAGCGCCGCAGCCAGATACATGACCGGTGCGAACCGGAAATTGCCCTTGGCAATGTTCACGGTGCGCATCTGCCCGGCAAAGGGGTAGATCTCGCCGAACAGATAGCCGTGGATCTTTTGCAGGCCCGCAAATGTCCCCACCGGGAAGGCATCCAGCAGGCCGGTGTCGTAAAGCTCCAGCGCTTTGGTCTTGCTGATCTTTTCCTCGGCCCGGGCCAGCGCGGCCTCGTCGGTCAGGTGCAGTTTATTTTCCAAAGGCATAGTGGTCTCCCTGCTTAACCCCCCAGTCACGCTTCGCGTGCCAGCCCCCGCTAGTAGGGGGGCCCTTGGCATGGCGTAAGGCTCTGCCGCTTTGCCAAGGCCGCCCCTATTAGGCAACGACGACGACCGCCGCCAGTGGCGGAAACAGGGAGGAGTTGTTGGGGCAGCGGCCAGCAGGACGCGAGTGCAAAACTTTGCACGAAGCGGACGCTGGGAGCCGCAACCCGGACGCTGTCACGGCGAAGCCCGTGACTGAGAGGTTTAACCCGGAATCTGACAGCTCTGACCCCCAAAAGGAGGCGCATTCCGATGCACCCGCTGGACAATGAAGCCCTGAAGCTGGGGGCAAAGGCGGTGCGCCGCCGCAGGCTGGACGCTGAGAACCGGCAGGATTTTATCAGCCTGCTGGGCCGCATTGTGGTGATCCTGCTGTGCGCTTGGGTGCTGTTCACGCAGGTGTTCCTGCTCACGCAGGCCAAGGGCAGCAGCATGTTCCCCGCGGTAAAGGATGGCGACCTGCTCATCTGCTACCGCCTGCAGAAAACCTACGCAAAAAACGACGTTGTGGTCTACACCCAGGGCGGCAAGCTCCGGGTGGGCCGCATTCTTGGGCGCGAGGGCGACCTTGTGGCTCTGGACGACAGCGGCACCCTTGTGGTGAACGGCGCGGTGCAGAGCGGCGAGATCCTCTACCCCACCTACGCAAAAGACGCGCTGGAGTACCCCTACACGGTGCCGGAAGGCTGCGTTTTTGTGCTGGGCGATTACCGCACACAATCCGAGGACAGCCGGGACTTTGGCCCGGTTCCGCTGGAGGATGTGCAAGCAAAAGTAATTACACTACTGCGGCGACGCAGTTTGTAATACCACGGAAGCCGGAAGAAGCTGCCGGCATCCTGCCTGTGAACCGCGGAGTTTGGGCCGCGGCACAGGAGTACGAACTATTTCTTACTAGGGAGGAATAACAATGAAACTGAAGAAAATCTTCGCGGGCGTTCTGGCTGCCGCCATGATGCTCACCGTCGGCGCAACCGCAGCGTTTGCGGAAACTGGCGCTGATGAAGCTGCAACCACAGCGAACACTCCGCTTTTGGGCAGTACTGGACTGAACGCTAACGATAATATTCCTGTTTATAAGACCTATGAGGTCAAGAAGGGCGTTTCTCCTGAAGAAACGTTCTACTTTCAGATTGACTATGTGAAGGCAATTAAGCAGGATTCTAAGGGCTATGCACCGTACACTGCTGCACATGAGAATGTTACAACTAAAGATGTGAAGTTCGATTCTATGGTCGGAACCAAGACGGATTCTAAGGCTTTCAATGTCACTCCTGCTGAGTTGAATTTGAGCACTCCGACTGGTACGGGTAAGTATCTGTATAAGATTACTGAGAAGGCTGGCACAAATGCTGCTGTTACCTACCAGCAGAGCGAAGTGTATATGGTTGTGACTGTTGCGCATGACGTTGATGCGGATGGTAAGACAATTAAAGAGAATTTTTGGAAGTATTACGTTACAATGTATAAGACCCAGAATGGTGCAGAAAATGCTACTCAGTCTGACAAGGTAAATAATACCGATGCTTTTAAGAACACCTACGGCGATAACAATATTTCCGAGCTGACCTTAAAAAAGGTTGTGAAGGGTAGCTTTGGCGATCTTGGTGAAAAATTTACCTTCGAGGTGAAGTTTACTAAGGCTACAGGTAAGACTTATAGCAACATTTTGGTCGATAGCAAGAGCTCAAATGACGTAGATGATGTTTCGATTGTGAAGAAGGATACGACTGAGCAGGTTACTGAGCTGAGCTATGACGAAACTTATGTTGTTACTCTGAAGCATAATCAGTGGATTAAGTTCAACAATGTCGCTTCTGATGTTGAGTATGCTATCGTTGAGAATAAGAAGGATAACTGGCAGTATACGACCTCTCTGCAGGATGGTTCCAATGCAAACTTTACTGAGGCCACTATGACTGCAGCTGGTACTACCAAAGCATCTGCCTCCACTGATACCTTTATCAACGACCACCAGGGTACTCCCGACATGGGCGTTGTGCTGGACAATGCACCCTATATTGCAATGCTGGCCATCGTTGCCATTGGTGGTGTGGCCCTGATGCTGAACAAGCGCCGCCGCGACGAGGAGTAATTGCTCGCGTCCACGCCCTCTCCGTCAGTGCTTCGCACTGCCACCTCTCCCAAGGGGAGAGGCAAAAGTGGCTCGACCGATTGCGGCAGCTGACCGTTTAGATGCGTAGGCTCTCCCTTTGGGAGAGCTGGCGCGCAGCGCCTGAGAGGGCGCATCCATCTGAAAACCAATCAATTAGAATGCTTAACCGGAGGTGGGCTGTATCAACTGGCAGAGAAAAGCGTTGAGGGCAGCCGACTTTCTGGTGAGCACGGTGGTCGTGCTGTTCCTGGTGGTCGCCGGGGCGTATTCAGCCTATGCCCTGTGGGACAACTCGCAGGTGTACGCCGCCGCAGACAATGTTCAGGCAGAGCTTTTGCAGTTCAAGCCCAAGGCGGGCGCGGATAACGGCGCAAGCTTTGAGGAGCTGCTGGGCATCAACCCGGATGTCTGCGCGTGGGTCACACTGGACAACACCGCCATCGACTACCCTGTGGTACAGGGCGAGGACAACTTTACCTATGTGAACACCGATGTCTACGGTGATTTCTCGCTGGCAGGCAGCATCTTTCTGGATGTGAACTGCGACAAGAACTTCACCGACCCTTACTCTCTGCTGTATGGTCACCACATGGAAGAGAGCAAGATGTTCGGTGATCTGGATCTCTACAAGGACGCAGAGTTCTTTGCAGAGAACACCACCGGTGAGCTGATCCTGCCCGACCGCACCTATGATCTTAAAACCTTTGCATGTCTGCTGGTCCCTTCGTCTGAGAGCGCGATCTTCCAGCCCCAGCGCTGGGACAGCGACCTGCAGGGGTTGTACACCTTTGCGCAGGAGAACGCCCTGAACCTGAACACCGAAACGCTGGCCGCCATGAAAGCGGCAGGCGATGACGCTCAGGTGCTGGCGCTGTCCACCTGTTCAACGGAGTTTACCGATGCACGCACCATTCTTCTGGCGTGGATGATCCCGTCCGCGTCGGATTCATAAAGGAGAGGATGAAATGAGGTTCCGTAAAATCGCGGCAGCACTCCTGACGCTTGCGTTGGGGTTCTGCCTGTGTCAGCCGGCGGCATTTGCGGCCACTGCGGCTGACCAGCATACACAGCTGCAGGAGCTTCCGGTTTCCATTCAGTCCACGGGGGAAACACCTCTCCCAAAGGAAACACTGACTGTGGAACTTGAGGCTGTGGACAATGCGCCCCTGCCCGAGGTGACCACTCTGGAGATCACCGACGGTGAGACCGGCAGCTTTGGCCCCATCAACTACACCAAGCCCGGCTATTACGTTTACACCGTGCGCCAGCGCGCCGGTGTCAACACCCGCGGCACCTACGATGAAACCGTGTACTATCTGCGCGTTTCCGTGGTGTGGGACAATGACAAGCTGGTGGCCCGGATGGCCGTGCACACACAGGCCGACCTGATGGACGAAAAGGTGAGCAGCATCACCTTCACTAACAGATACAAGGCCATCGAGACCCCGTACTACCCGGACCCGTATGACCCTGATCCCGTCACCCCGCCCACCCCTTCCACGCCGGAGAACCCGGCCCCGGCAGATGCCCGCCCGACCGTGACTGAAACCACCACCCCTAGTGCACCGGAGCCTACCGCCCCGGCCAGCGTGGTGGCGGATGCCCGCCCGGCCGAAGGCCCCAAACTGATCCAGACCGGTCAGCTGAACTGGCCCATCCCTGTTCTGACGGCAAGCGGTCTGGCGCTGGTGGCCGTGGGAGCCTACCTGATGGAGCGCAGCAAGAAACGTGAAAAGAATGCGTAAAGTATCCCCCGGGCTTGTCTGCATCGTGCTGGGTGTGGTGCTCCTGCTGGCGGCGGGCGGCCTGTACGCCTACAACCGCTACGAGGATGCCCACGCCGGTGCCGAGGCCCAGACCGTGGTGGCCGACCTTCAGGAGAAGGTGGAGACCCCGGAACCGGAGGCAGAGAGCGGCCCCCTGGACCCCGAGCTCCCGGTGGTGGAGATCGACGGCAACGAATATGTGGGGGAGATCTCCATTCCCGCCATCGGCATTGACCTGCCGGTGATGAGCGAGTGGAGCTACCCCCGCCTGAAGATCGCCCCCTGCCGCCAGTTCGGCTCTTCCCGCACCGATGATCTGGTCATTGCGGCGCACAACTACGAGAGCCATTTCGGCAAGCTGACCTCCCTCACAGCGGGGGACAGCGTCACCTTCACCGATATGGACGGCATCGTGAATGAGTACGTCGTGAACAAGGTCGAAGTGCTTGACCCCCACAGTGTGGAGGAAGTGGAACACAGCGGCTACGCCCTGGTGCTGTACACCTGCACCTATGGCGGCAAGACCCGTGTCACCGTCTTCTGTGATCGTGCATCGTAAAAATCAAGGCTGAAAAACAAAAAGAAGCCCCGACATTCGTCGGGGCTTCTTTTTTACTATGTGGGAACTCCCTCCGTCATTGCTGAAGCAATGCCACCTCCCTCTCAGAGAGAGGCTTTTCGCTGCCGTAAGGCTCCCTCCTAGAGGGAGCTGTCGCCGGAGGCGACTGAGGGAGTTACTGTTTTTTCCACCGCCGCATCACGCCCATGCCCAACGCATAGGGGCCGGTGTGTACGGCAATGGTGCAGCCGATCTGCAGCAGGACCACATTGCACTCGCAGGTGGGGTACTTGGCGCGCAGGGCGGCGCGGGTCTGCATCCAGAGCCGCTTACCCTCGTCGGCATCGTAGCCGTAGCCCACCGTGATGCAGTAGTCATCGGGTGTGCCGTTGTGTTCGGCCAGATAGGTCATCAGCAGGTCGAGGGCCTTCTCAAAGCTCTTCTGGCGGCCGCGGGCCACACCAGCGGAGAAGATCTCGCCCTCCTTGAACAGGATCATGGGCTTGATGCCCAGAATATTGGCGGCACGGCCCGTGACTTTGCCGATGCGCCCACCCTTGATGAGGTAGTCCAGATTACCCACCGTGAAGAAGATCTGGTTGGTGATCTTTTCCGCTTCCAGCCAGGTCACGGCTTCGTCCAGCGTACAGCCTGCATCCCGCATGGCCACCGCGTTTTCCACCACGATGGATTCGGTCACGGTGGCGGCAGTGCTGTCAATGACCTCGATCTTAGCATCGGGGTAATCCTCCAGCACCAGCTCCCTGGCGTTGCGGGCACTGCCCACGCAGCCACTCATCTTGCTGGTAAAGCAGATGCAGAGCACCGGGCGGCCCGCCTCGGCATGGGCCCGGAAGGCGG
>OMGN01001837.1_pt1 | contig 10655 bp, 10 predicted proteins | sample 1674111 | NCBI WGS metagenome assembly OMGN01 (sample SAMEA103958143, study PRJEB25191) | human gut metagenome | biome: human-associated habitat [ENVO:00009003]; feature: intestine environment [ENVO:2100002]; material: feces | place: Germany | collected 2013/2015
ATTCGGATTATTTTTTGATAAGCGCCCGTTTGCCTGGACACTACCGATGGGTATGTTGTTCACTATGACGGGGATGTTGAATCTGGCCTTTTCCACGAATCTTTATTGGGTATTGTTCTCAGTATTCACCATAGGTATAGGTTCTTCCGTACTTCACCCGGAAGCATCCCGCATCACTTCGCTCGCCTCCGGAGGCAGAAGAGGATTGGCACAATCCCTGTTTCAGGTGGGTGGAAACCTGGGAGGATCATTGGGTCCGTTACTGGTAGCTTTAATTGTAGCACCTTATGGTAGGCACAACATCGCATTATTCGCAATTTTATCAGTGATAGCAATCATGGTAATGATACCTGTCGGCAAATGGTACAAAGGATACATTACCCGGATGAAACGTGATCATATTGCCCTGCAACCTCATATGCAGATGCCTTTGCCTATGGGGAAAACGGTTCTTTCCATTTCTATCCTGCTGATACTTATCTTCTCCAAATATATTTATATGGCAAGCTTAAGCAGCTATTACACCTTCTATCTGATTGATAAATTCGGAGTAAGTGTGCAGGACTCCCAGCTTTATCTCTTTGTGTTTCTTGTAGCTACAGCCATCGGAACACTGATGGGTGGTCCTATCGGAGATCGTATCGGAAGAAAGTACGTCATCTGGGGTTCCATCCTCGGTGCTGCACCTTTCAGTATGCTGATGCCTCATGTCGGCTTGCTTGCCACAATTATTATGAGTTTCTGTGTCGGCCTGATTCTTTCATCTGCTTTCCCTGCCATCCTGTTATATGCGCAGGAATTATTACCCAGTAAACTGGGACTGATCTCCGGATTATTCTTCGGATTTGCTTTCGGAGTGGCAGGTATTGCCTCGGCTGTATTGGGAAATATGGCGGATAAGTTCGGCATCGAAGCTGTTTATAATGTCTGCGCTTATATGCCGTTACTCGGATTGGTTACCTGGTTTTTGCCTGATTTGAAGAAAAACCGTAAATAATTATATATTTCCATAAGGAGGTGCTTCTTCACAGACTCCTATCGGATAATCTTTTAAAATATCAGGATTACGGTGAATATGCCAGAAAAGATGAATTCTTATAATATCTCCCTTCACGGAGTATATTATCTTGTAAGGTTTCACTAAAAGAAATCTGTATTCATGCTCTTCATCAGTCAGCATCCACTCAATATTGCCAATTAAGGGATTCTGTTTTAAAGTATTTATTTTTTCTCTGAGCTTCTCTTTATATTTCAGAGCAATCTGAATACCAAATTTCACTTTTCCATATTTGAAAATCTCACCGATTTGTCGTCGTGCTTCAATGTCGTATTGTATTTTCATTATTGCAGTGCATTATAAAACTCTTCCATTTCCTCTTCACTCACGTATTCCCCTTCATCAAAGCGCTTTTCGGAGTCCTGCAACTGTTTTCGGGCCTCTTTGACACCTATCTGATAAGGAGCATTGGTCAGATTTCCACTTCTCTGTATAATATCTTTTATTGTATCGAGCACCTCTTGGTTATTGATGTTCAACACTTCTCTAGCTAATGCCGCTTTATAAGCTTCCAATTCTAAAGTGTTCATAATCGATTTATTTTTAGTATCCATCAACAAAGATAGATAAAACTTCTATATTTCTTAATGGATTATCATTTGTTTTCAGTCATACCTATAAGTGGTTAGCTACAAAGAAACATTTCATTATTTGTGGGTATTTCATAAACCCCTCTGATGCCGTTACTTTGCAACCGTACAAATTAAACCATTTTATAGTATGAAGAAAATAGGAATATTTTATGGTTCCTCAACCGGAACTACACAAGGCATTGCCGAAACAATCGCTTCTAAACTTGGTGTTCCCGCATCTGATGTAATCGATGTCAGCAAAATGAATGCCGACATGGTAAAAGAATACGAAGTTCTTCTTTTAGGAACTTCCACCTGGGGTGACGGTGAATTGCAGGATGACTGGTATGATGGCGTTAAAGTGTTGAAAGAATCAGACCTGAAAGAAAAAACAATTGCCCTGTTCGGTTGTGGTGATGCTGAGTCTTATTGCGATACATTCTGCGATGGTATGGGTATCATATACGAAGATATCAAGGATTCCGGTTGTACCATCGTTGGTAAGGTATCTGCAAAAGATTATTCTTTCTCCTCCTCTATTGCCGTCATCGACGGTATGTTTGTCGGACTCGCTCTTGATGACATCAACGAAAGTGATAAGACGGAAGAACGTATCGACGCTTGGGTGAGCGACATAAAAAATCACTTGGCATAATTTTCTCTTATTCCATAGCCTTATGACAATATCTGACATTAACCCGGTAGAATTGAAAGTATTCCTGAACCACATCTACGAATTTAAGAAAGGAGTACGCCAGATGGTACTTTATACTACAAACAAGAAGTATGAAGCTTTTGCCGTGAAACGCCTGACAGACCAAAAGATAAGCTATGTTATCCAGCCGGTAGGAAACGGTAGGATCAATCTTTTCTTTGGACGCAAGGAATGCATCGAAGCAATCCGTCTTTTGGTAAGGCAGCCACTGAACAAACTGTCTCCCGAAGAAGATTTCATACTCGGGGCAATGTTAGGTTATGATATATGTGCGCAATGCGAACGGTACTGTGAAAGAAAAGTCCGGTGCGCTTGATTAACTTTGCATGTGTTTAGTTAGTTGTTTTTGTAAAAAATGCCTGCGGATTCCGTAGGCATTTTTATTATATCATCCGAAAATAGAAAGATAATCAGGCATAGCTATGCATACCGCCCAGTAGATAATTTACTCCGAAGTAAGTCATCAGCACCGTAAGGAAAGCCAACACCATATAAGCATGGAAGAACCGGGGTTGCCGGAAGACGGCAAGCGATTGTCCGTGGAATGCCGCACCATAGATTAAAAAGGTGATCAAAGCCCAGACTTCTTTCGGGTCCCAGGCCCAATAACGACCCCATGAAACATTTGCCCACACAGCACCAATAAAAATTCCCGCCCCCAGACAAAATACTGCCGGATAGAGCATCAACCGACTGAAAAGCATCAATTGCTCCACATGAACCTTACGCTGTTCCTGAATCTCCGAATCGATTGTCTTTTTTCGCCAGCCTCCTATGCAGAATGCCAGTAATCCATTTAGCATCATAAAGGCAAACAATGCATAAGATACCATAATCAGAGAAACATGGATACTTAGCCAGGGAGACAGCAACACAGGCATCAAAGGAGTGATCTGAGGATTGTTCTGCCCAAGATAAGCTACCAACAAAGCAAAACCCGAAATAAGCAGTCCAAAAGGCAACGTAAAAGAGAAGCGACGCCGGAATATACATGCAAGCAGAAGTGTACACAGTGCCATAAACTGCATGGTTTCATATCCATTACTCAACGGAATACGCCCGCCAATATACCACCGCAAACAGTAGCCAAAGAGTTGAAAAAGGAATGCCGCATAAAGTGCAACTGTAAAAACGCTCCATGCCTTACCTGCCGAACGATGCATGCTACAATAAAGTAAATAAAAAAATGCCAACATCCCTACAGTCAGATTGAACATAAACAACAGTTTGCTGAATGGAATGCGATTGTACAATATTTCAGCCTGCACCTTTACGTCAGACAGTGGTTTTATACTCCCATCTTCCGGTAAAGGACGGATAAGTGTTCCACTCCGTAACATCAGTATCAATCCTACCTTTTCATCCGTTTCCATGATAGCCTTTTCCAACGAAGTCATTTTCATGTGTGGCTTTTGTCCTCCTTTCCAAAATTCCTGCAAGCGATAGTTTTGTCCATCAAACAAATCAGTAAGACAAGCATAGGAAGAAGGCAATCGGAGTAAATGACGAAGTTCCGCACTCTTTATATAAATCATCGGTTCATTCTGCCAAACCTCCGGACGAAGTAACCAACCTCCGACAACCTGTTCGGGTGTCATGCCACCATAAGAAGATTTCCCGGTCAGTTTCAATACAAAGTCTCGTGCAAGGGTATTAAAAGGTACTACGCGATCATGATAAATCACTTGTTTGGATGCCAGACTATCCGCCTGTCTGAGTGCAAGTGCCGGAAGACTTCTGTTTTCAGCTTGCATCGCCGCTCCCGTAACCATGAGCAACCACACAAACATTCCCCCTTTTCGAAGCAACGGATGCCTGAGCAATCTACGAAATTCCCCACTGCGACCGACAAGCATCCACAACATGGAGATACCCAGCAAAATATATCCTGCATACGTAATCCCTATTCCCCACGGGTCATAGCTGACGTAATCTGCCGGAGCATCCGTCCCCGGATAATACTCCACCCGAAAACTGTCTAAACATAGGGTGAACGGTAGTTCGATTACCCGCTTACTGTCTTGGTCTATGAAAGTTCCCACCTCAGTACCTACTGTGAGATGCATATATCCTTTTTTGCTGTATGAAAATGTAATCATGGCTCCCACCAAGATAACGAGGAAGGAGCCATGCAACAACAACGTCGGGAGACGCCGCCACAACTGCCGCTTAACCAACACGGCAACTGCCAATGCGGCAAGTACTCCCCACAAACAACAAAACCAAACTGTATGATAAACATACTTTTCTACAAACTCTGTTCCATGTACATGCTCCACAAAGGTCACCGCAGCGAGCAAAGCCACCAAACAGATATATAAGAAGACGAGACTTTTCTTCAAATTAAAAAGGTGCATATTCCTTATTCTTCAAAGCCTTAACTCCCATACATTCCATTTCGATCAACCATCCGGGACGGCATACAGGCGCATGTACAAATACTTTTGGAGTATCCGGGAAACGCTTGTCATACATACTCTTCACAACTGCATAGTCTGCAATGTCACGCAGGTAAACAATCATATGTCCCAAGTCATCAAATGTACACTCAGCCTCTTTCAGCAAGGCTTCTACATTTTCCCACATCCGCTCCGTCTGCCTGCGGATGTCGCCGGGGTATACCACTTCTCCTTTATTGTTGATACTTGCCGTACCAGAAATAAACACTTGACGCCGGTCACCGTAATCGACATACGTTCCGCGTTCAAAGCTGACACCATACTCATAAGTAGGATTCAGATGCGTAGGAGCATAAAGAAAGTGTATCTGTTCCGGCTTTAAGCCTGCCACAGCATAGGTATCCATTTGCACCAATACTTTAGGATCAGCATGACGTCCGCCGATACCTGTACTGGCAATATAGTGTGTTTTTTCCGTCAGATTCTGAGTAACAAACACCTCATTACGTGCCTTTACCACACCAGCATAATTCACATCCACATTCTGTACGAAGAACCAGGTACGGATACAGTTATCCGCCAATTTACATCCTTGTTCCATAAGCTGCATCACGTAGTCATTCAGCAACAAACGGGTCTGGTATTCAGAATTAGCAGCACGATTGAAAGCACTGCCTCCCCACAGGTGGCGATACGCATTGTGTTTTACTTCAAACAGTCCGTTGTGCAGCACTTGTGTCTGTATATCGGTCTGTAAATAAGCCCACAAAGCTATTTTCGTCCCATCCAAAGGGGGCTGCTCTACCACGGAAAGAGCACAGTCGGAACTTTCGGTAGTGATAGCCAGCAGGAGGTCAGCCTGATTGGCGGTATCACTCAGGAAATAACGTTTAAACACAGCCATGGCACCTTTCAATTCACCTGCAAGCAAATCGTTGTAGGCATTGGCCACTGCATTTAATTGTTCTTCATAAGTGTCTTCCGGCCGGGTAGAGTGAATCATTACATGAAACTCTGAAACGCCTTCTTTTACTTCATATTTAAAAATCTCGGTTAATGTATTCTCTGATTGGTTGGTTTGTTGTTTTTTGTTGTTCATTTCCAATATCATTTACTCGTTATTCAAAAAAATACCTTCGTTTATCCAATTATCTATCAGTTTCAATAAGGGTTGCTCATCTTCTGACAGCATATCGGTATGGTTCATACTCGTATCACCAGCCCTGTTCAAGACCAGATGTAGAAAACTCTCTTCTGAACTGCCGGGTTTCACCAATAGTATATCACTATTCTTATGCGCCGGCTGGTTGACCAACGCATGATAGCTCTTACCCTCCGTCAGAAATAAATTACCCGATGCAGAACCGGTCTGCCCATGGCACGCTACACATCTTTTATCGAAAACCTGTGACTGGATAGAACTGAACATACCCACGTCCAGTGTTCCCACATCCATTAATATAGTATCTGTGACGGCTGTGAGTTCTTCGTCTTCCATCGTCTTAAATTCAACAATGCATTCGCGCAAACGACTGATAACACACAATTTGAGTGATTTCACATCATCACTGATACCTCCCAGTGTCATAACGATATCTGTTCCGTCGGCTACATTGACTGGTAGTGATTTCGTTATAACGGCGTATTCACTTTTATCATTGAAGCCTGCCACTACGACACTATAATCATCCGTCCAATTGCTGATGCCACTGAAACGACCTGTCAACTTCATAGCACGTCCACCACGCTGTATATTGACCTCCTTCTCATAGATTCTTCCATCATCACATGAACAGAAGCAGAGTGTCATCCAGATAGCGGCAAAGAATAATATACATTTCTTCATAACGACTCTCTTTGTTTTTTAGAAAGTATATTGCAGCATTACTGTTGCAGAATGAGTGGCCAGACCTAAATTATCATTATCGCGGTCGAGCTGTGTATCGTGACCTGTACGGGCAATATACTGGTACATAGCCTGGAGTTTCAGGTTACAACCCTTAAAGAAATAATTCATACCCACAGCCGGCATATTCAAAAATCCGTCATCACCGGTACCGTTACGGTTAAAGAAGTCATAACGCAAGGCAGCCTGCAAACGGGGAGCAACAAAGTAGCCGCCCTGTACATAACCACCCAAATAATTGTAGCTTTCATTGATCTTCTGGCGATCCGTGAAACCTACATTCATATAATATGCTTCAGCACCCAGATATAGTTTGTTCTTTAACATGGCAAATTCCACTCCCACACGGGTATCATTGGTACTTTCATTCTCACTTTCCACATTGATTGAGGCCGATACACCGAACATGATCTTATCTTCATTCAAACGGTTGGGATTACCTTGGGTGGACGGCATCACACCTTTAGGCATATAAGTAAAGCGTCCCGCATACAGTAAAGAAGGGATATGCCAATCATCACTCAAAGTTTTTGTAGCTGTATTTACAGAAGAACCGGTGCCATTGAATAAACCTACTTCATAGCCAAATTTATCAGCTACCAATCCGTGAATTTCAACACCGAGGTCGAAACCGGTACCGATGTTAGGCGTTACCGCATTCAAAGAATAAGGTAGAATGACGGCAGAAGTCAATGATACCGGCAACTGCGGCAACAATGTTTCACCCAACGTTGTCAGATAAGCATGCGAGAAAGGTGTTTTGAATTTACCGACACGCACGGCAAACTGTTTTTTAAGTTGTACATCGAACCATGCTTGTTGAAGCAATGCTCCCCCACTGGCAGCCGCATTGATAGAAAGATTAAAGGCTACTTTACCAAAAGCTTTACCGGTGAAGCCTAATACAGCATAGGGAATTGAGAAACCGGAATTAGCTACATTATCCTGATTGTACGCTTTATCCAAACCTTCATCATCATACCAATTGAAATTTGCACAAGTCTGTACCAACAGGTAGGGCTTGAATACAAAGTCTCCCTTCTTGGTTTCTATCGTAAATCCCTCTCTTCCGGCAAGTGACACTACACCGTTTTCTGTATCTTCTTCATGCTGTGCCATAGCAGCCAACGAAAGGGCAGCCATTACAACCATTAAAATTAATTTCTTCATAATTGCTTATATAATACTTATTGGTTTTATTGTTCGTTATTTGTTTTATAATGATTTCAGGAATGCGATCAAAGCATCACGATCTTCTTTACTCATCTTTTTGAAGAGATTCTTCGATGCTTCACCTTCACCCCCGTGCCACATGATAGCCTCAACATAGTTACGAGCGCGCCCATCATGCAGGAAGTAAGTATGACCATTCACAGTTTCCTGCAATCCGATACCCCAAAGCGGAGTCGTACGCCATTCGTTGCCACGGGCCAAACCGCTTACATAGTTGTCATTCAGTCCTACGCCCATAATTTCAGAGCCCATGTCATGAAGCAGGAAGTCCGAGTATGGATGAATTGTCTGACTACCCAGCCAGGGAAGACGAGTTCCGTTCAACAGTACAGACCCACGTGGTTTTGTGTGCAAGGTGGTTACATGACAGAGATGGCACTTCGCCTTATAAAAATTCTGCTCACCCTTGATCACTTGTTCATTATTCACATTGCGACGTGCCGGAACACTAAGGCTCTGCATGTAGAGGTCTACATTCTCCATCTCTTCTGTTGATACATCCAATTGGGCATAAGAAAGCCCCATCATACTGCCTTGATTTACTTGTGCCTGTCCTTCACAGATTTCTTCGGGATAGCGGCTGTTCGTAACTCCCATATCGCTGGAGAAACCAAGTTCCACTGTCAGGTCGGCATGCTGTGCTTTATTACCGGACAAGCCTAAACTTCTCACTCCTCTCTCGGAGATGTAATTGCAACGGCCACTGATACCATATTCCGGATAATTGCTTTTAGCAGCCAAAGCTTCAATTTCAGTGGGATCGAGCGCCATCATTTGTCCCATACCTACGTGGCGCAAAGGAATACGCACCGTACAGAACAGGTCTTCGGGTTTGATGCTGTCCGCATACCATTCATAAATAGAATAATTGGGTTTGCAGAGTTCATACGTCTCACCATCAGGGAATTGGAAAGTCTCATAGGTATATTCCACTTTCAGTTTTCCCTCGGGCTTCACACCATAAATAGCCTGATCATGAAGCACACGTCCATAATCCTGAAAGAAAGCCCCATTCTTACGACTAATATAAACCAACATAGACGAAAAGCCAGAGCTACCGGAACCACCTTCGCTCCACAAAGTAGGTTGCGTACGTCCGGCATTTCGGTGACAGCTACCACAAGAATAACCGGCATAAACCGGTCCCAGTCCTCCACCTATTCCATTACTACTGGTGCGGATATCATCATACAATTTGTCACCACGGGTGAAACGTTTATCGTATGCCCCTGTTATCCAGTCAGCAGACCTGTCATAAGCATAAGAGGAAGTCAGGAAGTTGGTAGCAGTACCGGCAGAGAGGGCAAAGCCGGCAGGTACTTCTATATCATCCACATCAATTCCATCATTTTCGCAAGCGAACAATGCCAGAAGCGAAAAACAGATTGGAAATGAGTATTTTAATAAGCCATTCATTCGTTATTGAATTATTATTACAAAATACGTAACTAACATTTATCTTTTTAACGCAGATGTTGCGGAAACAACAGAATATTCATTATCCCGCTGTTTCCGCAAAATCTTATTTCTAACAAGTAAAAATCTTACTGAATGGTACGGGCTTCACCATCTTTGAAGATCAAATATTCCAAAGTGTGGTAACCACGCAAAGCTTGTGCACCGGCAATTTTATCATCTTCTTCATCATAGTCACCATCCCAGTTTAAGTCTGAATAGTTACCGGAAGTCAAAATCTGTACGATGCCATCCTGATCGAGTGGCCAGCTATCCATATTGGGGTCAAGACCTTTGTCGGCAACCGGACCAAAAAGGAATGCCTCACTGGTTTCCCACGGTGTACGAGCAGCAAGCCATGCTGTGGCACAAGCTTTGAAGTTAGCATTGCTGGGAGAAGTACGGAATGTCTCAACAGCATCGAAAAGAGCTTGATTTCCCGCTTTCAAATCAGAGTAAGTAGGTAATACAACTACATCCACATAATTTTTTACGACTTCAGCCAACACTGTTTTATCAATACTTTCGATACAATTCTTCAAGCTTCCCTTGAGTACTCCCTCCAAAGTGGCACAAGCTTCCATAGCACTTACTGCTTCCGGGCTATTGATATTGTTGCGGAAAGGACTCGGGATAGCCCAAATTGCTGCTGCTGCATCATCAATCGCTTTTTTCACTTCAGCATCCAAAGCGGCGTCTAATTCAGACATCAGGTGAGAAAGTGATTTTTCACTGATGGAACCGTCCAGCGAACCATAATAGGCATTCCTGACCGACCAAATATTATTGGTATAATCATCACGGGAATGCCAGCTATACCAAGACTCAACGGCATAAAGAGCTTTCTTGGTTTCACCTGACATATACAAATCGTAAGGATCACCGATCTTAGCATCTCCCACCTCGTTAGCTATCGTCATTCCCCCTTCGATCAGTTCCTGAATACAACTGGATGCACTGGAATAGGTCGCATTATTATGATTTTTAAACGTAGTTGCATAACTTTCATTTCCTTTATAACTTATATACCAATAATTATACAAATCTTCAGCATCCTTCTTCAGCAAAGAAGCAACATTCACCATATAATTCCCCCAGCTATTGGCGTTGGAAGCGGTATAATCGAGGTCGATCGCATCATCGTCGTCGTCGTCATTATCACCTTTATCATCGGCACAGGAAGTACCCGTAAATACCAACCCCGCGAGCAGGGCTGCTACATAAAAGAATTTTTTACTCATAACTTATTTATTTAGATTAAATTATTTTTTCACAAACCAACCGACATAAGCAATACAGATACTAAACTCATTTTCGC
>OMGN01001854.1_pt1 | contig 10554 bp, 9 predicted proteins | sample 1674111 | NCBI WGS metagenome assembly OMGN01 (sample SAMEA103958143, study PRJEB25191) | human gut metagenome | biome: human-associated habitat [ENVO:00009003]; feature: intestine environment [ENVO:2100002]; material: feces | place: Germany | collected 2013/2015
CTGACCCCGTGCGTGACAGGCACGTATTCTAACCAGCTGAACTAACGCACCGTTTTTTGCGGTAACCGTTTTCCGGTATTGCGAGTGCAAAGATAGTGGAATTTTTTGAATCGGCAATACTTTTCACCCCTTTTTGAAGAAAGAAAATTGCACGCTTCCGTAACTCCTTAATTGCCAGAACTCACTACGCTCGGAAAAATCCATCTTTTTCGAATGTTCGAAGATCAGCAGCCCGCCGGGACGCAGCAGATCGCCTCCGAGGACCAGATCGACGACCGCCTCGCTGCCCGAAAGGTCATACGGGGCGTCCGAAAAAACGATGTCGAACTGCTTGGGACAGCTCCGCAGGTAGAGAAAAACATTTGCCTTGACGGCATAGAGGTTGTCGATCCCGAGCTGTCGGGCCGTGCTGCGGATGAAATCGTAGTGCACCGGGTTGATCTCGACCGAGGTGACACTCCGCGCTCCCCGCGACGCAAATTCGTAGCTGATCGACCCCGTCCCGGCAAAGAGGTCGAGGACGTCGCACTCCTCGAAATCGACCAGATTGCCCAGCACGTTGAAGAGATTCTCCTTGGCAAAATCGGTCGTCGGCCGGGCCCGCAGGTTGCGGGGCGGGTTGATGGCCCGTCCCTTGTATTTTCCGCTGACTATTCGCATAGGCTTTTTCCGAATCGTTTTCCGAGAAACCACCGCAGTCCCTTTGCGTCGTCACCCGCCGCAATGAGCACATACTCGCGCAGCGCGAATGCCTGCTGCAGCCGTTCAACGACATAGAGCAGGTCCGCCTCCCCGGCCGCGGGGAGCGCCTCGGCCATGCGCAGCGTCTGTTCCCGGTATACCTTAATATATAGCGTACCGCTCTGGCGGCACATCCACACAGCGGAGGCCGTATCCGCAGGCGTCCGCAGCAGGGGAGAGGTATAACGAACCCTGTCGCCGAGCCGCTCCTCGACCTGCCGCACGGCATCCCCGGCGACACACATCAGCGCTACGGTCTCCGCCCCGGGATCGCTCCACACGATCCGCTCACCGGCAGCAGGGCGGATGCCCGCCGCCGCCAGCAGCGCCTCCGCAGCCGCCGGTTCGAACACCTCGCGCGGGACGAGCATCGTCCGCGGCGTCACCGCCTCGACCTCCACGACACCCGCCGCCGGACTCTCCAGCCCAAGCAGCGAAAAAGAATGTCCATCCAACGATTGCTGAATGGACACTCCGTAGCCGTCTTGCGGCCGATTAGTCTTCCCAGTTGCCTGCCTCATTGTTAGCGGCTTCCATCGAACCGAACTTGATACCGGCGTAGCGGGTATAGATATTCTCCTCCTCGTCGATCAGGTTGATCACCTCCTGACGATAGGCCACCGTGTCGAGGAACGCCTTGTAGGGAGCGCGGCACTCGACGATCGGCACAACGACACCCGAAGCCGTCGCATAGCCGGCCTCCATGATGAATTCGGACTTGTTGTCCGTTCCGGGGATGTAACGCAACTGCTCAACATCCTCGCGCGTAAGTTTCTTGGGCGAGAAGATGGTGTCGATCACGGCGATCTTGAACTTCTCGACGTTCTTCTTGCCGGTCTTCTTCAGCATGGCCATACCTACCGAGTCGTCCTCATCGACGAGTTTGCGCTCCATCTCGAGCGTATCGGTGAGAATGAACGCCTCGAGCGAGTCGAACGTGCTGGTGAAGCGCTGGTACTTCGACTTGAATGCACGCTGGGCGGTACGAATGTCCTTGATGCGGTCGATGACCTGAGCCCGCTTCGTTTTCAACTCCTGCTCGAAGTTGAGCGGCGTCGAGATCTGCACATAGATAACGTAGACCAATGCGATGATGACTACGCCGAGGATGATTTGAGCGATTCTTTTCATTTTATAAATAAATATTTGTTATTAATTTTGTGCACTCAAATGAAACACGCATGTCCAGCACACGTATTGCGACCCAAATTTACGGTAAAATTTGTTTCGAAACAACTCCCGGGCAAAAAAAAATCATAGAAAAGTTGTCGGAATACCTTGCTGATGACGATTTTTCGCGGATTTTCGTGCTGAACGGCTATGCGGGAACGGGAAAAACAACACTCATCGCGGCACTGGTGGGGGCACTCAAGGAGTCGGGAATCCGCCCCGTACTGCTCGCCCCGACGGGACGGGCCGCCAAGGTGCTGGCCCGCAACGCCCGGGAACGTGCGCTCACGATCCACAAGCGGATCTACCGCCAGCGCACGAATGCCGACTACGAATCGCAATACTCGCTCAACCACAATCCCGAACAGGGGGCCGTGTTCATCGTCGATGAGGCCTCGATGCTCTCCGAGCGCGCCTCGGAGGGGACACATTTCGGCAGCGGGTCGCTGCTCGGTGACCTGGTGCAGTATGTCCGTAACGGACGGGGCTGCCGCCTGATCCTCGTGGGCGACAGCGCACAGCTGCCGCCCGTGGGTTCGGACTTCAGCCCGGCACTCGACCCGGCGACGATGGAGCGCTACGGCGAAGTGGTCTACGGCACGCTCGACGAGGTCGTGCGCCAGGAGTCCGAATCGGGCATCCTGTTCAACGCCACGCTCGTCCGGTGCATGCTCGAGAACGGCATCTGCGCCATTCCGCGTTTCCGCATGGATTTCCCGGACATCGAGGCGGTCGAGGGCGGCGAGTTTCTCGAGAAACTCGAGGATTGCTACGCCCGCTACGGACGCGACGAGACGATCGTCATCACGCGTTCGAACAAGCGGGCCAACCGTTACAACGAGGGGATCCGGCACAACGTTCTCTCGGCCGAGGAGGAGATCGAGAGCGGCGACATGCTGATGGTCGTCAAGAACAACTACTACTATCCCGAACGGACGGAGAACTGCCCGATGAACTTCATCGCCAACGGCGACATCGCCCGCCTGAAACGGCTGCGGCGCTTCGAGGAGTTCTACGGCTTCCGCTTCGCCGATGCCGTGCTCTCGTTCCCGGACTACGACGACTCGGAGATCGAGTGCAAGATCCTCCTGGATACGATCGCCTCGGAGTCGCCGTCGCTCACGCGCGAGGAATCGACGCGCCTGTTCTATGAGGTCGAAAAGGACTATACCGACATCCGGAGCCGGATCAAGCGCTTCAAGGAGATCCGCGAGAATCCCCATTTCAACGCCGTGCAGGTGAAATTCTCCTACGCCGTGACATGCCACAAGGCCCAGGGCGGACAGTGGCGCGCGGTCTTCGTGGACCGCTGCCTGTTCGGCGACGAGCAGATGACGCGCGACATGCTGCGCTGGCTCTATACGGCCCTCACGCGGGCTACCGACAAACTGTATCTGGTCAATTTCGACTCCCAGTTCTATGAATAGCGAACGCCATCCGCTCGACCCGTTCCTCCCCTCCGGAGCCCGGCTGCTGATGCTCGGCAGCTTCCCGCCGCAGCGCAAACGCTGGTCGATGGAGTTCTTCTACCCGAACCTCCAGAACGACATGTGGCGCGTGGTGGGCTACCTGGCCACGGGCGACAAGCAGCACTTCCTGACTCCGGACCGGAAACATTTCGACCGCGAACGCATCGAGGCCTTCTGCCGCGAGCGGGGGATTGCCCTCTTCGATACGGCTGTCGAGGTGATCCGATTGAAGGACAACGCCTCGGACAATTTTCTTCAAGTGGTGCAGGAGGTCGATTTCGCCTCGCTGCTGGCACAACTGCCCGACTGCCGGGCCGTGGTCACCACGGGACAGAAGGCCACCGACACGCTGCGGCGCCTGACCGGATGCAACGAACCTCCCGTGGGCGGGAGTGTCGCGATGCCCTTTGCCGGACGCGACCTGCAGCTCTGGCGCATGCCCTCCACCTCGCGGGCCTACCCGCGCCCGGTGGAGTGGAAGGCGGAGTTCTACCGCCGGGTATTCACCCGGTACGGCATCATCGGATAGGCCGCACAGGTCTCCGACCCCCAAAAAAATCGGCCTCCGGCTTTGCACGGGAGCCGAAAAACCCGTATCTTTGCTTGCAATACAATATTCTATATAGGCTACTGTGGCATCCGAAAACAAACCAGAGAAAAAGATAGACAAGAAATACGTCGAGACCCCCCTGATGAAGCAATACTACTCGATCAAGGCGGTGCATCCCGACGCCATCCTGCTCTTCCGCGTGGGGGACTTCTACGAGACGTTCGGCGACGATGCGATCAAGGCCAGCGGCATCCTGGGCATCACGCTCACACGCCGGGCCAACGGCGCGGCGACCTACGTCGAGCTGGCCGGGTTTCCCTACCACGCCATCGATACCTACCTCCCGAAACTGGTGCGGGCCGGCGAACGTGTGGCCATCTGCGAACAGCTCGAGGACCCGAAGCTGGTCAAGGGTCTGGTCAAGCGCGGGGTGATCGAACTGGTCACGCCGGGCATCGTGCTGGGCGACAACATCCTGGCCAACAAGGAGAACAACTACATCGCCTCGGTCTACTTCGGCCGGCGGACAACGGGTGTGGCCTTTCTCGACATCTCGACCGGCGAATTCTACGTTGCCGAGGGCGACGACGCCTACGTGGACAAGCTGATCTCGAACCTCGCACCGAAGGAGGTGATCTACCAGCGCGGCTATGAGGACCGTTTCTCGGCTGCCTTCGGATCGCGGCTCTACACCTACCGGCTCGACGAGTGGGTCTTCTCCGAGGAGGTGAACCGCGAGAAGCTCTGCCGGCAGTTTGGCACCCCCTCGCTCAAGGGCTTCGGCGTGGACCACCTTACAAGCGGCATCTCGGCCGCCGGAGCGATCCTCTACTACCTCGAGTTCACCGAGCACCGCGAGACGGGACACATCACCTCGATCGCGCGGATCGACCAGGACGACTACGTGTGGATCGACAAGTTCACGATCCGCAACCTGGAGCTCTTCTCCTCGAATGGCGCCCGCGAGAAGTGCAGTTTCGCCGACGTGATCGACCGCACGCTGACCCCCATGGGCGGACGGCTGCTCAAGCGGTGGATCGCCATGCCGATCAAGGACCCGGCGCGGATCAACGAGCGGCTCGACGTCGTCGAACGCTTCACGCGGGAGGCCGACCTGGCCGACGCCGTCCGCGAGCAGGTCTCGATGGTCGGCGACCTGGAGCGCATCGCCTCGCGCATCGCCGCCCAGCGCGTGACACCCCGCGAGCTGGTGCAGCTGAAGAACTCGCTCTCGGCGATCGAGACGCTCAAGGCGGCGATCGAATCCACCGACTGCCGGCAGCTGCACACCCTGGCCGAAGGCATCGACCCGATGACGGAGGTGCGCGACCGCATCGCCCGCGAGATCTATCCCGACCCGCAGAACAACCAGATACAGAAGGGCGGCGTGATCGCCGACGGGGTGAACCCCGAGTTGGACGACCTGCGCCGCATCGCCCTGCACGGCAAGGACTACCTGGCCCGCATCCAGCAGCGCGAGAGCGAGGCGACGGGGATCCCGTCGCTCAAGATCAGCTACAACAACGTCTTCGGCTACTACATCGAGGTGCGCAATGCCCACAAGGAGAAGGTTCCCGCCAACTGGATCCGCAAACAGACCCTCGCCAACGCCGAGCGCTACATCACCGAGGAGCTCAAGGAGTACGAAGAGAAGATCCTCGGCGCCGAGGAGAAGATGCTCCAGCTCGAACAGCGCATCTATGCCGAGCTGCTGGCCTCCATCTGCGGCTCGCTGCAGCCGCTGCTGCACGACGCGGCCATCGTGGCCCGCATCGACTGCCTGCAGTCGTTCGCACGGCTGGCCGTCGAACGGCGCTACGTGCGTCCGACGCTCGACGACGGCAAGGTGATCGACATCCGCCAGGGCCGCCATCCGGTGATCGAGACGCTGATGCCCGTGGGGGAGGAGTACATCCCAAACGACGTGCGGCTCGACGACAAGCAGCAGCAGATCATGATGATCACCGGACCCAACATGTCGGGTAAATCGGCCCTGCTGCGCCAGACGGCGCTCATCATCCTCATGGCGCAGATGGGTTCGTTCGTGCCGGCCGCCTCGGCCCACATCGGCGTCGTGGACAAGATCTTCACCCGCGTGGGAGCCTCGGACAACATCTCGCAGGGCGAATCGACCTTCATGGTCGAGATGCTCGAGTCGGCGAGCATTCTCAACAACATCTCCGACCGCAGCATCGTGCTGCTCGACGAGATCGGCCGCGGCACGAGCACCTACGACGGCATCTCGATCGCCTGGGCCATGGTCGAGTACCTGCACAACCATCCCACGGCCCATGCCAAGACGCTCTTCGCCACGCACTACCACGAACTCAACGAGATGGAGCAGATGTGCCCCCGGGTGAAGAACTACCACGTCTCGGTCAAGGAGATGGGCAACCAGATCGTCTTCCTGCGCAAACTCGAGCGGGGCGGCACGGAGCACTCGTTCGGTATCCACGTGGCCCGCATGGCGGGTATGCCGATGTCGGTCGTGTCGCGTGCGGACGAGATCCTGCGCAACCTCGAGCAGGTCTACGGCAACAACGAGATCGTCCCGAGCCGCAGCCTGAAGGAGCGGGGGCGCAAGCACCCGGCACAGGCCGTCAAGGAGGCCGCCGAGAGCGCCGCGCCGCAGAACATGCAGCTGTCGATGTTCCAGCTCGACGACCCGGTGCTCATCCAGATCCGCGACCAGATCAAGGGGCTCGACATCAACTCGCTGACGCCGATCGAGGCGCTCAACAAGCTCAACGAAATCAAGAAGATTGCGGGAATCTGACCCGCAGCAGGGCCGGGGCGGCAGGACAAGGGCAGCGGAATGCGGACGACGCCGGCAACCCTGCGGCAAGGCGCCGGAAAAGCCCTCCCGAAACGATCGAAGCCCGGAACCGCAAAGGTTCCGGGCTTCGGCCATTATGCTTCCGGTTTAAGGCATGACGAAACGGGGATCACTCCCCGTTGTCGATGAGCGAGCGGATGCTCTGGATGAGCATCGCCACGGCCACCGAATTGAAGCCGCCCTCGGGGATGATGACGTCGGCATATTTCTTCGACGGCTCGACAAACTCCTCGTGCATCGGCTTGACGGTCGTGGTGTACTGCGAGATGACCGACTGCATCGTCCGCCCGCGCTCGCAGACGTCGCGCAGGATACGCCGCGCCAGACGGATGTCGGCATCCGTATCGACATAGACCTTGATGTCCATCAGGTCGCGCAACTCCTTGTTCTCGAAGATCAGGATACCGTCCACGATGATCACCTTCGAAGGTTTCACCAGCACGGTCTCGGGCATGCGGTCGTGCTCGACGAACGAATAGACCGGGTGCTCGATCGGCACGTTCTCCTTGAGCGCCTTGATGTGATCGACCATCATCTGCGTGTCGAACGCCTGCGGGTGGTCGTAGTTGAGCTTCGTGCGCTCCTCGTAGGTCAGTTCCGGGTGGGCCTTGTAGTAGTAGTCGTGACAGATCGTCGCGACGTCATCGCCCTTGAAGGCCTCCTGCAGCCGCTTCACGAGCGTCGATTTTCCGGAGCCGGTACCCCCGGCCACTCCGATCACGGTTACTTTCATGGTAGTGTTCTGTTGGTTTCTGCATTCCGTATGCGGCACCGGCCATCCGGGCCGCCTCGCCCCGCCGCATCACGCCCGCAGGGCAAAAAGGAAGGGGATCGCCCCGGTGCATTCCCGAGGCAATCCCCTCCGTTGTCCGTCCGTCACGCGTCGATGTTCGCGTAATGGGCATTGCGCTCGATGAACTCGCGGCGGGGCGGCACGTCGTCGCCCATGAGCATCGAGAAGATGCGGTCGGCTTCGGCGGCATTCTCGATGTTCACCTGACGCAGGATGCGCGTGTCGGGGTTCATCGTCGTCTCCCACAGCTGGTGGGCGTTCATCTCACCGAGACCTTTGTAGCGCTGCACGTGGGCGCCCTTGCCGAACTCGGCCGTGATCTCGTCGCGCTCCTTCTCGGTCCAGCAGTAGCGCTCCTGCTTGCCCTTCTTGACCAGATAGAGCGGCGGGGTGGCGATGTATACGTGGCCGTTCTCGATGAGCTCCTTCATCTTGCGGAAGAAGAAGGTCAGCATCAGCGTGGCGATGTGGCTTCCATCGACATCGGCATCGGTCATGATGATGATCTTGTCGTAGCGCAGCCCCTCGAGGTTGAGCGCCTTGGAATCCTCCTCGGTGCCGATCTTCACGCCCAGCGCGAGGAACATGTTCTTGATCTCCTCGTTCTCCCACATCTTGTGTTCCTGGGCCTTCTCGATGTTCAGGATCTTACCGCGCAGCGGCATGATGGCCTGGAAGTTGCGGTCGCGTCCCGACTTGGCCGTACCGCCTGCCGAGTCTCCCTCGACGAAGAAGATCTCGGCCACCGAACGGTCGCGGCTCGTACAGTCGGCCAGCTTGCCCGGCAGGCCCGAACCCGACAGTACGGTCTTGCGCTGCACCAACTCGCGGGCGTGGCGGGCGGCATGGCGCGCCGTAGCCGCAAGGATCACCTTCTGCACGATGGCCTTGGCATCCTTCGGGTTCTCCTCCAGGTAGTCGCCCAGAGCCGAAGCCATGGCCTGATCGACCGCTGCGGCCACCTCGTCGTTACCGAGCTTGGTCTTGGTCTGGCCCTCGAACTGCGGCTCGGCGACCTTCACCGAAACCACGGCCGTGAGGCCCTCGCGGAAGTCGTCGCCGTTGATGTCGAACTTGAGCTTGGCGAGCATGCCCGAATCCTCGGCGTATTTCTTGAGCGTACGCGTGAGCGCCCGGCGGAAGCCGGTCAGGTGCGTACCTCCCTCGATCGTGTTGATGTTGTTCACATACGAGTGCACGTTCTCCGAGAAGGAGTCGTTGTACTGCATGGCCACCTCGACCGGAACGCCATTCTTTTCGGTGTCGAGGTAGATGATCTGCTCGATGATCGGCGTGCCGCGCGTGGCGTCGAGGTACTTGACGAACTCCTTGAGGCCCTCCTCCGAGTAGAAGTGGTCCTCGTGCGTGTTGCCTTCCTCGTCGGGACGTTTGTCGAAGAGATTCAGGCGGATGCCCTTGTTCAGGAACGCGAGCTCGCGCAGGCGGTTGGCCAGGATCTCGTACTTGTAGACGGTCGTATGGGTGAAGATCTCGCCGTCGGGTTTGAAGGTGATGATCGTTCCCCTGTCGGAGCATTCGCCGACGATCTCCACTTCGGAGGTGGGCTTGCCCTTGCTGTAGCTCTGGCGGAAGATCTTCCCGTCGCGGTGGATCTCGGCGATGAGCAGCGTCGAGAGGGCGTTCACACACGATACGCCGACTCCATGCAGACCGCCCGAGACCTTGTAGGAACCCTTGTCGAACTTGCCTCCGGCATGAAGGACCGTGAGGACGACTTCGAGCGCCGATTTTCCCTCCTTCTCGTGGAAGTCGGTCGGGATACCCCGGCCGTTATCCCTGACGGTAATCGAATTGTCTTCGTTGATCGTCACATCGATATCCGTACAATATCCGGCGAGCGCCTCGTCGATCGAGTTGTCCACGACCTCGTAGACCAGGTGGTGGAGTCCCTTTTCGCCGATGTCACCGATATACATGGCCGGACGCTTGCGCACGGCCTCCAGCCCCTCGAGGACCTGGATATTCGACGCGGAATATGCTTCTTCCTGCTTCTTAACGTTTTCTTGTTCGGTACTCATTCGTTGTCGTTCTAAATATCGTACAAATATAGTGTTTTTTTCGCGAAATGGCAAGATCAGCCCAATTCGGCCGCGAGATCCACCTCGCGGATCTTCCCCTGGGCGAAGAGGATCGCGCGGGCGGGGTAGTTCTCGATCAGCGCCGTGTTGTGCGTGGACATCACCACGGCGCAGCCCCGCGCGGCGATCTGCCGGAAGAGCTGCATGATGCCGTCGGCCGTCACCGGATCGAGGTTGCCCGTGGGCTCGTCGGCCAGGAGCACCTGCGGGTCGTTGAGCAGCGCCCGGGCGATGACCAGACGCTGCTGCTCGCCGCCCGAGAGTTCGAACGGCATCTTGTAGCTCTTCGACGAGAGCTGCACCACGTCGAGCACCTTCTCGATGCGCTGGCGGATCTCCGACTCGTTGCGCCACCCGGTGGCCCGGAGCACGTAGTGCAGGTTGAGGAAGGCGTTGCGGTCGGTGAGCAGCTGGTAGTCCTGGAAGACGATGCCGATGCGGCGGCGCAGGTAGGGGATGTCCCGGCGGCGGAGCCGGCGCAGATCGAACCCGGCGACATATCCCTCTCCCGTAAGCAGTTGCACCTCGGCATATAAAGTTTTGAGCAAGGTGCTTTTCCCGCTGCCGACCCGGCCGATCAGATAGACCAGTTCACCCGGAGCCACCGTCAGACTGACATCCGAAAGCACCATTTCGCCCTGCCGGAGCAACCGCTCCTCCGAGCGGCTTCCGAAGGGGTCATCGGCATGATAGATGGCCGCATTGCGCAGCTCGACCACGTATTTTTCGTTCCTCATGCGTCGCGTTTTTTCTGGCTAACAAAGATACAAAAATTCTTGGATTTTGCGAAAAAAGCCGTACATTTGCCGTGTCTACAACGACATTTTGTCGGCACGAAACAGGGGGTGCCCGGTTTTGACAGCAGGCAGAGTTTGATTGTAAGCACGCCGAGCGCT